>Ga0208968_1000112_pt1 | contig 79464 bp, 63 predicted proteins | sample RifOxyA3_FD_184031 | JGI IMG/M metagenome (GOLD analysis project Ga0208968, IMG submission 184031) | Groundwater microbial communities from Rifle, Colorado - Rifle Oxygen_injection A3 (SPAdes) | ecosystem: Environmental > Aquatic > Deep subsurface > Groundwater | place: Rifle, Colorado, United...
CGTGGGCGCCGGAGGCATAGGTGACGGACATATTGCCTTTCATGTCCTTGCCCATGTTTTCATTGTCCGGGTCATAAAAATAGTCGGCCATGAGCATTTTCCCCTGGGGCGAGAAATGAACTTTTCGCAGGAGCTTGTCAATGGGCATGGTTTTCTCGGCATCACCGGGCACAAAAATGTTTCTGGCTTTCATGACGATCTGGTCCGGGGGAACCCCAAAGGTTTTGGCGGCTTCTTCCAGGATGACGGCTTTCACTTTCTTGGCTGCACCGAGAGCCGCGTTTCCAGCCACAAAGGTGGACCGGCTGGCATGGGCGCCCACATCCCAGGGGCAGACATCGGTATCGGAATGCACCACATTGATGTCTTCCACCAGGAGGCCCAGTTCCTCGGCCACGATCTGGGCCGTGATATTGTCCAGGCCCTGGCCCATGTCGGTGCCTCCGGTGAAGATATCCACCTTGCCGTAGTCATCCATTTTCAGTATGGCGCCGCAGCCGTCGGATTTATAAATCCTGGCCCCGCCGCCCACATGGATGAGGGAGGCGATGCCAAAGCCCACGCCTTTTTCCCTGGGGCCCTTGATGTCCATTTCCTTTTCAACGGCGTCAATGCATTCGGACAGCCCGCAACTGGAGATTTTAAATCCCTGGGGCGTAAGGTCTCCCGGCTGGTTCCTATTGATGCGCCGCATCTCTACTCTATCGATGCCGGCTTTTTCCGCCAGCATATCGATGGTGGATTCAATGGCAAAAGTGGCCTGGGGGTTGCCGTAACCCCTCATGGCCTGGGAATAGGTATTGTTGGTATAGACGCATTTGGCCTCGTACCGGACGTTTTCCACCCGGTAAAGGGAGGTGATGGGCATCATCATGACCGAGGGCGTGGTGGCGCCCCAGGAGGTGTAAGCCCCGTTGTCCAGGACCATCCGCATGTCCCGGAAGGTGAGTTTGCCGTTTTTGTCGCAGCCCTGTTTGATATAAATGATGGTGGGCTGGCGGGTGGAAACGGCCTTGAATTCCTCGGCCCGGTCAAAGAGGATTTTCACGGGCCGGCGGCAGGCATGGGCCAGGAGAATGGCAATATGTTCATAGGCATAGGTATCCAGCTTGGAGCCGAACCCGCCGCCGATGATGGGTTTGATCACCCTGGCCCTTTTATTTTCAAGCCCCATGGCCTTGAGGGATTCTAAAAAATCCTTCTGGGCCAGGGAGGGAATCTGGGTATTGGTGTAAATGGTCAGGTTGTTGCTCGAATCAAAGAGCGCAATGGCACCGCTGGTGCCCAGGCAGCAATGGGAAACCCATTGGGTGGTGAACCGTTCTTCCACCACAAAAGCGGATTCTTTTTCAGCCTTTTCCACATCCCCGTAATGCAGTTTCCAGGGAAGGTTCAGCACATTGGTCTTGTGGTAGTCGTGAACCAGGGGTGAATCCGGCTCCATGGCTTTTTCCGGATCAAAAATGCCGGGCAGCTCCTCGTACTGGATCTCGATCATATCCAGGGCCTTTTTGGCGATTTCATTGCTAATGGCGGCCACGGCCGCGACTTCATCCCTGAAGGAACAGACCTTCCCTTTTTTGAGGGGCGGGTTGTCCTTGTAAAACCCCATTCGCATTTTTTTCGGCACATCCTCGCCGGTCAGCACGCAGAGAACACCGGGAAGGGCCTTGGCCCTGGAGGTGTCTATTTTGACGATATTGGCATGGGCATATCTGCTGTAAAGGATTTTTCCGTAAACCATACCCGGCAGTTTGATGTCCTGGATATATTCGGCTCTTCCCATGGCCTTTTTGGCCGCATCCAGCTTGGGAATCCGTTTTCCCACCACATTGAGTTCTTTTAAAATCATGATTGACCTCCCCCTGACATGTGTCGTTTGGCCGCTTCCACAGATTCCAGGATCTGCACATAGCCTGTACAGCGGCAGATGTTTCCGGCCAGGGCATGCTTGACTTCATCTTCGGTGGCATTTGGATTTTCATCCAGAAGGGCCTTGGAACTCATGATCATACCCGGCGAGCAGAACCCGCACTGGATGCCGCCGTTGTCCACAAAAGACTGCTGCAGAGGATGCAGGGTTCCGTCGGTGGAGGCGAGTCCTTCAATGGTGTCTATGGTTTTGCCGTCTGCATCAACCGCCAGGTACAGGCAGGAATTGACGGCCAGTTTGTCCACAATCACGGTGCAGGCCCCGCATTCCCCATTACCGCACCCTTCCTTTGTACCGATGAGCCCCATTTCCTCCCGGAGCAGATGGAGCAGGGTCCAGTGGTCCTTGATCTCGTATGAGATCCGGTCTCCGTTTAATATAAAAGATATCTTTGTCGTCATGGTTTCTCCTAACGGTTATTCTTTATGATGTCCATACATTTAAGGCCCATGCGCCGGACCTGGACCCGGATCATTTCCTTCCGGTGCCAGGCCGATCCCCGGACACTGTCCCGGACTTTGGATTCATCGGCTGCTGTCTCCCCGGCCTGCCTCAGGATATCTTCCGTGATCCGTTGGCCTGCCAGCAGTTTTTCCGCTTCATAGGCCCTCATGGGCGTTGGTCCGGCCACACCCAGGACAATCCTGGCCTTGGCGCAGGTCTGAAGATCTTCTTTCAGGCTTAACAGCACCCCGATGCCGATGAGGGGCAGTTCCATGGCGGCCCGGCGGCCGAATTTGATATAGGCGCTGCCGGTGCGGGGAGCCTGGGCCGGGATGGTGATCTTTTTCAGGATTTCACCCGGTTTCAGAACGGTTTTATAGGGTTCGATAAAAAGGTCCTTGACGGCCACGGAGCGCTCCCCGGACGGCCCCTGGATCAGGGCTACCCCATCCAGGGCAATCATGGGGATGGCGCCGTCTGCAGAAGGCACGGCATTAATCAGGTTTCCCCCGATGGTCCCCACGTTTCTGACCTGGAGGGACCCGATATTGGAGACGGCATCATAGATAATGGGATATTCTTTTTGAATCATGATGGATTTTTCAAGAACCGCATGGGTGACCGTTGCCCCGATGGTCAAATCGCCGGTGGCCTCGTTTTTTCTGAGTTCCGAAAGTTCCTCGATTTTTTTCAGGGAGATGAGATAATCCGGCTCCATCCACCCGTCTTTGAGCTTTACAATGACATCGGTCCCACCGGCCATGTATTTGGCTGTCTCGCTGTGCTGGCCATAAAGGGAGACGGCCTCTTCAACCGTGGCGGGGGTTAAATACGTAAATTCTTTCATAGGTTTCCTTTCATAGCCCTCTGTTGTCAAAGATCCGTTTGGCCTTGCCTTCATATCGGGGCAGGCCGCCGTGTACGCAGACTTCGGCGTCGCAGCTCACCAGGATCTTTGAGTGTACGGTTTTCTTTATCTTATCTCTGATCTGAGCCGTGGCCGACGGATCAATGCCCTGTTTTGCTTCGGCCTTGATGATCATATAATCCTTGCCGTCTTCCTTTCTTTCCAGATGCACCTGATATTCACTGCCGGCTTCGGGGATGGAGGACAGAACCTCATCGATCTGTCCCGGATAGATATTGACGCCTCTAAGGACAATCATATCATCGGACCGGCCCAGTATCCTGTCGTGCATGAAAAGAATATTGCCACAGGAACAGGATTTGGCGATTTTCCGGGTCAGGTCCCGGGTCCGGTAGCGGATGAGCGGCGAGGCCTCCTTTTCCAGGGTGGTCACCACCATCTCACCCACTTCCCCGTCTTTTACCGGTTCAAGGGTATCCGGGTCCAGGATTTCCAGGATATATTTATCGGCCCAGTAATGGATGCCTTCATGTCTGGAGCAGTCCAGGCCTGTGCCCGGACCGTAGAGTTCCGTCATGCCCGTGATGTCGAACATGTCTTCCAGGCCCAGAAGGTCCTTGATCTTGGCCCGCATGGAGGCGCTGCTGCGCTCGGAGCCCAGGATGATTTTTTTAAGTTTGATTTTATCCCTGATGCCTCTTTTGTGAACCTCTTCAGCCATGAGCAAAGCCATGGAGGCGGTGCAGCAGAAGACCGTGGACCCCAGATCTTCGAGAAACTGGCATTGCATGTCGATATTGCCGGGCCCCACGGGAACGGCCATGGCGCCGAGACGCTCACACCCCATCTGGAACCCCATGCCCGCGGTCCAGACCCCGTAGCCCACGGCAATCTGCACCCGGTCTTCCGGGGTGACGCCGGCCATTTCATAGCACCGGGCAAACATGTCAAACCAGGTGTCCAGATCCTTCTGGGTATAGGTCAGAACCTTGCGTTTGCCCGTGGTGCCGGAAGAGGCATGGATTCTGACCACGTCTTTTTCCGGGACAGACAAAAGCGGAAACGGATAGCCTTCTTTTAAATCGTTGCCCGTGGTAAAGGGCAGGCGGGCGATGTCATCCAGGGTTTTGACGTCCCCCGGCATGACTCCGGCCCGTTCAAACTGTTTCCGGTAAAAGGCGGAACCGCTGTAGGCATGTCCCACGGTCCATTGAAGCCCTTTGAGCTGGTGGTCAAAAAGCGCTTCAGCGGTTTTGAAGGGCGGCATAAAGGTTTTTTTCATCGTATCATCCTTATCTTTTTTCACGAAGTTTGCGGGTTTCCGCAAGGTTGACGAAAAGGGTTTCCGGGTCGATGACAACCCCGTACTCCTGTCTTGCTTTTTCAATACTGATATATTCATATTGCACGTCTTTTTCAACGGCTTTGGGGTCCCGCTCAAAGGGGTCGCCGTAGCCGCCGCCGCCGGCGCTGATAAAGGAGATCTGGTCGCCGGGATCACAAAAGGTCAGGGTGCTGGGGTCTGCATTTTCTCCGTTTTTTTGGAATTTGGCCAGGGAGGCGTCTTTCCCGCCGAACATGCCCCTGGGCGGATAAATATACCGGCCGGCCTGGACGGCGATGGAGATGGTGCCGGGGGAAGCGTCCCCTTCCTCCGGGGATCGGATGATCATCTGTCTGCCCAGCCCGCCGCGCTGCTTGCCCGGTCCCCCTGAATCCTGAACCAGGCCCCTGGATTCAACCATCATGGAGGTATCGCTTTCCAGGATCTCAACCGGGGTATTGGCCCCGTTGGCCGGGAAGATGGCGCAGTGATGGCCGTCGAACCGGGAGGAGGCACCCATGCCGCCACCGCGGATGATCATGGTGTGCCAGGCCTTGCCGTTTGCAAAAGTCCCGTGGAAGATATTGGTCTGGGCCGGGGTTCCGCCGGACCCGGCAATGATATTGTCCGGGGCGGCCTTGGCCAGGGCATTGAACACCATTTCCGTCATGAAATGGCCCACCACCATCCGGGCGGCCACGGCGGCCGGGAAGGTGCAGTTGACAATGGAGCCTTCCGGGGCGGACATGGTGATGGGGCGGCAGGCCCCTTCATTGATGGGCACACCCGGGTCAAAGGCGGATTTGATGGCCATGAACACATAGGCATAGGTGAAATTATAGACCACGTTTACGCCCCAGGGCACCTGTTTGGAAGATCCTGTAAAATCCACATGGATGGTGGACCCGGTGACGTTTACCGTCAGTTGGATGGGAATATCGGGTTTGTTGCCGGCCCCTTCAATAATGCCCGTGTGGGCATAGACGCCGTCGGGAATTTTTTCGATGGCGGCCCGCATGCTTTTTTCCGTCCGGTCAATGATCTCGTCGGCCAGGTCATCCAGGGTGTCCAGGCCTTCATCTGCCATCATCTCGATGATTTTCTGCGAACACACGTGGTTGGCTGCCACCTGGGACCGGATGTCTCCGTCAAATTCTTTCGGGGTCCGGACATTGGCCCGGATCATGCTGACGATATCCGGGTTGAGTTTTCCCGCGTCATAGAGTTTGGTCAGGGGAATGAAAAGGCCTTCGGCATAGACATCCCGGTTGTCGGAAGCCGGTCTTCCGCCGATATCCGTGTGGTGGAAGATGCAGGCCGTAAAGGCCACGACCTTTCCCTTGAAAAAGATGGGGGAAAAGACGCAGACATCGTTCAGGTGTCCGGCCAGGGCCCAGGGATCATTGATGATAAACACATCGCCGTCTTTCAGGCTCTCCCTGGGGATGGACTGGACCAGCTTTTTCATGCCCAGGGCCATGGCCCCGGCCATACCCGGTGTGCACAGGGTGCCCTGGACCAGTTCCTGGCCCCGGCTGTCCGTAAACATGCAGGTATAGTCATGGGCGTCCCTCAGCAGGCTGGAAAAGGCTGTCCGGATCACGGACGCATCGGATTCGTCCACAATGGAAACCAGGCGTTTCCAGAGGATTTCCAGGGTGATGGGGTCGAATTTGCGTTTCATGGATGTCATTATTTTTCCTCCCCCTGAATAAGTTGAACCCAGATAAACCCGAAATCATCCACCCTGACCTTTGCATCTTCACCCAGGACAATGGTGGACTCCCGTTCTTCAATAATGGCAGGGCCCGCAAAGTTTGCCTCCGGGAACAGTTTGGACCGGTCATACACAGTATAGGGGATATAATCTTTTTTGGCGATGGAAAAGGCCTTTCTCTGCCCTTTGATACAGGCGTTGATATCCCGGTTCGTCGTTGCCAGTCTGGATATGGTAAAGGGCTTTTTCGGAAGGCTTGCCCTGACCTTGAAGGTGACGAATTCCACCGGGGATTCTTCGGCTGTTCTGCCGTAAAGCCGTTTGTACTCCGTGTCAAACAGGGTCCGGACGTCCTGTTTTGAAAAGGTCTGAAAATCGACGTTCTCAATATTCAAATCGATTTCGGCTCCCTGTCCCACAAACCGCATCAGAAGAGTCCGGTTATAAATAATGGCATCCCCTTTCTGGGCCCCTTCCAGGATTTTGGCGCTTTCGGTTTCAAGCTCGCCGAACAAGGCTTCGATTTCTTTGAAATCCGCATCATCCAGGACCTTGCGATGGCTTCGGGACATGTCAAAGGCCACCGGTGCGGTAAAAAAACCCAGGGCCGAACCGACACCGGCCAGGGGCGGAATCAGAATGGTGCGGGCCCCGATTTTTTTGGCCAGGCCGTAGGTGTGAACCGGGCCTGCGCCGCCAAAGGCGGTGACGGTGACGATATTGGGGTTGCCGCCTTTTTCCGCAATATGGGTTTTGGCGGCCGAGGCCATGGTCTCATTGATAAGGTCATGGATGCCGAAGGCTGCTTCCACCATACTAGTACCCAGAGGTTTGGCGATTTTTTCCTCGATGGCTTTTTTGGAGCGTTCAATGTCCAGTTTCATGGCGCCGCCCAGGAAAAAATCAGGGTCCAGATAACCCAGGACCAGGTCCGAATCCGTGACCGTGGGATTGTCTCCGCCCTGACCGTAACAGGCCGGACCGGGATCAGCGCCCGAACTTTCCGGACCCACCTGCAAAAGCCCCATATTGCTGATCTTGGCAATGGACCCGCCGCCGGCGCCGATTTCCATGAGGTCCACCACCGGCACCTGGATGGGTAGGCCCGAGCCCTTCTGGAACCGCTGGACCCGGCCCACTTCAAAGGTGGAGACCAGCCCGGCGTGGCCGTTCTGGATCAGACAGGATTTGGCTGTGGTGCCGCCCATGTCAAAACAGAACATGTCCTTGATATTAAACATTTTGCCGTAGTGCTGGGAAGCAATGACCGCAGCCGTGGGTCCGGATTCAATGATCCGGACGGGAAACTCCTTGGCCGTTTCAACGGAGGTAATCCCGCCGGAAGAGAGCATGATGAAGAGTTTGCCGGTAAACCCGATGGTGCCCAGGCGGGTGATGAGTTTGTTCAGATACCAATAGGTGATGGGTTTGACATAGGCGTTCACCGCCGTGGTGCAGGACCGTTCGTATTCTTTGATTTCCGGCAGCACCTCGATGGAGGTGGATAAAAACAGGCCCGGTGCCTCCCGTTCGATGATCTCTTTCATCCTGCGCTCATTGGCCGGGTTTTCATAGGAATTGATAAAGCAGACGGCAATGGACTGAATCCCGTCTTTTTTTAATTTTTCCAGGACAGCGCAGGCTTCCTTTTCGTCGACCGTCTTGAGCACCCTGCCGTCGGCCATGATCCGCTCATCGATTTCCACCCGGTCCGGCCGGGGCACAATGGGTTCCGGGTATTCGCTGAAAATATCATAGGCATCATAACGTTTTTCCCGGCCCAGTTCCAGGACATCCCTGAACCCCTTGGTGGTGATGAGGGCCGTCCGGGCCCCTTTTCTTTCAATGATGGCATTGATGACCAGGGTGGTGCCGTGGATGATCTCTTCCACCTGGTCCAGAAATCCCGGCAGTTTTTCATCCAGTTCCCGGATGCCCTGTTCAATGGCGTCCGACGGGTCCGAAGGCGTGGTCAGGCATTTATTGGTGTGAAATTCGCCGGTGGTATTGTTGACCAGCACAAAATCCGTAAACGTGCCGCCGATGTCACACCCTAATCGATAGGACTCTTTTTTCAAACGTCACCTCCTCGTCGGTTTAATAAAAATCAGGCTCTTTCCACTCGCCGAATACCTGTCTGAACACCCCGGCCATTTCTCCCACCGTGGCATAGGCATGACAGCATTTGACCAGATGGGGCATGACGTTTTCACTGGTTTTGGCCGCTTTTTCAAGACCCTTCAGCGTTTCAGCCACATCCTTGTCGTTCCTGGTCCGGCGCAGTTCTTTTAAATTGGCCTTGGATTTTTCCGCCCAGGCTTCGTTGTATTCATGGAGTTCCACGGCAGCGGCTTCGGTTCCCGGGTCTTTGTCCGTGCCTTTTTCAGACACCGGCACCACGCCGACCTTCCGGTATTCCCCGGATTGAAGCCCTTTTTCAAATTCATAGGCCTGGCGGGACACCTTTCTCTGGACAAAGCCGTTGGAAATACTTTTGACCATGCCGCCCCATTTTTCCACTTCTTTCATTTCCTCAAGGATTTTCTTTTCCATTTCAAGGGTGAGAGTCTCGACGAAATAGGACCCGGCCAGGGGGTCCACGGTATCCCGGAGGCCCACTTCATCCATGAGGATTTCAAGGGTTCGCAAAGACAGGAGCGCCGAGCGAGGGGTCGGGATGGTATAGGCTTCGTCAAAGGAGCAGAGGGCCGTGGTCTGGGCACCGGAAAGGGCGGCCCCCAGGGCATAATAGGCCCCGCGCATGATATTGTTTTCCGGCTGTTCCTTGGTGAGGCCGGACCCACCGCCGCCGAAAAGGCCCCGGAGGAACAGGTTTTTATTGTCCTTGACCCCGTATTCTTCCTTCAGCATTTTGGCCCAGAGTTTTCTTGCGGCCCTGAATTTGGCGATCTGTTCCCAGAGGTTGCCGTAGACATTCAGGTTAAATGAGAACCGTCCCACAAAATCCTCGGGTTTGATCCCGCGTTGGGTCACATTTTCAATATAGGCTTTGGCAATCTCAAAAGCATAGGCGATTTCCTGGGCCGGGGTGGCCCCGGATTCCCGGATATGGTAGCCGCAGATGGAGACCGGGTTGGATTTGGGCAGTTCTTTTACGGCATATTCGATAGAGTCGCCGACAAGACGGACCCCGTGCTCCACAGGAAAAATCCAGGCGCCCCTGCCGATCATTTCTTTTAAGATATCATTCTGGGGAGTCGTGGAGATCTGGTTTTTGGAATACCCGAATTTTTCCGCCACAGCCTGGTACATGGCCATCATGATGGTGGCCACGGCATTGATGGTGAGCCCGGACCCGATGCGGTCCAGGGGGATGCCTTTAAAGGCGGCTTCAAAATCCCGGAGCGAATCAATGGCCATGCCGACCCGGCCCACTTCGCCCTCGGCCAGGGGGTGATCCGAGTCATAGCCCATCTGGGTGGGCAGGTCAAAGGCCACGTTAAGCCCGTTCTGGCCGTTGGCGATCATGAGCCTGAACCGCTCGTTGGTCTCTTCCGGCGTGCCGAAGCCCGTATACTGCCGGGTGGTCCAGGCCCGGCTCCGGTAGCTCTGGGGGTGAATACTGCGGGTAAAGGGATATTCTCCCGGCGCGCCTAGGTCCTTTTCATATGAAAAGCCTGCCCGTTCAAGGTCTTCCGGGCCATAGGCCGGTTTCACCGTGATGCCGGACTGGTAGATCACCTCTTTAATGGCATCTTTTTCGTTTTTTATGTATTTTGCAACACCCATGGTTTATTTCTCCATTCTTTGGAAACGATATTATTCAAACAGGTTGTTTATGCCGTTGATGATGTCCTCAAAGGACGTTCCGCCGGGAAACACGGCCGCCACCCCGATTTCTTTGAGTTTGGGGATGTCCTGGTGGGGAATCACCCCGCCCACGGTGAGCTTTGCATGGACGAGCCCCTTTTCCCGCATCATGGCCATGAGTTTTTGGCAGATGGGCAGATGGGCTCCGGACATGATGGACAGCCCGATGACATCCACCGACTCCTGGGTGGCGCTCTGAATAATCTGGTCCAGGGTCTGGTGAAGCCCTGAATAGATCACTTCCATACCGGCATCCCTGAGAGCCAGGGCCACGACTTTGGCGCCCTTGTCATGACCGTCCAGCCCGGGTTTTGCGATCAGTATCCGAATTTTTTGTTTTGTTTCCATCTCTTTTTCCTTTATCAGCAATGATATTTTGTATCGTTATTTAAAACCCGTATATTATCCATCACGCTTTCTGCTGCCGTTACCGGGTCAATTTCCCGGAGTCTGATTTTTTTAAGGGCCTCCTGAAACCCTTTTGAGGTCTCCAGGCCGGCCATGATTTTTTCCAGGGCCAGGTCTCTTACAAGGGATTGAAAATATCGGCTTTCTATTTTTATTTGTTTTTTTTCCAGGCGGCCTTCCTGCCGTAAAAAATCAAAATGGGATAAAAACACCCGGGCCAGCTCTTTTACCCCTGTGCCGTCCAGGGCCTGGGTTTGAAGGACAACGGGTTTCCACCCGTCCTTTGAGGGCGGTCTCAGGCCCAGCATCATATTCAGCTCAAACACGGCCGCCTCGCTGTCGGGCCGGTCGCTTTTGTTGACGATAAACACATCCCCGGTTTCCAGGATACCGGCCTTGATGGCCTGGATGCCGTCTCCGGCGCCGGGGATGGTGACAATGCCAACGGAATGGGCCATGTCAGCCACATCCACCTCGGTCTGCCCGGCCCCGGCGGTTTCAATGATAATAATAGGATAGCCCATGGCATCCAGGACAAGGGCAGCATCTTTGGCAGCCCGTGAAAGTCCGCCTTTTTGCCCCCTGGATGCCATGGAGCGGATGAATACGTTTTCATCGGCGGCATGGCGTTGCATGCGCAGCCGGTCGCCCAGGATGGCCCCGCCGGACACCGGGCTGGACGGGTCGCAGGCAATGACGGCCACCCGTTTGTCCAGCCTGCGGAATTCCGTGATGAGACCGTCAATGAGGGAGGATTTGCCCACTCCCGGAGACCCGGTGATGCCGATGATAAAGGCATGACCGGCGTGGGGATAGAGCGCCTTTAAAAGCGTATGGGCCAAAGGATCACGGTCTTCAACAAGACGGATCATCCTGGCCCCGGCGTTCTGGTTTCCGGCCAGTATGTCTTTTATATCAAGCACTCTTCTGTTCTTTTCCTTCTTCGACGAATTGATTTAAAACCGCCTTTTTACCCTTCAGAATATGCTCCCGGACCAGTTTTTCAACGGCATCGCCGTCCCGGTTTTTAATGGCTTCCAGCATTTTGAAATGATCTTCATTGCTTTCCACGGCATATTCATCCTGTTTCAGGATGATCTGCCGGAACCGTGCGATCTGGGCCCTGAGCTGGTTGATCATCTTGATGAGTTTGGGGTTCCGGGAGAGGGCGTACAAAAGATCATGGAATTCGGTGTTGATTTTCTGGAGCTTGTCATTGGCTTTTTTTTCCAGGCATTTCTGGTATTCCAGCATCTTTTTTTCCAGGGGGAAGAGATCCTTTTCCTGGTAGTTTTCAGCCGCCAGCCGGGCCGCATAGGCTTCAAGAACACTGCGGATGCCGAAGGTCTCCTCAATGTCGTGCCGGGTCAGGCTGACGACCTGGAATCCGCCGGAGGGGGTTTTTTCAATCCATTCTTCCCGTTCTAGCTTGTGCAGGGCTTCTCTGAGAGGGGTCCGGCTGATGCCCAGCATCTCGGCCAGCTTGCTTTCCACAAGCCTTGAGCCCGGTTCAATGGTCTGGTCGATGATGGCGTTTTTCAGATACTCAAACACATCCTGGCCCAGAGATTTTCGTTCCTTAAAACTGGTGTTCAGTTTCATTAGATGATCCCTTTTTCCTTAAATTCCGCCAGAGCGGTATCACTATATCCCAGGATATCCCCGTAGACGGTCTTGTTTTCTTGTCCGAACCGGGGCGGGAAAGACAGTTTCCGGCCCGAGGCCTCAAGGAAGGGCGTCATATTGGGCGGCGGCGCAAGCGTCACCGTTGTCCCGGTTTTCGGGTCGGTGGAGGACAGAATCCGTCTGGCTACCAGGGGGTCCTCGATAACCTGTTCCACATTTTTGATACCGGAGATGGGCACGGTAATGGAGGTGAACAACCGGATGAGTTCTTCCGAGGTATGCTGTTCCGTAATGGTGGTGATGCGCTTGTTCAGGTTGTGGACATCAGCGATGCGGCCCTTGTTTTTTTTGTATTCTTCCTTGGCCAGGGATTTGAACATGTCTAAAGCCACCATGGATTCCCATTGGCGGTCATTGCCTACTGCAAGATAGACAAAGCCGTCCCTGGTTTTATAGACGGACACGGGGCAGAAAAATTCATGGGTATTGCCCCGGCGGGATATTTTGGCGCCGAAACTCTTGGTCAGGGCAATGGGAACCGTGAGCCAGGATACCGTGGATTCAAACATGGACAGGTCGATGCGCGTCCCTTCACCGGTGACGGCCCGTTTAAAGAGGGCTTTCATCAAAAGCCCGTACCCGTGCTCGCTGGTGCCCATGTCCGGCAGGGGAATGCCCAGAACCTGGGGATCGCCGCCTGCTTCGCCCGTCAATTCCATGAGGCCGGACCGGGCCTGGAGAATGGGGTCATAGGCTCCTTCATTGGAATCCGGGCCAAACCCGGTGAGGCCCAGCCAGATAATGTCGGGTTTGATTTTTTTCATCATATCATAGGCGCAGCCCAGCTTTTCATAATTCTTGGGCAACTGGTTGGTGACAAAGATATCCACATTGAGCTTCTGTAAGAGTTCATTAAAGATTTCCCGGCCCTTGGGGTCTGCCATGTTCAGGGTCAGGGCTTTTTTGCCGGAATTGATGCACAGAAAATAGGCATTCATCCGTTCTTCGTTTAAGACGTTGCCGCCGATGAAGCGGTTGGGATCACCGAATACCGGATGTTCCAGGCGGATGACATTCATCCCGTCCTGGGCCAGCCGGTAGGTCAGATAAGGTGCGACGGTCGCCTGTTCCAGGGATAGTACGGTGAGGTTTTTGAAAAGTTCCATAAAGGCCCCCATATATTAATAATCGATAGCGTTAACCCTGATTGATAGATCAAGTGTATACGGTATACTGTATACACTTGATGCCTGTCAAGAAAAATCCCCGCCGGGCGGCGGGGATTTTCTCAACTTGCCGATGCGATTTTCTTGCCTGTATCATAGCAGGCATCAAAGATCTTCAAATTGGTTTCCCTGACTTTGGCCGGGCTCATTTTTTCCACGGTGCTTCTCAGGTCATCGGCATTCAGGGGCCCGACGCCGAAGGCTGAGTAAAAGGCCACCATGGCCAGGTTGGTGGATTTGGGGGAACCCAGATCCATGGCTTTTTTCGATGCTTCCATGGAAAACGCTTTGATATTGTTCTGTTTTAAATAGGCGGCCACCCGTTTATCCGGAAAGGATTTGGAAGGAGCGTTGGCAAATAAGGTCCCGCCTTTTTTCAGATAGGGCAGGTACCGGTAGGCTTCGGATTCATCCATGGAAATGAGAAAATCCGCGGCCCCGGCCCGGACCAGGCTGGACCGGGCGTCCCCCACCCTGAGGTGGGACACGACGGACCCGCCCCGCTGGGCCATGCCGTGGGTTTCCGCCCCCAGGACATTATAGCCTTTTTCCAATGCCGTGGCGGCAAACACCTTGGTCATAAAAAGGATGCCCTGGCCGCCGAGACCGCTTAATACATAATTGATGGTTTTCATATCATTTGTCTCCCTATGGATTATCAAAATTGATGATCAAATTTCTTCAATGGCTTTCCGCGGACAGACCTGAAGACAGACCCCGCACTCGGCACAAAGCACTGTATCGATTTCGGTTTTTTCCGTTTCCGGGTTCCGGCACAGGGCCGGGCATTCAAACCGGTCCCGGCAGAAGCCGCAGTCATTGCATTCGTCGGACACGCGGACGGATATTTTTTCCGGGATGGCCGCATCCTTGAACCCGATGACGCAGGGATGGCGGGAGATGATGACGGCAATGCCGCCTTCCGGATCATTGACATAGTCGGCCGCCTTCTTGATGGTCTTGATCATGGTCTTGGTATCAAAGGGGTCCACCACTTTCAGGTATTTGACCCCGCAGCCCTGGACCACGCCTTCAAGGGAAACGCTATTGCCTTTCCGGCCGTCCACCCTTAACCCCTGGGTAATGGCGGGCTGCATGCCGGTCATGGCCGTGATGCCGTTGTCAAGGATGACCAGGATAAACCTTGAATCATTGTAAACCGCATTGATGAGCCCGGTGATGCCGGAATGGAAAAAGGTGGAATCGCCCAGGGTGGCCACAATGGGTTTTTGCACCCCGTCCTGGATATAGGCGTTATAAAAGCCCGAGGCCATGGTGATGCCGGCTCCCATGTCCAGGACCGTGTCCACCACGCCCAGGTTGGAGCCCAGGGTATAGCAACCGATGTCCGACGGAAAGACGGCTTTGGGCATGGCTTTGCGGATGGAATAAAAGGATGCCCGGTGGGGGCAGCCGGGGCACAGGGTGGGTTTCCGGAGGGGAAGGCCCAGTTCGCCCACCAGGCCGAAGGCCTCGCGTCCGCCGTCAAAATCCGACAAGGGGCTTTGCTTGCAGTCGGCCAGGGCCTTGTTCAGGACCGTTTCTATTTTTTCCGGAACCAGCTCACCTTCCATGGGCACATGGCCGGAAAACCGTCCCAGGGTTTTATATTTGTCCCGGAGCATATATTCAATGAGGGTGTCCGTTTCTTCAATGACCAGGACCTTGTCGCAGGCGGTCAGGAAGGCGTCGGCCAGTTTTTCCGGGAAAGGATAGGGCGCCCCCAGTTTCAGCATGGGGATATCCTTCCGGTTGTATTCTTCAAACAGATCCTTGACCACGCTGGACGGAACCCCGCCGGTAATCACCCCAAAGGGATAGGTCTTTCCTTTTTTTAGGGTGTGCCGGTTAAACGCCTTGAGGGTATTGAATTTTTCGCTTATTTTGACATGCTTTTCATTTAAGGCTTTGTGCTGCAGGAACCGGAATTTCGGGGTGGACGCCCAGCGGGTGGGCTCTTTTTTGAAATCGGCCTTGGTCGGGTTGTTTTTCAGTGTCTTATATTTGATGTTCTGACGGGCATGGCAGACCCGGATGGCCGGCCTCACCAGCACCGGCACCTGGAATTCTTCAGACAGTTCAAAGGCGAATTTGATCATTTCCCTGGCTTCTTCCGGGCTGCCCGGGTCCAGCACCGGCACCTTGGCCAGCCTTGCCATGAGTCTTGAATCCTGTTCGGTCTGGGACGAATGGGGTCCCGGATCATCGCAGGAAATAATGACCAGCCCGCCGATATTGCCGATATAGGCCGCAGACATGAACGAATCCGCAGCCACATTCAGGCCCACCATTTTCATACAGCAGGCGGCCCGCTTGCCGGAGATGGCGCCTGCAAAGGCATTGTCAAAGGCAACCTTCTCATTGATCGACCATTCAATGCTGGTGTTCAGTTTGCCCATCTTGGAAAACCGGACCACCTCGGGAAGGATTTCACTGGACGGGGTTCCCGGATACGAGGTCATAATCTGGCAGCCTGCTTCCAGAAGTCCGATGGCCATGGCGCCGTTTCCTAACAAAAATTCCTCTTTCATTTTCAGATCCTTACGTTTTGATTGATTCCAATATTGTGCCGCCGACTCGTATACGGTATACGGTGTACAGCAATTCAGGTCAAGAATTATTTTCCGGCATTGAAAGAGTTTTTTATCTGTTGATCCGGCTCGCCTGATGCGATAAGTGTGAAGTCAAAAAAGGAGAAAATCCATGAGGGGAAAAAATCTTGTCCAGTTGATCCAGACCCTAAATCTTTTGTCCCGTCCCATGGGCGCCACGAGAAAAGAACTGGCCGAGGGCCTGAGAATTTCCCAGCGCTCGGTTTCCCGCAGCATCCAGACCATTGAAGGCATAGGCATTCCGGTCTATGACGATCGCACCGGTCTTGAAAGGGAAAAGCATTGGCGGATCGATTCCGCCTATCTTTCCCGCATGCCCAACCTCGACCTTCCGAAAATCGCCCTGAGTCTTCCTGAAATCATTTCCCTTTCCATGCTGGCCGGTGAATCCGTTATTTTCAAAGGAACGGAAATCAGCCGCCACATCGCCGCTGCCATTGCCAAGCTCATGCTTTTTTTGCCGGAAGACACCCAAGCCGAACTGTCGGCCCTGAAACGGATTTTCATCTGCAAAACCATGGGCTCCAAAACCTACAGCGGAAAAGAAGACACCATCCGAACCCTTACGGAATCCATCCTGAACCGCACGGCCTGCAATATCACTTATCACGCCTTTTACAAGGATGAAATCAAGGAAGAAGACATCGGCCCCCTGCATTTCTACGAAAACCGGGGCGGCCTCTACCTGTTCGCCCAAAAGATGAAAACCCGCAGTATCAGGAGCTATGCTGTTGAGCGCATCCTCCGCATCCGCCCCCTAAACCGCAACATCATCTACCCGCCGGACTTTGACCCTGAAGAAACCCTGAATTCCGCCTTTGACCTGACCCACGGAGATCCGGTCTCCGTGAAAATCCGGTTCAGCCCGGCCGTGGCCCGCTATATCAAAGAAAAAACCTGGGCCCGGGACCAGACCCTCACCGAACACCCGGACGGCTCCCTCATCCTGACCATGACCTCCTCGGGCCGCCGCGACATCAAATCCTGGGTCCTGTCCTTTGGTAAAGACGCCCTGCTCCTGGAGCCGGAGGACTTGAAACAGGAGATCCTGGCCGACCTGGAAAAAAGTCTGGAGGCCATGCAAAAAAAATGAAAATAAATAATTTAAACGGGACCGTTTTTGTCATAGTTGGGGTTTATACGTTTAAATGAATAAAAAGACAGCGGGATATTAAAGACAATGCAGACTGAACAAATAGAAACAGAAGCATCGTATTTCAAATACTGGGGGAAGGCTGCAAAGGATGGTTCTTCATATCATTTGCTGCCTTATCATTGCCTGGATGTGGCGGCAGTGGCTTCCGTGTGGTGGGAAATGAGCCCTTCGATCCGAAAAGCCTTTTGCACCTTATCTGAATTGAACTCCGAGCAAGTTCGAGGCTGGGTGCTCTTTTTTATCACGCTTCATGACATTGGGAAATTTGATATTCGATTTCAGCAAAAAGTAAAGCCAGCCTGGGAAAGATTGCGGGAAGAACGTTATCCGTCACGATTAAGTATTTATGACAGTAAAAATTATTTTCATGGCCCTGCAGGGCTTTATTGGCTGGATCATGAATTTGAACAGGTAATTTTAGAAGAGGTGCAAACTAACTCCATTGATGATCGCGCCTTTTTTGATATCGGCTGGGAAGAAGGTTCCAAGAAGTCCTCTGCCTGGAAAGAATGGAAACCCTGGTTTGAGTCTGTGGCCGGGCATCATGGTCATATCGTATCAGCAGAAAATAATTTGCAATATCAATTACCGTCTGATTGCCCGGCGCAATATGTTTCTCATGACAAAGAAACCAGAAAGGCATGGATAAAGAAACTTGAGCTGATATTTCTGAAACCGGTCGGCTTATCATTGAACTCAAGGCCTCCATTGCTATCTGCAATTTCGTTTATGGCCGGTTTCTGTTCGGTTGTGGATTGGCTGGGGTCTGCCAATTCTGCAGAACATTTTTGTTTTCTTCAGACGTCATCAAATCTGATTCGATATTTTGAAGACCGGCATGATGAGGCTCGTTATGTCCTGGAGATTTCGGGGCTTATCGGAAAAAGAAAAGTATATTCCGGTGTGCAGGCACTCTTAAAGGACAACCACAGTCCTCATCAAATTCAGACGATCATCGATGACCTGTCATGTCTTCCCGGTTTAACAATCATTGAAGCGCCTACCGGGTCCGGGAAAACAGAAGCTGCCTTAGCCTATGCGTGGCGAATCATTAATCATAATATTGCAGAATCCATTGTATTTGCCTTACCGACCCAAGCTACAGCCAATGCAATGTTAGGCCGCCTTGAAAACCTATCCACCAGATTGTTCGAAAATCATCCTAATTTGCTCCTTGCACATGGAAACGCCCGGTTCAATGAAGATTTTATAAAATTGTGCAATACCGATCCATCCCGTCAGGGAGAGGATGATGAGGCATGGGCTCAATGCAGCACTTGGCTTTCACAAAGCAGGAAGCGGGCATTTCTCGGACAGATAGGTATTTGCACAATTGATCAGGTGCTTACTTCCGTGCTGCCTGTCAGACATCGGTTCATTCGTGGGTTTGGCTTGGGCCGAAGTGTCTTGATTGTCGATGAAGTTCATGCCTATGATACCTATATGTACGGCCTGCTAAAGGCTGTACTTGAAGAACAGAAGGCTTCTGGGGGATCAGCGGTTTTGCTTTCGGCAACATTACCTCATTATCAGCGGAAAGAATTGCTTCAAGCCTGGGATAAAGATATTTTGATCCATAATTCTTCAGAAATACCACAGTACCCCCTGATTAGCCAAATTCCATCACATCCATCACATGAAGAATTTCAATTTGTCCCAAAACAACTACCGCCGGAAAAATCTGTATGGATTGATCCTGTCATTTCAAGGGATTGCATTCTCACTCCTGAATTAAAACAGCTCATCATCAGCGCTGCTGAAAATGGTGCACAAATAGCGCTGATCTGCAATTTAGTGGATGTTGCACAACAATTATTTAAAGAAATCAAGGCTGAAACGAAGTCTCCCGTCCTTCTTTTCCATTCCCGTTTTACTCTGAAGGATCGCCAGGATATTGAAAAGACACTGATAGCCCAATATGGCGATAAGGCTGAAAGGTCAGCCGGCAGCATATTGATTTCAACCCAGGTGGTTGAACAATCACTGGATGTAGACTTTGATTGGATGATAACCCAGCTTTGTCCGATAGACTTACTCTTTCAGCGTTTGGGAAGATTACACCGGCATTCGCATAAAAATGGCAGCCGGCTTGAATCGTTCCAAATTCCGCGCTGTTCGGTATTGATCCCGGATGACCTGGATTATGGACTTCATGGTCTTATTTATCCAAACACCCGTGTCATGTGGCGCACAGCTTATAAAATTGAGCAGCTAAAAGACCAACCTCTGGTTTTCCCGGGTGCCTATCGTGATTGGGTGGAAAGCGTCTATCATGAAAAGCCATGGGGCAATGAACCGCTTGAAGTCGAAGAACAGTATCAGAATTTTATAGATAATCATCAATACGTTCAAAAATTGGCAGCTCAGTTGATGTTAAACAGTACAAGGAACATGATCCCATATCCAGATGATGATCATCACATCGCTGCGGTTACCCGAGACGGCCAGATGAGTCTTACAATGGTTCCTTTTGTCCAGACACCGAAAGGACCAAAACTCAGAGATAATTCCTTCTGGGATCAATTGCAAAAAGAGAACCGCTATGAGGCTCTGGCAATGAATAAGGTAGGTGTTCCGCATACCTGGCGAAATACATTGGATAAATTCTGTCGGCAGGAAGATGGCATCTATTGGCTGAAAATGGACGAAAATGAAGATGGATGGCACTCCCGTTTAGGAACATGGGATTTGAGATATAATAAACATACAGGACTGGAGAGAATTAAATGAATCTGCTCACAGATGACTGGCTGCCGGTCAGACCACTCTATGGCGGCTCCATGAAATGGATTGGTCTTTCAGAATTATTGACCACGGCAAATGAATACGAGATATGCCTTCCCAGGGATGATCTTGAACTGGCAGCATTACAGCTTGTGATTTGCATTACGCAGGTGCTGTTTACACCGGATGGCCTGGAAGACCTTGTAGAAAACCTCCGGAAACCTATGCAGAAGGATGAATACCAAGACGGTATCAGACAATATATGGATTGGTTTTCTGTGGATCACCCTGATTATCCTTTTATGCAAGTTCGAGGGGTTAAAGCCAAAGAGACAACGCCGATGGATAAACTCCTGGCCGGTCTTACAGGTGCTACCAATAGTTGTTTTGTTAATGAGGCTGGCCAAGCAGATTCCTTGTGTGGAGGATGTGCCGCTATTTCTTTATTCAATCAGGCCTCCAATGCTCCAAGCTTTGGTGGTGGTTTCAAGGCGGGATTAAGAGGTGGCACTCCCATTACTACATTGGTGCAAGGCCATCACCTTAGGGAAACAGTATGGCTGAATATTTTATCATTAGATCAGATCGACGATGCTATCCCGGATTACAAAAAGTATTTAAATCAACCCCCGACATGGGTCCTTCCAATTGAAGGGCAATCCAATATTCAAAGCAGCACCATAGGATTTTGCCGTGGGTTACTCTGGCAGCCTTGTCATATTGAGCTATGCCTTCCGAACGCTAACGGCAAATGCTCCTGCTGCGGTAGAAATCAAGTACCCGTCTATTCAGGCTTTTTAAAAGCAAAGTTTAATTATAATGTCCATGGGCTTTGGGGTCACCCTCATTCTCCACGGTTATTAAAATTCAGCAAAGAGAATCCTGAAGAAAAATATGCGTCATTTACCACTCCGGCACCAACTTGGACGCGATTGGCATCTTTTGTTGTCAAAAAAGAAGTCAGCCAAAGCCAGAAGGAGGGTCATCAGCCTGCTGTGATAGTGCTTCAAGCATGCCAATTGTTTTATAGATGGCCGGATCGGTTGCGGCTGGCTATTGGTGGGTATAGAAATAACCAAGCTTCAATCATTGAACGCAGGCATGAGGTTTTTGATTTAAATAAAGGCTGGCCGATTCAACCAGGGCTTATTCAGGAGTTTGTTGATTTGGGATTAGGTTACAAAGCAGCTCTTAGAAGCTCTCTCTTCATTTTTTTTAAAGGAATGAAAGATATCAAAGGCGCTGGTGTTGCTGTTCAAGAGCTGGGCGAAACCCAGTTTTACCAACGCACAGATAGCTTGATGCAGAAGGCTTTGGCTGAAGCTCATTTTGAAGACCCTAATCGTCTTGCCGAAGACAAGGATAATTTAAGATCGGGCCTGAAACGGCATACCTTAAACATTTTTGAAGAACAGACCCGGCCGTATCTAAATGACCCTGAACTCATCAGAACGATGGCCATAGCCCGGCGCACGTTATACAAAAAACTCAGCGAATTGGAACCTGAAAACAAAGGAGGTGAACAATGAATTTGCCCGATTTTCAGACATTATATGATGATTTTACTCGCCTTGATACTACAAGACAAAATTTATTGAAACGAGCGGTGACCCCTGACGATTTGTTGGAGATTCAGGCATTTTATGAGTTGTACCGTAAGCATCTGAAACAGCCAGGCCAGCGTTCAGGCTTGCTTCGTCTGATTTTCTGTCTGCCTTATATCAGACATTTCCCAGACGGTAAATCCTTAGGATCTGCACTGGCTATGGCGGGAACAGATGGTCGATCCAAAATTAGTGAAAAAAGGGTGATTCAGATAAGCCGGATTGAAGATGCTGATAAAGCGATGGTTCAGTTGCGGCGAGTATTAAAGCATGTTGAACCTTGGCTTGATTGGAATAAGGCTGGAAAGAGCATCTGGTACTGGGGGAAAAACAGTCGGCGTCAATTATTGGAAGATTATTTCCTGGCCCTGCCGTCAAAGATTACGATCAAATAATTTTATTTAAAGGAGCTTGTTATGGAAAAGAATTTTGTAAACTATCATATTTTAATTTCTCACAGCCCATCCTGCCTCAACCGGGATGATATGAATATGCAAAAAACGGCTGTGTTTGGTGGAAAGCGCCGGGTTCGGATTTCAAGTCAGAGCCTTAAACGCACAATGCGCATGAGTGATTATTATCGTATAAATATTTGTGAACCAAGTATCCGAACCAAGCATATTGACAATTCTGAACCAGACAATTTGAAAAAGAGGATTACCAATGCTCTTAAAGCCCGTTTCGATGAAAATATCGTTATTAAAACATTAGAGCTGCTTTCGGGAAAAACGTCTGACACTAAAGGGATAATAGAAGGTGATTCCGTAGCCCCTTGGGCTATTGAAGAAGTAGCTTGGTTTTGTGAAAAAGTAAAATCAATCGAGGGTGAGCCTGATTTCAAAAATCTTGCCAAAGAGCTTAAACAAGACACGGCTGCTTTCCGAAAATCTTTGGAAAATGGAATAGATATTGCCTTATCCGGGCGTATGGCTACATCGGGACTGCTAAGTGAGGTTGGAAAAATCGATGGCGCCTTAGCCGTTGCCCATCCCATTACGACCCATGCCGTGGAATCGGACATCGACTGGTTCACTGCCGTGGACGACCTTCAGGAGCTTGGTTCAGGGCATTTGGATACCCAGGAATTTTCAAGTGGTGTCTTTTATCGTTATGCCAGTCTGAATATTGCTCAATTGCAGGAGAATCTGGGCGGGGCCTCACGAGAGCAGACACTGATTATTGCGGCCCATGTATTGCACATGCTGGCGACCGAGGTGCCTTCTGCAAAACAGCAAAGCTTCGCGGCTCATAATCTTGCAGATTTGGCGTTGGTCTCTATCTCTGATCTGCCTGTATCGTTGATAAATGCATTTGAAGCGCCTATAACTGCAAAAAATGATGGCTTACTGAATCCGTCCGTAACCGCGCTGCACGATTACTGGAAGCGCATTTATAAAGGATACGAACTTAATGACATGAATGCTGAATTTGCACTTCACAGTTTGGAAATACCCGATAGCATCGTTAAGAAGGATAAAATTTCCGAGCTTGAATCCTGGATCAGAAAAGATGGCGGGGAATAAAAATATGAAAGAGTATCTGATCTTGAAGCTTCAAGGGCCGATGCAAGCTTGGGGCGAGCATAGCTTTGAAGGTCTTCGTCCTTCAAATTATGTTCCTACCCGAAGTGCTGTTATCGGATTGCTGGGAGCATGCCTTGGAATAAAACGGGAAGAGAAAAACCGGTATAAAGAGTTGGTGGATAGTATTGGAATGGCTGTTCGCGTGGACATGCGGAAATCTCCGGACAATGAAGATAAGCGGTTAATACAACAGAAAATGACGGACTATCATACCATAAAGAATGCAAGAAAAGATTATCATGGGTTGAGTTCTCATGAGACAATCCAAACCTGGCGTGAGTATTTAATGGATGCCGAATTCACGGTTGCCATTTGGAATCGAGGGGCTGATGAAACCCTCATTGAAAATCTGGATCAGGCTGTTAAAAAGCCTTATTTTACACCTTATCTTGGGCGGCGAAGCTGCCCCATTGCACGCCCTCTATTTGAAAGAATACTAAAAGCGGATAGTGAGCTTGCCGCCCTTGGCAAGGTTTCTCCTGCAGGTGGGGAAATCTACAGTGAAACACCAGGAAAGGTTCGCAGTTTAAAAGTGAGAGATGTCCCTTTGATTCATCAGCCTCGTCAGTTTGCAAGCCGTATCGTTTATGTTTATGGGGGTGACTATGTTCCTGAGTAAAATTTTTATTCCTTGGCAGAAGGCACGAAATCCATATGATATCCACAGGGAATTATGGCATTTATTTCCAAACCGACCGGACGAAAGCAGGGGTTTCCTGTTTCGAGTAGAAAAGCAACAGAAAGGTTTGGGAGCTGAAATTCTTATGCAGTCCAATAGTGAAGTTTCGGCTGTTAATGGAACAGTCCGTATCATCGGCAGTCGCAAATATGTTTTTTCGCTTCAAAAAGGACAAAAGATCCGGTTCAGGCTCAGGGCTAACCCAATAAAAACCATTAAAGACGAAGACGGGCGACTCAACCAAAGGGATGAAATAAAGAAATGCAGAGTTCCATTGATTAGGGAAGAAGATCAAAAAGCATGGATCGAAAGAAAGCTGGAAAAAATTTGTTCGCTGGATGCTTTGGTTTTTCAGCAGGAAATGCCGCTTTATTTCCGGAAAAGCAATAGCAAGAGGGCTGGGAAAATTCAAACAGTTTTATTCGACGGTGTATTAAATATAAATGATCCGGATGCATTGATCGAAATGATAAAAAACGGAATCGGTCCGGCCAAAGCTTTTGGCTGCGGTTTGTTGTCCATGGCAAGATTTTAGAGGAGAATGTTAAATGGCTGAGGCGGATCCCGTTAATGTGACTCATCAAATTTATAATCAAATCCGTGAGATTCTCACAAAAGCCCGCTCGCGGGTTTACCAGTCCATCAATTCAGAGATGGTGACAAGCTACTGGGCCATAGGGCGCGTTCTTGTGGAGGAAGAGCAGAAAGGCGAAGAGCGGGCTTCATACGGAAAAAAGATAATTCCGGACCTTTCCCGGAGACTGACACAGGAATTCGGTAAAGGCTTTGATGCCTCCAATCTATGGAATATGAGGGCATTTTATATGGCCTATCCAATTCTCGACGCAGTGCGTCGAGAATTATCCTGGACTCATTACCGCATTCTCTTGCGTGTGGAAAAGTATGAGGCTCGGGCGTTCTATGAAAATGAAGCTGTGAATGAAAAATGGTCCACACGGGAACTTGAAAGACAAATCGCTTCACTTTTGTTTGAGAGGCTTGCCCTTTTCAGGGATAAGCAGGGTATTCTGGAGCTGGCCCGTAAAGGGCAAGAAAACAGGCTGCCGTCGGATTTGGTGAAAGATCCTTATGTCCTTGAATTTGTCGGTTTGAGGCGGGAGGATCGTTTCCTTGAAAAAGAGCTTGAACAGGCGCTGATCAACAGGCTGAAAGATTTCCTGCTGGAGCTGGGCAAAGGATTTGCTTTTATGGCCCGGCAACAGAGAATATCGCTTGATGGAAAACATTTTTATATTGATCTTGTGTTTTATAACCGGCTTACCCGGAGTTTTGTCCTGATCGATTTGAAGGTCGGAGAGCTGACTCACCAGGATATCGGGCAGATGCAGATGTATGTGAATTATTATCAGCGGGAAATGACCAACCCGGGCGAAAATCCACCCATTGGTATCATCCTCTGCTCTGAAAAAAGGGATGCCGTGGTGCGTTTTACTTTGCCGGAAGATAATAAACAGATATTTGCTTCCAGGTATAAGCTTTACCTTCCAAGCGAAGAAGAATTGGTATCTGAGATCCGCAGAGAACGGCAGTTAATTGAATTGAGAAAGACAGATGGTGAGGTCATCCGGAATGAATGATTCCCATTTTGTACCCCTCAACCCCATTCCGATCAAAGACCGGGTATCCATGGTTTTTGTATGTTACGGCCAGATTGATGTGAGGGATGGCGCTTTTGTTGTAGTGGATGATGTAAACGGTGAGCGCAAACATATCCCGGTTGGATCGGTGGCTTGCATCATGCTGGAGCCGGGGACACGGGTCAGCCATGCAGCAGTGAAGCTGGCGGCAACGACGGGGACGCTTTTGATCTGGGTGGGAGAGGCAGGTGTCAGGTTGTATTCTTCGGGTCAGCCGGGCGGTGCCCGGTCGGATAAACTGCTTTATCAGGCAAAATTGGCTCTGGATGAAGGTTTGCGACTGAAAGTAGTCCGGAAAATGTTTGAGATCCGGTTTGGCGAAAAGCCGCCGGAACACCGGAGTGTTCAACAGCTCAGGGGTATTGAGGGAGCCAGGGTGAAAAAGCTTTATGAACTTCTGGCTGCAAAATATAAGGTTCAGTGGAAAGGGAGGAATTATGATCCCAAGAACTGGGAGGCAGGTGATGTAGTCAACCGGTGCTTAAGTTCAGCCACATCATGCCTGTATGGAGTGACTGAGGCAGCTATTCTGGCGGCAGGATACGCTCCGGCGGTGGGATTTCTTCATTCAGGCAAACCTTTGTCGTTTGTTTATGACATAGCGGATATTTATAAGTTTGATACGGTTGTCCCTGTTGCTTTTCAGGTCGCTTCAAAAAATCCGGCGCATCCGGACCGTGAAGTGAGGATCGCCTGTAGAGATATCTTCAGGCAGTCACGGCTACTTCAAAAGATTATTCCCGGTATTGAGGATATTCTTTCAGCAGGAGGTATAACTCCGCCGGAACCGTATGACGACGCACAGCCTCCGGCAATCCCTGAGCCGGATAAAATTGGGGATCAGGGACACAGGAGCGCTTGACATGAGTATGCTGGTAGTGGTTACCGAAGCTGTTCCACCGCGCTTACGAGGCAGGCTGGCAGTATGGCTTCTTGAGATCCGGGCGGGGGTATATGTGGGGAATGTCTCGCGTCGAATCAGGGAGATGATTTGGGAACAGATTTCCGCTCTGGCCGAGCAAGGAAGTGTAGCCATGGCATGGGCTACATCCAATGAATCAGGCTTTGATTTTCAGACTTACGGAAAAAATCGGCGGATTCCAATTGATTATGATGGGCTTCGGCTTGTTTCTTTTCTTCCCCCGGATGAAAAAAAGGATAAAGAAAAAGTTGATCTTTGACAATTTGTGATTTATGTAATGACGCATGATTCAAGATACGGAAAAAATCGGTAAAAAAATTAGTATTCAAAAATACTTCTAAAAACAATAGGTTGAAGGAAGTATGTTCCCCACGCCTGTGGGGATGAACCGAATCTTGAATGTGACAGCGCCCATGACCATGGATGTTCCCCACGCCTGTGGGGATGAACCGGTGGATGATATCTTTACCCGCAGCGGGTATGAATGTTCCCCACGCCTGTGGGGATGAACCGCGCCATGCCCAATCCTTTTCAGGTAACCCTGGATGTTCCCCACGCCTGTGGGGATGAACCGAACCCAAAGAATCCATGGCGTTTTCATTTGGTATGTTCCCCACGCCTGTGGGGATGAACCGGCCGTGTGGCTGCATAGGGAGGCGTGACAAAAATGTTCCCCACGCCTGTGGGGATGAACCGATATTCGCCGCCGACTTCATAAACGGCGTCTTATGTTCCCCACGCCTGTGGGGATGAACCGGCATTGGTCAGGGGAGCGGCCGCCAAAGGCCGATGTTCCCCACGCCTGTGGGGATGAACCGGAACTCGACGCCACCGCGCGGGTGAGCAATCTATGTTCCCCACGCCTGTGGGGATGAACCGCACCTATCCCGGGACGTCTAGACATAAGAGCAATGTTCCCCACGCCTGTGGGGATGAACCGATCCAGATCTCGGAGTACCTGGTGTTTGACGAATGTTCCCCACGCCTGTGGGGATGAACCGCATTCGTCCACCAGAGTTTTTGCCACCTGCAAATGTTCCCCACGCCTGTGGGGATGAACCGCGTTTACGAATATGAGATGGGAGTTTATCAAAATGTTCCCCACGCCTGTGGGGATGAACCGATACTTTTATAAATGACCCGAATTCTGCAAAGATGTTCCCCACGCCTGTGGGGATGAACCGTAGTAAATCATCATAGTATCGATTAGATCGATATGTTCCCCACGCCTGTGGGGATGAACCGAACATATTCAGCACCAGTCATTAATTTTGACTATGTTCCCCACGCCTGTGGGGATGAACCGCCACTCCGATACATGGGTGGTTTGTGCTGAGTATGTTCCCCACGCCTGTGGGGATGAACCGTCTTTACGCCGGACCCCCTGGTGATGGCCGTGATGTTCCCCACGCCTGTGGGGATGAACCGCTCAAATGCATGCCGAAAATTGTTACATAACTATGTTCCCCACGCCTGTGGGGATGAACCGGGGATCCTCAAACGGTCCCCTGCGGATACTGTATGTTCCCCACGCCTGTGGGGATGAACCGGCTCTGCCTTGCAGTTCGAAAGGGAATATGATATGTTCCCCACGCCTGTGGGGATGAACCGATACTTTCATTAATGATCCTAATTCTGCAAAAATGTTCCCCACGCCTGTGGGGATGAACCGACGCTCTATATCGTCCGGGAAATGAATGCCGGATGTTCCCCACGCCTGTGGGGATGAACCGTCCTGGGGGACGTGGCCGAGGCGGACGAACAGATGTTCCCCACGCCTGTGGGGATGAACCGCAATCAAAACAAACACGCCCAGCTCACACCGGATGTTCCCCACGCCTGTGGGGATGAACCGCAATCTGGGCCAAGTGATTTCCGGCAATCAGTATGTTCCCCACGCCTGTGGGGATGAACCGGCACAGACGGTATGGCTGAACGCGGATGATCTATGTTCCCCACGCCTGTGGGGATGAACCGCCGCACCTGGACCGAAAAAGAACTGGACAGGCATGTTCCCCACGCCTGTGGGGATGAACCGCTTTTTATCAACGGTGCGCTTGAGCTGAACGGATGTTCCCCACGCCTGTGGGGATGAACCGTGCCGACCGATGTCACTGTTCAGTATGCAGGGATGTTCCCCACGCCTGTGGGGATGAACCGCTCCTTGAGCATTGAATCAATGGTCTTGTAAAATGTTCCCCACGCCTGTGGGGATGAACCGAGAAAAATAGGATTATTAACGATTCTACTCATATGTTCCCCACGCCTGTGGGGATGAACCGGAACCCTTCTCAATCACTTTAAAAACGATTTCATGTTCCCCACGCCTGTGGGGATGAACCGCAAACTCAGGGCAGCGGCCATCGTAATGAGCAATGTTCCCCACGCCTGTGGGGATGAACCGCTCGCCAATGGGCTGTACGTTGTGTACATGAGATGTTCCCCACGCCTGTGGGGATGAACCGGACGCCCATATCATCGGAGAGACCAGCAAGCGATGTTCCCCACGCCTGTGGGGATGGACCGAAATCATCTTAAAATGGATCGATAAATAGCAAATGTTCCCCACGCCTGTGGGGATGAACCGGCCCGTCTTGAAAATGATCTGGTCCTCTTGAAATGTTCCCCACGCCTGTGGGGATGAACCGAAACCCACTGAGGGCGTCACAATCGGACCATGATGTTCCCCACGCCTGTGGGGATGAACCGCATAATGTTGTCCACCAGGAAGGGGAGTGGGAATGTTCCCCACGCCTGTGGGGATGAACCGTTTCCGTGATACAATTGAAAAGCTTTGGAAGAATGTTCCCCACGCCTGTGGGGATGAACCGTCTCCCACCGGGATGATCTGGACATCCTTTTCATGTTCCCCACGCCTGTGGGGATGAACCGACCCTCCCTTAAAAATATTTGCGCTGCCATGTATGTTCCCCACGCCTGTGGGGATGAACCTAACTGCTGTACTTGAGCTTTGATTTTCTGTTCATGTTCCCCACGTCTGTGGGGATGAACCGGGCATGCTCGGGATTAAGACACGGACGGTTTGGCCGCCCGGGTGATCTATTTGAAAAAAGATGGATGGTTTTACAGGGCGGCTCTGAAACGCACCTAAGATGGTAAGGAAAATTATTATCTCACGTTGTTTAATATAATTGAGAAAAAGGCAATCAGGGAAGAGAGGGGGGAAGTATGAAAGGATTCGGTAGGCAGGTGCGGGGACTCCATCCCCCATTGGCTCGTCAGTGGCAAAGCCAAAGGCCAAGTTAGGAAGACCACCTGCATTTATAAATTCTATGGAGGTTAAGCCCTTATGTCAAGGATGAGGAGAAAAAATCAAGAAATAGACATAAATGTTCCCCACATCTTTGGGGATGAACCGCCCGGATAATCCACTGCGGGAGCGTGGATTGAAACCTATCCTGTTTAAATATTATGACGACATTCCTTCGGTTCCTCCCGCAGAGATAAGACTGAAATTAATTTGCAATAGACCTCAATCTGTCGTAGCCTTAATTTTATAATATCCTGATTATAAAAAAGAATTCAGAAAAAAATGCACCCGACAGTTCACCGCAATGGAGTTGAAAAAAATAGAAGAGGTTTTTAAATGGCTGAAATCGAACCTTTAGTGGTTAAAAAAGTCCAATCATTTCTTGAGAAACTCCGCCTCGCCGGATTCCATATTTCCAAGGCCTATATTTTTGGTTCCTATGCCAAGGGACAAGTGGATAAGTGGAGCGATATTGATGTTGCAATTATTTCGCCTCAAATAAGCAATGATCGTTTTGAAGAGCGTATAAGACTGACCGAACTGGCTATGTCTATCGATGATCGAATCGAACCATTACCGTTTAATCTTGACAGTTTCAGCGATGATGACCCCTTTGTACGACAAATAAAAGCCGAGGGAGTGGTAATCAATTGAATTTCACTCTATGAAAATGGAGTATAGGCCTGGGAGCATTATTTCCCAACCCCATACCCCAGGCTTTAGTCCGTTGAATCAATGGATTCAATCAAAGATAGAAGTGTAGTTTTTCAACCAACCAGAAAAAAAAGAAAAACACGCCGCAAATGGCAAACAATTTTATGCCAAGGACAACCTGCTCCCTCATGGTGTATGTGCCGACTTTGTAACCGTCGTTTGACGGTAAAGGGGTTTCCTTTTCATTGCCGGGCGCATTGATATTGCCGTGACCCATAAATCCTCCTTAAATTGGATGGGCAGATCCCAGGCATGGGACTGCCCTGGTTCATCGATTTTCGTGATTCAAGGTCACAAGGCAGGAGGCGCCCTAATGGCAATAATTTTTGGGTTTGCCGATTGGGCAGACCAATGGTTGAATTGGCAAAGAAGGGAAGGGGACAGTCTGATGGAATCCGCTGAGGGTAGGTTAAAGATCAGCGCGTCTTTACAAAATCCGTCCGAAGATGTGAATCGGGTCTGCCGGTTGGTAATGGTGAAGCCCATGGCCTCACCCAAAACGGCAGGGATAAGCAGTTCTGTTACGGGCTTTTTCTGCAGATATTGACCTGCCGGAGATTCAAATACATCGGTGACCTGCAGGGAACTAAACGCCAGCAGTAAGGCAATGATCAATCGTAAGGCCGGAGATGCCTTGATGAACGAAGCCGCTGAAAACATGACGGTTTGGCTGCAATTTTTTCTGTACATGAAATCAGCCTTTAAATTCAATGGCAAATCAATTCATTGCCGGTTTCCTATTTTGAAGCGGCATACCTCATTTATTTAAGCCAATATTATAGCTAAATACATAATTTTACAATCTGAATTATTGCGTTAAATGGCGCATCGAGTATTGAGGGACCTGCGCCGGCCTGAAGGCCTGATAAAAATCATTTACATTTTCGCGATCTAAATTTACAGTTGTCCTGCCGCCGGAGAAGGGAGACCGGCAATATGGAATTGTTTTTAAAAGGATAAGGATGGCTTTTCATGACATCGGATAATACCAGGGATATCAGCGGCAGGATTGCCGGGGTGAATCTTTCCTCTTTTTTGCAGATGATCGAGATGGAACAGAAGACCTGTACCATTAAAATTTTTACAAAAAAAGACATGGGCCGGATCTTTTTTCTGAACGGGACCCTTATCGATGCCGATACCCGGAGCCTGAATCAGGTTGAGGCGTTATATGCCATCCTTTCCTGGCAGAATATCGTGATTGAGGTGGAAAAAAATGTGTCAAGAAAACAGGATATCATTCGTTTGCCCTTGATGCATATTCTGATGGAAAGCGCCCGCTATTTTGATGAAAAGGAAGACAGGGAAGGGCCGGGTGATCCTGAAGAAACAGCCTCCGGGCCCTTGAGACACATTCCGCTTCAGATCCTTAACAATAAGGAGTTCTGCCTGGAGATCGGTATCCGGCTCCTTCTTGACTTTGACGATCTGAGCGCCACCTTCCGGAGCACCCTAGTGGGCATCGAACACGGAAAATACCTTTTGTTAAAAACACCAATCCCTTTCGGTGGGGTGGATCAGGGCCTGGCCGGCGGGGCCGGCCTGACCATCAAGACCTTGTACAAAGGGACCATTTATGCATTCCGTTCCAGAGTGCTGGGCCTTATTTCCGAGCCTTCCAAGCTCATGTTCATCGAGTTTCCGGGAAGGATCGAACATCATGAGCTTCGTTCCCACAAGCGGTTTAAATGCAGTATCGTGGCCCAGGCCGGGGTGGACGGCAGCGAAAGGGGAGGGGTCATTGAAAATATCAGTAAAGGCGGATGCCGGTGCGTGATGGAAACCTTTCCTTCGGATAAAACGCTTTTGAATGGTGTCTTGAAGGAGACCATTGCTTTCAGGTGCCGGTTTCCGGGTTCCGAAGGCGAGGTTGTTTTTATGGGCGAGGTTAAAAACGCAAGCCGGAAATCAGGCGAGATGGCGGTTGGAGTTCAATTTCTCCACCTGGATACCATGGCGGATGCCGGAAAAAGAATCCATGATTATATCCAGCTTATCGAGTGGTCCAGCGAAGCGGTTTAAAGGGAGACCGTGAATATGATAAAGTATCGGTTTTTTTTATTTTTTCTTGTTCTTTTATGGGTATGGCCCTGCCAGGCTTCTGCAGATCAGACGAGCAAGCTGATAGATGCACTTAATCCCAAGATTTTTTCTGAAAAGGATGAGGCATCCATAAACATGCTGTTTTCCATCTCAGAGCTGAGACGAAACCTGAACCAGCGGATAAAAGAGAAAAAAACACTGCTTGAGAAAAGCACATCGGAAACGGAAAAACTCAGTCTTCAATCAGAAATCTCCACGCTCGACGGACAGCTCAGTGATGCCCAGGCGGATTTTGAACGGATTGCAACGGGAGTGGATATCGGAATATTCCTCGGGAAAGAGGAGGAGTCCTTTGACTGGAAAGAAGAGGTCATGGCCCTGGTTGAGCCCGGTATTAAGGAAATAAAGCGGATGACGGTCAGCGCCAGAAATAAAACCAAACTCAAAGACGAAGTGGCCTATTATGAAAATCTTGTTTTGGTTTCCCGGGATGCGGTTCGAAATATTACCGGATTGATTTCAAAGACTGAGGATAAAGAAGTCAAAAAAAATCTTGAAGCCCTGTTGCCGGAATGGAAGGGGGTTGAAAAACAGATACAGAATAAATTGCAGATCGCCAATATGCAGCTCAAAGAAATGAGCAATGATGAAAAATCCCTGATCGAAACGTCAGGTATTTCCATTAAAAAATTCTTCCGGACTAGGGGCCTGTATCTGATGATTGCCCTGATTTCCTGTGTTTGTGCGGTCTTGTTGCTGAGGCTTGGCGCCGGATATCTGATCACGCTGATTCCCGGATATAACATGAAATACAAGCCGTTCCATATCCGGCTGTTTGAAATCCTGGTAAGAATGGCGGCCATATTTGTAGTGTTTTTTGTCCTGGTCCTGGTGTTTTATGTTTTTGAGGACTGGGTTCTTTTAAGTCTATCCATTATTTTGTTCATCGGCATTGGATGGGCGGCCAAGAATACCTTGCCTAAGTTCTGGCAGCAGAGTCAACTTATGCTTAATATCGGGGCTGTCCGGGAAGGGGAAAGGATAATTTACCAGGGCGTGCCCTGGATGGTGAAAACCATCAATATTTTTTGTATCCTTGAAAATCCGGATATGGAGGTCAGCATCCGGTTGCCCATTGAAGAATTGCTGGACAAGACTTCTCGTCCGTTTCACAAGAGTGAATCCTGGTTCCCGTGCAGGAGAAACGACTGGGTCATACTCGCCGACGGCACCTGGGGCCATGTCACCACTATGTCCCATGAAATGGTTCAGCTTGCTCTGGCCGGAGGTGCAAAAAAAACCTACCAGACTTCGGATTTTCTCGGCCAGACGCCTTTGAACATTTCTTTGGGGTTCAGCCTCAGGGTGGTCTTTGGTGTCAGCTATGATATCCAGAAAGAGGTCACCGGAAAAGTTCTGGAAACCATGTCGGCCCATATCAGGGAAGCCATTGAAAAAGAGGGATATGATAAGGGGCTCGTGAATGTCCAGGTGGACTTTCAGGCGGCAGGCAGTTCTTCTCTGGACCTGGCCGTCATTGCAGAATTCAAAGGCGAAATGGCGCCCCAGTATTACAAGCTCTCCCGGGCCATCCAGAGGTGGTGCGTGGATGCCTGCACAGCCAACAACTGGGAAATTCCCTTTCCCCAGCTTACGGTGCATCATTAAAAAAAGGCTGAGGTTTTAACCTTAACTGAAACTAAAAAAAAGGCAGGAGAAAGATAACCCGTCTTCTCCTGCCCTTTGAATGGAATGGGGCGGTCTATTTGCCGATGAGGGTCCGGCCGATGATCATTTTTTCGATTTCCTTGGCCCCTTCGTAAATTTCAAGAACCTTGGCGGCCCTGTAGAAGCGCTCGATATCGTAATCGTCAAAATAGCCGTAGCCGCCGTGGAGCTGAAGGGCTTCATCCACGACTTCGACGGCGATGCGGGAGGCGTAGAGCTTGGCCATGGCGGTGACATGGGTGTCGGGCGTGCCGTTGTCCAGAAGCCAGGCCGCCTTGTACATGATGTTTCGGGCCAGTTCCACTTTGACGGCCATGTCTGCGATTTTAAACTGGACTCCCTGGAAGCTGCCGATGGGTTTGCCGAACTGCTTCCGGTCCCGGATATGCTTGATGGCCATGTCGAGGGCTCCCTGGGCCAGGCCCACGCCGTGGGCCGAGACATAGGCCCGGCTCCGGTCGAAAAAGGCCATGAGCTGGTGAAAGCCGTTGCCCCTGGTGCCGATGAGATTTTCTTCCGGAACCCTGCAATTGGTAAGGTAAATGGCGGCCGTGTCCGAGCAGCGAAGCCCCATTTTTCCGTGCATGGGCTCGGCCTTATAGCCCGGCCGGTTGGTTTCCACGGCAATGATGCTGTGGCGTTTGGACCTGGAAGGATTGTCCGGGTCCGTGAGGCAGAAGATGAGCATAAAGGTGCCCTTGGTGCCGTTGCCGATCATGACCTTGGAGCCGTTTAATACCCATTCATTGCCGTCTTTCACAGCAATGGTGGCGGCGGCGAGGGTGTCGGACCCGGCATCGGGTTCGGTAATGGCAAAGCCCATGACGCCTTCCCCGTTGAAGATGGGGTCCAGGAATTTTTTCCCCTGCTCATCGGAGCCGAAGAGGATGAATTCTTCTGCGCCGAAGGTCAGGGAGCAGAGCTGCTGGCTGATGCCGGGGTCCACCTTCCAGAATTCTTCCAGGACTATGGCCTGTTCCAGATAGCCCAGGCCCGGCCCCCCGAATTTTTCAGGCACGAAAAGTCCGATGAGGCCCAGCTCCCTTGCCTTTTTGACGATATCGGCGGGATAGGTCTGGGTCAGGTCCAGTTCCCGGCCCATGGGCGCCAGTTCTCCCCGGGCAAATTCCCTGGCTGCTTTTTGAATCGATTTCTGTTCTTTTGAGAGTAAAAAATCCACGGCTCTGTCTCCTTATTTTAAAATAGTGTGAATTTGGCCATCCTTACATGGGAATATTGCCATGCAGCCGGAAGGGCTGGGGCCGTTTCTTGTTTTTCAGCATGGACAGGGCCCGGATGATTTCCATCCGTGTTTCCGAGGGTTCGATGATCCGGTCCACCAGCATATTGGAAGCGGCGTGAAAGGGGTTGGAATATTTATAATCGTATTCTTCGATCTTTTGGGCCTTGAAGGCCTTGGGGTCTTCGGCCTCTTCGATTTCTTTTCTGTAAATGATATTGATGGCGGCGGCGGTGTCCAGAACCACGAGCTGGGCCACGGGCCAGGCCATCATGAGATCCACGCCCATGCCGGCGCAGCACATGGCCATGACGGCCCCGCCGTATTCTTTTCTCAGGGCCAGGGTGATCTTGGGCACCGTGGCTTCGGCATAGGCATAGAGCATTTTGGCCCCGTGCCGGATGATGCCGGCATGTTCCTGGTGAACGCCGGGGAAATAACCGGGCACATCCACCAGGTTCACCAGGGGAATGCCGAAGCAGTCACAAAACCGGATGAACCGGGCTGCCTTGTCTGCAGAATGGTAGTCCAGACACCCGGCCTTGACCGAGGGCTGGTTCCCGACAATGCCCACGGTGGAGCCGTTCATGCGGGCCAGACCCGTGATGATATTGGGGGCGAATACCGGCAGGACTTCAAGGAATTCATTATTGTCCACGATTTCGGCAATGACCCGGTGCATGTCATAGGCTTTTTTGAATTCCGCCGGGACAATGTCGGTGAGGACAGGGTTTTTCCGGTCCAAGGGGTCATCGCAGGGAAAGGAGGGCGGCGCTTCTTCATGGTTGGACGGCAGGAAGCCCAAGAGGTAGCGGATGAGTTCAATGCTTTCCTGGTCCGATTGGGTGACAAAATGGGCCTGGCCCGTGATCTCGCTGTGAACCTTGGCCCCGCCCAGTTCTTCCAGGGTCACGGTTTCTCCGGTCACATCCTGGATGACCTTGGGGCCGGTGATGACCATCTGGCTCTGTTTTTCAATCATGATGATGAAATCCGTCAGGGCCGGGGAATAAACGGAAACCCCGGCGCAGGGTCCCATGATGCAGGAAATCTGGGGGATGACCCCGGAAGCGGCCGTGTTCCGGTAAAACATGCCGGCCACGCCCTTGGAGGCGAAAAAGCCCTCGTGGAGCCTGCCGCCGCCGGAATCAAACATGCCCACAATGGGAGCCTTGACCTTGAGGGCCTCGTCCTGGATCCGGTTGATCTTCTGCCCGTGGATGGTGCCCACGGACCCGCCCAGGACGGTGACATCCTGGGCATAGGCAAAGACCATGCGGCCGTTGACCAGGCCGTAACCGATGACCACCCCGTCTCCGGTGACCTTCCGCTTTTCCATGCCGAAATCCACGCACTGGCTTTCGGCAAGGTCGTTCAATTCAACAAAACTGCCCGGATCAAAGAGCAGGACCAGCCTTTCCCCGGCCGTGAGTTTTCCCGCAGAGCGGTGGCGGGCCATGGCTTTTTCACCGCCTCCCAGGGCGGCTTTTTCCTGAAGGCTCCTGAGCCGTTCAAGTTCTTTTTCATGTGTTTTTACGGTCATGATCCATCCTTATTCTCAAGGTTACCAGTCTCAAAGCTGACGGCATCTCAAAATCAACGGCGCTTTCACGGGGTCATGAACTAATGAATTTTATTAGGTTTTCATGACGGATTACCTGGTGTTGTATACTGTATACAATTATACCGTGTCAAGAACATATTTTTAAAAAAGGCGATTCGGTTATAGCAGGCCCGGCAGAGCCGGTATCCGCCTTGACACGGGTTTTGGGATACGATAGGGTTTGAACATCATGAATCATCCTGTTGGCATATCCGGTAAACCGGTGTCCGGTAAACTGGTCCGGGGCAGCGAGCCAAAAGCCTCTTTGCCTCTTCTTTCTCTGGATGCGGTGCTCTTTGATCTGGACGGTACCCTGATTGATTCCATTGAATCCTATTACCGGATTGTGGAAATTGTCCTGGAACGCCTGGGGTTGGCTGCGGTTTCGCGGGAACGGATTTTAAAGGCAGCCCGGAATGATACCTTTCAATGGGAGCAGATCCTAAGGGCGGCGCCGGGCAAAACCCTATCGGAAACCAAGGCAAAAGCCCGGCAGATCATTGAAGTCGTTTACCCGGAATTCTTTCTTAAAAATATCCGGCCTTTTCCCCATACCGGGGCCGTGCTTCGCCTGCTGCATGCCTGCCGTATCCGCATCGGCATCGTGACCTCAACGCCCCAGAAAAATATCCGGGCTAAGATGAAAATTCTGGATCAGGCAGGGGTTGCAGATCTTGTGGAAGTGGTGATTTCAGCTGGGGATGCCGAGCGCAAAAAACCCCACCCGGATCCCTTGATGCTCTGTCAAGAAAGAATGGGGCTTGACGCCCATGCCTGCGCCTATGTAGGGGATACCTCCATGGACATCGCTGCGGGCCGGGCCGCAGGCATGAAAACCATCGGGGTTTTGACCGGGTTTGACAGCCGGGATGACCTTTTTCAGGAGAATCCGGACCATATCATTGATTCGATTTCGGATCTGCCCCTGATCCTGGATCTCTATGACCCCCCATCCAGTAAAAAAATGAAGAAGAAAAATGATTTGCCTTGACCCGAGGGATATTATAGATTTATCGTAATTTGTTTTCCGTAAGATGAAATGAAACCCTATAAAAAATTTCCGGATCCATGGATTTTCCAAAAGCAAAGATACTGATTGTTGATGATGATGAAGGGGTTGTCCTCACCCTTACCCGGATTATCGAAAGCCTCGGACTTGAAGCAGACCATGCCCTGACCCTGACCCAAGGAATGGAAAAAGTAAATGCCCTGGATGTGGATCTGGTCCTTTTGGATGTGAATCTTCCCGACGGCAGCGGTCTTGATGCCATAGAAGATATTTCCGGAATCCCTGACGCACCCCAGATTATTATCCTTACAGCCTTTTCCGACCCTGACGGGGCTGAACTGGCCATTGAAAACGGGGCCTGGGACTATATTCAGAAACCCGCCTCTTCCAAGGCCATCAAACTTCAGATTCTGAGGGCCCTGGAATACCGGGCGCAGAAACAGCGATCCGAGCCCCTCCTGTCTCTTCACGCCCACGCTATCATCGGGTCCGGCAGAGCCTTGCAGGACTGCCTGAAAAAGGTCTCCAGGATTGCCAGGACCGACGCCCATGTGCTTTTAACCGGGGAAACGGGTACCGGAAAAGAAGTTTTTGCCAAGGCTATCCATGAGAACAGCGCCCGGTCCAAGGGCAGTTTCATTGTGGTGGATTGCAGCATATTATCGGAAAATTTTATAGAAAGCGTCCTTTTCGGCCATGAAAAAGGCGCCTTTACCGGGGCGGACCGGAAAAGAAACGGACTGGCCCTCCTGGCCCATGGCGGGACCTTGTTCCTGGATGAGGTGGGGGAATTGCCCGAATCCATCCAGGGCTCCTTTTTAAGGGTGCTCCAGGAAAAAAAATTCAGGCCTGTGGGGAGTGAAAAGGAAATCCACAGCGATTTCCGGGTCATTTCCGCCACCAATAAAAATATTGAACAAATGGCCGTGGAAAAAAAATTCAGGAATGACCTTTTGTACCGGCTGAAATCCTTTTCCCTGGAACTGCCGGCCCTGCGGCACAGGAGAACGGATATTCGGGAAATTGCATTCCATTATACAGACATCTTCTGCAGGCAGCAGAATAACGAATTAAAAGAATTGTCCGATGATTTTTTGGAAACCCTTGAAAAATATGACTGGCCCGGAAATGTCCGGGAACTGGTCAATACCATGGAAACCTGCATCGCCTCTACCCCGTCGGAACGAATCCTCTTTGCCTATCACCTGCCTTCAAAGATCCGGTCCAGGGTTACCCGGGATGCCTTTACAAAAAAAACGCCGGGAAAAGCAATCGTAAACCCACTATCCGATTCCAGTCAGCCCCTCCTTTCCTTTCGGGAAGCCATGGCCAGGACGGAACAAGAATATATCAAAACCCTTTATTCACGGGCAGGGGGGGATATCGAAGCCATGTGCCGATTGTCCGGTATATCCAGGGCGGTTCTCTACCGGAAATTAAAAACCCTTCAGCCCTCTTGAGCCCGGCTCGACGTATCGGATGTGAGATTTGTCTTGAAAACGATACAAATGCCGTATCATTTTTGAGATTTGATTTTTTGAATTTTTTTGTAATGATCCTGAATAAGCATAACCTATTTATATTATTAATTAAATAAATCGATCTTTCTCTTTTCGCCTTCGGCACGCAAATTGTATTACCCTGTCTGAGTAGCATTTCAATATTTAAAATTTAAGGGTCGAAACATGATGAAAGAAAAACATCCGGTCAGGTTTATATTCTTTTCCACACAAAAGGGAAAAAAGCATGAGGAGATCCTCAGCTTTGCAGAGAAATTATTCCTTCCCTCGGAAATCAGCATCCATTCAAAAGCAAAAGAGTTTTCAAAGGCTGTTGTGGAACCGGGATTTGATCAACGGATCATCCTGATCCTGGCCGGTTCCTCCGATGATCTGGCCCAAATCCTTCCTTTCCGGGACCTGCTTGAAAACCGCCCCGTGATATTGATTTTGCCGAACTCGGAAACGGACACCATGACCCAGGCCTTATCCCTTTACCCCCGGTATATCGATTATATCCAGAATGATTTGAAGGATGTTTTTCCGGTTCTGAAAAAAATGGTCAAAAAAATACACAGACAGACAGAGGGCGAGAAAAGCCCCACCCATAATTGATTAAGGAGGAAACAAAAATGACAGACGAAAGGACAACCATGGATCAGGCCATCAAGGCCACGACCATCAAAACCGGCAAGTATCTGACCTTTTCGTTGGAAAAGGAAGAATACGGCATCGGTATCCTCAAGGTTAAGGAAATCATCGGCATGATGCCCATCACATCGGTTCCAAGAACTCCCGCGTTTGTAAAAGGGGTGGTGAACCTTAGGGGCAAGGTCATCCCGGTCCTGGACCTGAGGACCAAATTTGAAATGCAGGCCATTCCCTATACGGAAAGGACCTGTATCATTGTGGTGGAAATCGATTCCGATGCCGCTACCATCCTTCTGGGCATAGTAGTGGATGCAGTATCCGAAGTCCTGAATATCCGGGAAGAAGAAATTGAAGAAACCCCCAAATTCGGGACCCAGTTGAAACACGATTATATCCTGGGCATGGCCAAGCGGGACGGTGGGGTTAAGATCCTTCTCAACATTGATAGGGTTCTGTCCAGTGAAGAAATATCGGAAATTGAAAATGTATCATAAAACAGTCATTTAAATAACAAAGAAAGGAAGAAAGACCATGTTGCAGAATATGAAACTCGGAACGAAATTAATGTTGGGCTTTTTTGCCGTAGCAATGATTACCCTGGTGCTGGGGATTGTCGGGTATTATGGGGCAGTTCAGGGAGAAAAATCTGTGGAAGAGATCGGGGAAGTGCAGCTTCCCAGCATGGACAGTCTCATGGAGATCAAGACCGAGGCTGAAAGAGTCCGGGGAACCATGCGGACCCTGGCCGTCTCCGGATTGTCCAATGAGGACAGAGAAAGGCAATATCAGAATCTGGACGCATCTCGTCAGATTTATGAGACTGCATGGAAGATATACGAGTCTCTTCCCCATCCCCCGGAAGGAGAACAGGCTTGGAAACAGTTTGTTCCGGCCTGGAATGCCTGGAATGCGGAAAATAAAAAATATATCGACATCATGCGGCAATGGGACAAGCTGGGCATGACTGATCCCATGCTCCTGGGCCGTCAGGTGGAGTCCTTCACCAAGGACCATTACCGGCTCGTCCAACGGGTGCTGACCCTTATAAACAGGAACGATGTGTTTGACGGCGGAGAAGATCATACCACCTGTAATGCCGGCAAATGGATGGCCGGATTTAAAACCGACAGCCCGGCCCTGACTGCCGAGGTCAAGGCCATGTATGCTCCCCACCAGAAATTTCATGAGGCGATAAAAAAGATCAAGGAAGCCCACGGAAAGACAGACACCATGCAGACGCTTTATACGGCTGAGATGTTACCGGCCATGCAGATGGTGTTCCAGCATTTCGAGAACATGATCCGGATCATTGACGAGGGAGTATCCCTTTCCGAACAGGCCAAGGCCCATTTGCTGGGTCCGGTAACCACTACCATGAGAACGGCCCTGGAACTGCTGGATAAGGCTGAGGAAATCATCAATATAGAAGCTGTAAAGGAAGTGAAAGCAGCCCACGCCCAGGCCGGATTTCTCAAGGCATTTTCTTTGATTGCCGCCATTACAGGCGTAGCGTTGGCCCTGGTCTTGGGTTTTTTCATTGCCCGGGGCATCAGCCAAACCCTGACCCGGATTTCCGCAGGCATGAGCGAGGGGGCCGGTCAGGTGGCGTCAGCCTCGGGCCAGGTGGCCTCCTCCAGCCAGTCCATGGCTGAGGGTGCTTCCCAGCAGGCCGCCTCCATTGAAGAAACCTCCTCCTCCATGGAAGAAATGTCCTCCATGACCAAACGCAATGCTGAAAATGCCTTGAACGCAGACAGCCTCATGAAGGACGCTAACCAGGTGGTACAGACCGCCAATGCGTCCATGGGGCAGTTGACCCAATCCATGGAAGAGATTTCCCGGGCCAGTGAAGAAACCTCCAAGATTATCAAAACCATAGATGAAATCGCCTTCCAGACCAATCTTCTGGCCTTGAACGCCGCCGTTGAAGCCGCCAGGGCCGGAGAAGCCGGGGCTGGTTTTGCCGTGGTGGCCGATGAGGTCAGAAACCTGGCCATGAGGGCCGCCACCGCTGCCAAAGACACGGCTCAGCTTATTGAAGGCACCGTTAAAAAAGTCAATGATGGGTCAACCCTTGTGTCATCCACCAATGAAGCCTTTAAAAAGGTGGCGGAAAGCTCGGGCAAGGTGGGGAGCCTGGTGGCGGAGATCGCCCAGGCCTCCAAAGAACAATCCAACGGCATTGATCAGGTGAATCTCGCCATATCGGAAATGGACAAGGTGGTTCAGCAGAATGCGGCCAATGCCGAAGAATCCGCCTCGGCGGCCGAAGAAATGAGCGCCCAGGCCGAGCAGTTGAAAGAATATGTGGATGAACTGGTGATCCTGGTGACGGGCAAGAAAAATGAAGCAGGCCATTCCAAGGCGGTTCACACGATTCATCACGCCATGAAGAGGGTATCCTCAAAACCCAAAGCCCTCTCAAAGGCGAGAAAGCCGCTTCTGGCCCACAAAGCCAATGAAGTCCGTCCGGATCAGGTCATCCCCTTTGATGACGATGAAAGTTTCAAGGACTTTTAAAGGAAAAGGCCATGTCCCGTAGTACCCAATCGGATATTACGGGACAATTAAGGGAGAAAAATTACAGATAGCGGATTTTATCAAAACCGGTTAGAATGAGCTTAACACCTGAATATGAATGATTGTAACAGAACAAGGACATAATTATGGTTTTTCAAGAGATCCAAAGCTTAACGGAAAAGCTGGCCTGTGATTTTATGATGGCAAATCCGGAAGAACCCGAAACCTTATCAGGGTTATTGCCGATATTAAAGCAGATCCATGACCGATGCAGAAATTTGAAGCTGAAAACCGAGGCTGAAAGCATTCAAAAGGCCAGGAAAATGATCAATGCCCTATTGAGTGATCCCGGAGAAGCAGAAACAAGGATGACGGCCCTTGGGGATTTGATCGCAGCCTTTTCTTTTGCTCTGCGGGAGATGGAAGAAGAGGGCTTTAAGCCTGCCGGCTATGATTTTCAGGCCATTGAGGAAGAACTTGAGACATTTTCCGGCCTCATTAATGCTTTCTGCCCCGAGGAAATCCCGGACCTCGGCGCCATGCATATTATCCTGGATGATTTGATCCAGGGCTCAAAAGATGAAGATCCGCCGGTTTTCCATGAGATTGCCCTGGCCTGCAAACAGCATGTGGAACACATCACCCTGGAAAATATCTGCCATACAAGGCCCATAGAAGAAGGGGTTTTGTTGTTAAAATCCATCATCAGCCATCGAAAAAAGGGAAAGGCCTTTATTTTTGATTATTCCGATGTTCTGGATCTCCTGAAGGCAAGCTTTGAAACGGCCGGGACCGGAAAGACGGACACCCCTGAAGAAAAAGCAGCGGAACCCGTTACCTTGGCCGGGCCCGAGAAAATTTCGGCCGACGACATGGAGATCCTTGCCGATTTTGTCTCCGAGGCCTTTGAAAATCTCGAAACCATAGAAATAAAGCTCATGGACCTTGAGCAGGACCCCTCCAATAAGGATATAATCAATGATATTTTCCGGCCCTTTCATACCATCAAGGGGGTTTCCGGTTTCTTATCCCTGACCCGGATCAATAAACTGGCCCATGCCACGGAAAATCTCCTGGACAGTGCCAGGGGCGGGGATTTTGTCATTGATCAGCAGGCCACCGACGCCATTCTTGAGTCTGTGGATACCCTGAGAGCCCTGATTGAAAGGGTCAAAAAAGGATTCGAGACCGGGTTCCGGCAGCCGGACGAGGATATTGATACGGAAAACCTGAGAAATAAGCTCCAGCGCATCCAGACGGTCATGACCCATGGAGATCAGGAGCCCCTGGGCCAAATCCTGATCCGGAAAAACGCCGTGGACCGGGAGACGGTTGAAGACGCTCTTGAAACCCAGAGAGCCTGCCCGGACAAGAAAATAGGGGAAATTCTGGTGGAAGGCAGACGAGTGGATCCGGATCAGGTGGTTTCCGCCCTGGTGGAACAGAGTTCCGTCCGGAACAAACCCGAATCCCAGGTCAAAGTCAGCACCCAGAAACTGGATGACCTGGTGGATTATGCAGGGGAACTGGTCATTGCCCAGGCCATGCTGCGTCAGCAAACCGCCCATGATCCGGCCCTGAACCAGAGCGTGGCCCATCTCGGCCAGATTGTAACGAATATGCAGAACATTGCCATGTCCATGCGGATGATTCCCATCAAGGCCACCTTCATGAAAATGATCCGCCTGGTCCGGGACCTGTCCCGGAAAGTCGGAAAGGATGTGAACCTTTCCATGGCCGGAGAAGATACGGAGATCGACCGGAATGTGGTGGACGCCCTGTATGAACCCATGGTCCACATGATCCGCAATTCCCTGGATCACGGCATTGAACCGTCAGGGGAACGCAACGCCAAGGGCAAATCCCTTCAAGGCAATATTCACCTTCGGGCCTATCACAAGGGCGGTCATATCATCATTGAAATCGAAGATGACGGCAAGGGCCTGGATAGGGAGAGAATCTTCAAAAAGGCGGTGAGTATGGGATTTATCACGGGCCATGAACAGATGACCGATGCCCAGATTTATGACCTCATCCTTGAACCCGGGTTTTCAACGGCAGAGCGGATCACCGATGTATCGGGCCGGGGGGTGGGCATGGATGTGGTCAAGGCAGGCATTGAAAAATTCAGGGGCCATTTGAACATTGCCTCTCAAAAGGACAGGGGCACCAAATTCACTATCAGCCTTCCCTTGACCCTGGCCATCATCGACGGGATGTTGATCCGGGTGGAAACGGAAAAATACGTCATCCCCACCACTGCCGTACAGAAAGCCTTTAAACCCGGACCAAACGATTATTTTACCGTGGAAGGCAAGGGTGAAATGGTAAAAGACAGGGGAAATCTGATTCCCCTAATCCGGCTCAGCGAGATCTATAAGAGCGGCAAGGGGAAGAAACCGGTTCAGGACTGTCTTGTGGTGGTGGTGGAATCAAAAGATGAAAAAAGAGCCCTTCTTATTGATGAACTGCTGGGCAAGGACGAATATGTCATTAAAAGCCTCGGGACCGGTCTTGAAAGCATTAAGGGGATTGCCGGGGGTGCCATCCTGTCCGACGGCCGGGTGGGGCTGATTCTGGATATCCATGGTATATTTTCCATTGCCCAGGAAGGATGATGCCGAAAAAAAAATTAAATCGGACATAAGACAGAGCGGGTAAGGGAAAATATTCATGAAACAGATTGTTGGCGTAGCAGACATGAAGGTGAGCAATAACCCGGCGGAATCGGTGATTACCTATTCTCTGGGGTCCTGCATCGGGCTCGTGGTCTATGATCCGGCGGTGAGGGTGGGAGGAATGCTTCATTATATGCTGCCCGAATCTTCCATAGACCGGGAAAAAGCCGTGGCAAGGCCCTTCATGTTTGCCGATACCGGTATCCCCATTCTGTTCAAGAGTGCCTATCAATTGGGGGCCGTCAAATCGCGGATCCGGATCTATGTGGCAGGCGGAGCAGAAATCCTTGACCAGAAAGGGTTTTTTAATATCGGCAAGAGAAATTATATGGCCTTGAAAAAGATGTTTTTCAAAAACAATGTCATCATCCATAAACAGGATGTGGGCGGGAACACCAACCGGACCGTCAGGCTTGAAATCGGCACAGGGGATATTTATGTCAAAACTTCCGGGGCCGGGGAGGTCAAAATATGAGTTCCCTTCAGTATCTTCTGGCCGAGATTCAGAATTTGAAACCCATCCCCGCCGTGGCCCATCAGCTCCTGGAAATTGTGGACAATCCAGGCAGTTCCATGGAAGATTTGGCCAATGTCATCCAGTATGACCCGGTCATGACGGCAAATGTGCTGAGAACCTGTAATTCAGTCTATTTCGGGTTGAAACATCCGGCAGAGTGCATTAAGGATGCGGTGAATATGCTGGGGACGGACCAGGTCATTGAACTGGTATTGCTCAAATCCGGCGCCGCTAGTTTTTCCGGCAGCCAGGAGGGCTATGGCCTGGAAGAAGGGGAGATGTGGCGCTATTCCGTATCTTCTGCCGTGATCGCCAAACAGATGGCCGTAAAGCTCGGGCTGGCCAACAAAAATACGATCTTTACCGCATCCCTGGTCAAGGATATCGGTAAAATCATCCTGGAAAAATATGTAGCCAGGTCCAGACATAAAATCCTGGCTTTGGTGGAAAAAGAAAATCTGAGTTTCCGGGAAGCTGAAAAAAAAGTCCTGGGGATCGATCATGCAGAGCTTGGGGCCATGATTGCCAAAACCTGGAAATTCAGTCCCAAAATGGTAAAAATCATCCGTCACCATCATCTGGCCGATGAAACCATGATCAAGGACAAAGAGGTCGCCATTGTGTATCTGGCCGACTGCATCTGTATGATGATCGGGATCGGGGTCGGCTCCGACGGGCTGGCCTACCGGTTCAGGGATATGACCCTCCGGGAGCTGGGGCTTAATGCCGATGATATGGCCCTGATGATTGCAGAGTATGGTGCGAATATGCAGGAAATCGAAAATTTATTAAATATTGTCTAAAACCGGGGAAAAAAACATGTCATATTCAATACTTATTGTTGATGATTCTTTGCCCATGCGGTCTGTGATTAAAAAAACCATCCGGGCGGCCGGCTACGGAAAATCCGAATTCCTGGAAGCGGCCAATGGGAAGGAAGCCCTGACCCTGTTGAAAAACAACTGGGTGGATATGGTCATGACCGACCATAATATGCCGGTCATGAACGGGCTTGAATTGATCCGGGCCGTTAAGGCGGACACGCTTTTAAACACCATTCCCATGGTGGTGATATCAACGGAAGGAAATGAATCCAGGATCAGGGAATTCATGGAGGGAGGAGCTGCAGGCTATCTTGCAAAACCTTTTGCGGCAGAGGCCATCAGGGATTTAATCGTGAAATTTCTTGGGGAGGCGAGTTATGATGAAGGCGATCTTGACGGCAATGAAAACCTCGATTTCTGAGGTCATGGAAACCATGTTTTTTCTGCCGGTTGAATTCGTGGAAGAACCTGCACTTAAGCAGATCAAGGCCCTGAAGGGAAGACAGAACAAGGCCTGCTGTCTTGATTTTTCAGGAGATTTTTCCGGCAGTGTTTATCTGTTGGTGCCAAACCCGCTTCTTTTGGAAATGGCGGAAAATTTTATGGGGGAATCCGGCGAATCCCTGAAAGAGGAGATTCTGGACGGCACCCTGACGGAAGCCGTGAACATGATGGCCGGCAATGCCTTGAGAAGGATAAAGACCAAGATCCCCTTTGAACTCAGCATCCCAAAGCTGGTTCCCGGATCACAATTTCCTGAGACGAAAGGAACCCTGATTATTAAAACCACGGGGCCTGATATGGCCGTTCACATCACCTTCCGGTGAAAGGAGCCAAAAAGAGGTTGAAAATTTATGCCTCGTAAAATCAAAGTGCTGGTGGTGGATGATTCCGCCATTGTCAGAAAGGTTCTTTCCGAACAACTGTCCCGGCAGAGGGGAATCGAAGTCGTGGGGACGGCGCCGGACCCCTATGTGGCCAGGGCGAAAATCGTCAAGCTCAAGCCTGATGTGGTCACCCTTGACATTGAAATGCCCCGCATGGACGGTATGATGTTTTTAAAAAAGCTGATGCAGTATTACCCGCTTCCGGTCATCATTGTCAGCTCCCTGAGTCCCAAAGGCAGCAAACTCGCCCTTGAGGCCCTTTCCCTGGGGGCCCTGGAAGTGATCTCCAAACCCGGTGAAGCCTATTCCGTGGGAGACATGAGCCTGCAATTGGCGGAAAAAATCAGGGCCGTTTACGGGGCAAAGCTCAAACCTGTCAATTTCCGGACGGTTGAACGTCCGGAGGGCATCATTGAATCAAAAGCCCTGGCGGCCACCACCCATAAGATTATTGCCGTCGGCGCTTCCACCGGAGGTACCGAGGCCATCAAACAGGTGCTGATCCGGCTGCCCCGGAATGCGCCGGGAGTGGTGGTGGTCCAGCACATGCCGGCCCAGTTCACCACATCCTTTGCCGAAAGACTGAACGAACTCTGCGCCATGAATGTTAAAGAGGCTGTAAATGGGGATACTGTGACCACAGGCCAGGTGCTCATTGCTCCCGGTAATTATCATATGCTGCTCAAAAGGAGCGGGGCCAGGTATTATGTAGAGGTGAAGACCGGTCCCCTGGTGCATTACCAGAGACCGGCCGTGGATGTTCTCTTCAAATCCGTGGCCCGGTATGCCGGAGCCAATGCCCTGGGCATTATCCTGACCGGCATGGGCAAAGACGGCGCTGCCGGCATGCTGGATATGAAAAAGGCAGGGGCTGTTAATATTGCCCAGGATGAACGATCCTGTGTGGTGTTTGGGATGCCCAAGGAAGCCATTGCCGTGGGAGCTGTCGATTACATCCAGGATATCCACACGGTTGCGGCCAAAGCCGTATCTATTTTGGAAACACTGTAAATGAAAAGCAGATTCCTTTATGAATTCTGAGACCTTACTGAGCCGTCATCAGCATCAGAAACTGGCCAACATCGTTTATAAGGAAACCGGTATTGTTCTCAGCGAAAAAAAATACAGTCTTTTGGTGGCCAGGCTTTCCAAAAGAATGCGGATAAAGGCAATAGCCTCCGTTTCCGAATATATGGATCTGATATCGGCCGACCCGCATGAATTCAATGAATTTCTCGATGCCGTCACCACCAACCACACTTTTTTTTTCCGGGAAAACAAACATTGCGAATACATGATCAGGACTTTGGAGAAAACCAAGCCCTTAAAGATTTGGAGCGCGGCCTCATCCAGCGGAGAAGAAGCCTATTCCATTGCGGTTCAATTGATGGCTACCGGATTCTCGTTCAGCATCTTTGCCTCGGATGTCTCCGATTCCATGCTGGACCTCGGCCGGCGGGCCGTTTATCCGGAGGATCGGGTGAAACATGTTCCCCCTTCCATGCTTCACGCGTATTTCCAAAAGGGCCAAAAGGAGTGGAAGGACCACGTTAAGGTAAAACCGGAAGTCCGGCAACGGGTGACCTTTGCCAAATTCAATCTTTTGTCGGACACACTCACGGATACCTTTGATATTATTTTTTGCAGAAACGTGATGATATATTTTGATTCCCAAACCCGGCAAAGGGTTGTGGATCGTCTTTGCAGGGCCTTAAAGCCGGGAGGGTATTTTTTTGTGGGATTGTCTGAAAGCCTTAACGGGCTTGATCATCCCCTGACCACAATTTTGCCCAGCGGGTATCAAAAGAAAGGATAGGCAGAAGGAAACCCTATGACACTATCTCATTCAAACCCGGACATTCCCTCCTTTGAATCCCTTTTTGACGTGAAGGAGATCCAGGAAATCCAGGATTCTTTTGCTGGGGCCACCGGCGTCGCCTCCATCATCACCGATGTGAAGGGCCGGCCCATCACAAAGCCCAGCAATTTTTGCAGGCTTTGCAGGGATATTATCCGCAAAACCGAAAAAGGGCTTTTCAATTGCATGCAGTCGGACCGCATCATCGGCCGGTATCATGAACAGGGCCCGGTGATTCAGCCCTGCCTCAGCGGCGGGCTCTGGGATGCCGGCGTCAGCATTCATGTCGGGGGAAAGCATATTGGCAACTGGCTTATCGGTCAGGTCCGCGCCTTGGACACGGATATGGAACAGATGAAACAATATGCCCATACCATCGGGGCAGACCCGGATGAATTCGCCAAGGCCCTGGAAGAAATCAGGCCCATGTCTTTGGAGCAGTTTAAAAATATTGCAAAAAGCCTGTTTTTGATCGCCAACCGGTTGTCGGACCAGGCGTTTCAGAAAATCATGAAAAACAGAATGATTGCGGATCTGGCCAGGAAAAACGAATACCTGGCCGCCCTCCATGATACCTCCCTGGGCATGTTCACCCGTCTTGATCTGGTAAAGGTTCTGGAGTCCATCATCCTCCGGGCCTCCAAGCTCACCGGCATCCCCAACGGTTTAATCATGCTCTATGACCTGAACCACCGGGACCTGGAAATAAAGGCGGGCTGTGGAAAATTCACCGGACTCACCGGTGTCCGGGTGAAACCCGGAGAAGGATTGTCCGGAAAGGTCTGGGAAACCGGGGATTCCCTTTTGATCGAGGATTACCAGGCCTGGCCCGGAAAAAGCAGCAACCCTGTGTTTGATTTTATCACATCCGCCATCAGCGTTCCCCTGACTTCGGGATCGAAAATCGAAGGCATCATTGGTTTGGGCCTTCATGGACCCGGCATTCCCGTTACCCCGGAAACCCTTTCCATTCTCGAACAGTTTGCAGAACTGGCCACCATTGCCATTGATAATGCAAGATTGTTTGAAGGGATGAAAGAAGAACTGGAGAAACGGAGAATGCTTGAAGAAAGTCAAAGACGAATGGAATCCCGGCTCCGGCAGTCCCAGAAAATGGAAGCCGTCGGAACCCTTGCCGGCGGCATTGCCCACGATTTTAACAATATCCTGTTTCCGATTATTGGCTTTTCCGAAATGATCCTGGAGGACTTGCCCGAAGACAGCCCGTTTCAGGACCCGGTGCAGACGATTCTGAGCGGGGCCTTCAGGGCCAGGGACCTGGTGCAGCAGATCCTGACCTTCAGCCGGGATACGGAGCAGGAGGTCCATCCCTTGAAAATCCAGTTGATTTTAAAGGAAGCATTAAAGCTGGCCAGGGCGTTTTTGCCGTCTACCATCAAAATCATCACCCATATCCCCGACGACATCGGGCTGGTCATGGCTGATCCCACCCAGATGCACCAGGTGATCATGAACCTCATTACCAACGCCCTCCATGCCATGGAGGAAATTGGGGGTGAATTAAGGGTGGATCTATCGGAGATTGAGATGGAAAAGGAGGGCGTTCATGACCTTGGAATGGAACCGGGCTCCTATGTCTGCCTTAAAATAGCCGATACCGGTCCAGGCATGGATAAAAAGACCCGGAAAAGAATTTTTGAGCCCTATTTCACCACCAAAGTCAGAGGAAAGGGGACCGGTCTTGGCCTGGCCGTGGTGCACGGCATTGTCAAAAAACTGGGGGGCGAAATCGGGGTAAAAACCGGGATGGGCCAGGGAAGCGAATTTTCCATTTATCTGCCGCGTATTCTGTCCAGAGTCGAGGATGCCCCCATCAAGGTCTTGGGAGCAATGCCGGCCTTCAGAAAGGAAACGGTTCTGGTGGTGGATGATGAAGATGCTGTTCTGAACATGCTGGACCAATCCCTGACCCGGATGGGGTGCCGGGTAACCTGTCAAAACAGCAGTTTAAAAGCCCTGGAACTCTTTAAATCAGCCCCAGAAACCTTTGATCTGGTCATTACCGATTTGACCATGCCGGATCTGACGGGGGATAAATTCATCTCCGGGGTCAAAAAAATCAGACCTGGGATCCCAGTGATTTTATGTTCAGGGTTTAGTGAAACACTTTTAAACCAGAAGGCCACAGGCACAAAGCCGGATAAGATCCTCATGAAACCGGTGACGAAAACGGATTTGGCAGAAGCGCTGGCCCTGTTGCTGGATAAATATGGATCAAGGGAAGTTCATACAAACCATGGGAAAACCGCGAGAAAGGCTTTGAAATGAAAGAGGTATCCGTATATACTAAAAAAAGTCTCCTGGACATCATTGAGGCCCTCCCCCTGGCCATTGCTGTCATTGATAAAAACCGGCGGGTGGCCCTGGCCAACCGGAAAACCTATCTGTTCGTGAATAAGGATGAGAGCTGGTTGATCGGTCATGTCAGCGGAGAAGCCTTTGGCTGTGTCCACCATGATGATGTGCCTGAGGGATGCGGATTTGGTCCGGAATGTCCAACATGCAAATTACGTCAAGCGCTTCTTGAAACCATGGATAAAAAAAAGCCCCTGAGCGGGGTGGAAATCACGATGACTTTCAAGGGATTGGGGATACGGTATCTTAGAATTTCCACCTCCCCCATGACCCTGAACCGTGAAGCGGTGGTGCTGCTTTCCATTGAGGATATGACCGAGGCAAAGCATCATGAACAGACCCGTCTGGAAAAAGAAAAACTGGCGGCGGTGCTGAAAACCACCGGCGGGATCTGCCATGAATTGAACCAGCCTCTGATGGCCCTCCTGGGATTTTCAGAATTATTGCTGGAAGATCTGCCAAAGGAAGATCTCCAGAGGCTCAATCTTCTGGAGATCAAACGGCAGGTGGAACGGTTGGGAAGCATTACAGCCAAGCTCATGTCCATCACCCGGTTTAAGACCAAAAAATATCTCAGCGGTGAGATTATTGATATTAATGCAGCTTCAGACGAAAACGATGAGCTGGATGAAGAAAAGGAGAGATGATGTCTGATAAGAAAATTCTGGTGGTAGATGATGAAAAGGCCATTGTCAGCCTTTTAAAACAGGCCTTTTCCAGGGCCGGGTTCGAAGTCCGGCCGGCAGAAAGTGCTGAAGAGGCGCTTAAGGTACTGGAGCAGGATGATATTTCGGTCATGTTTCTGGACCTGAATCTGCCGGGGATGAGCGGTATGGATCTGTGCAAACGGATCAAAAAAGACAAGCCCATGGCCATTGTATTTGCAGTGACCGGATATGCCTCCCTTTTTGAGCTGGTGGACTGCCGGGAAGCCCGGTTTGATGATTATTTCAAAAAACCGGTGGATGTGAAGATCCTCATCAAAGCGGCAAATGATGCCTTTGAGAGAATCGACCGCTGGAAAAAGAAATGATAACATAAACAAACAGGAGGCCTCATATGCCCTGGTTGATTCCATCGGTCATTGCCACAGCCGCCGGAACTGCAATCCTTGCGGCCTGCTATGGTTATGTGTATTTCCTGGACCGTCAAAAATACCTCAAGATATGGGCCATGGCCTGGGGGATCTATTTTTTTCGGTATGCGTTCATGCTCGTTATGCTGGTCTGGCAGAAAAATGCTTTTCTGCTCATGGGCAATCAGGTGGCAAGCCTTTTAAGCGGGGCTCTTCTCTTGTATGGGTCCTATCTGTTCATTGGCAGACCGTTTCCCCGACCTTTTATTTATCTGTCCGTGGCGGGCATCCTGTGGATTTTGATCAGCATCCTGAGCCGGTTTTCTTTTCTGGTCATGTCTCTGCCGACCTTTGCTTTCCTGGCCTATGTCTATATCCGGACAGGGATAATTTTTTTAAAATCGTCTTCGTCGGAAAAAAAGGAAGCTGCCGTCGTTGGCCTAGGATTCATCATCTGGGGTATCCATAAGGCAGATTACCCCTTTCTTCAACCCGTGGTCTGGTTTGCGCCCTGGGGTTATCTTTTTGCCGCAATAATAGAATTCACTGTGGCCCTGGGGCTGTTGCTGGTGTATTTCCGGAAAACCAGGAATGACCTAGAAGCCGGCGAGGCAAAGCAATTTGAAGCCAACCAGATTCTGAACGGGATTTTAAGCCATACCCATATGCAGACGGTTTTTCTGGATTTGAAATTTAATTTTATCTGGGTCAACCAGGCCTATGCAGACGCCTGCGGCCATGACCGGTCCTTTTTTCCAGGCAAAAATCATTTTGACCTGTATCCCAATCAAGAGAATCAACTCATTTTCCAGCAGGTGGCGGATACGGGCGAACCCTTTTTTGTGTTTGCCAAGCCCTTTGAATACCCGGACCACCCGGAACGGGGAATTACCTACTGGGACTGGAGCCTGGTTCCCGTGAAAAACGAGAGGGGAGAGTTTTCCCGGCTGGTATTTACATTGGAGGACGTCACCGAACGCATGCAGGCGGAAGGCGCCCTGAGGGAGAGTGAAGAAAAATTCCGGTCGGCCTTTATGACAAGCCCGGATTCCATTGTCCTCAACCGGCTTGAGGATGGAGTTTACTTGGAAATCAATGAGGGATTTACAAAAATCATGGGGTATTCCCGTGAGGATGTGATCGGGAAATCCTCTCTTGATCTGAACGTCTGGAATGATGAAAGGGACAGGGAACGCCTGGTTTCAGAGTTAAAAAAATCCGGGGTGGTGGAAAACCTGGAAGCAAATTGTAAATCGAAAGACGGCCGGATCCGAACCGGTCTCATATCGGCCCGGATATTAAAAATCAAAAATGAGCCCGTCATCCTTTCCATTACCCGGGATATCACTGATCGAAGGCGGATGGAAGAGGATCGCGAACGCCTGCTGACCGCCATCGAACAGGCAGCCGAAGGCATTATGATAACGGATGTCAACGGGACCATAGAATATGTGAACCCGGCCTTTGAAAAGGTGTCCGGATATTCAAAGAAGGAATTCATGGGGCAGAACCCCAGGATACTGAAAAGCGGGAAACAAGAGAACTCATTCTATGGCCGGATGTGGGAGACCATTACTTCCGGAATCACCTGGAACGGCAGAGTCATCAATAAAAAAAAGGATGGTTCCTTTTATACGGAAGATACCACGATCTCACCGGTTTTTGATCTGTCCGGCAAAATCATCAATTTTGTGGCAGTGAAACGGGACATTACCCATGAGATCCGGATGGAGGAAAAGCTGAGGCAATCCCAGAAAATGGAAGCCATCGGCACCTTGGCCGGAGGGATTGCCCATGATTTCAACAATATTCTGTTTCCCATCGTGGGCCATACCGAGATGCTGATGGAGGATATTCCGGAAGACGGACCTGTCCGCAGCAGCCTGACCGAGATATATGCCGGCGCCATGCGAGCCAGGGATCTGGTTCATCAGATCCTGGCCTTTGCCCGTCAGGAAAAAAATGAAATAAGGCTCATGAAGATGCAGCCCATTATCAAAGAGGTCTTAAAGCTTATCCGGTCCACCATCCCCACCACCATTTCCATCCGTCAGGATCTCCAGGCCGATTGCGGCGCCGTCACTGCAGACCCGACCCAGGTTCATCAACTGCTCATGAATTTGACCACCAATGCCTTTCATGCCATGGAAGAGAGCGGCGGTACGCTTACCGTTCGTCTCAAGCAAATCGAGCTGGGCAAAGAGGATCAGATCAATCCGGATATGGCCCCCGGCGCTTATGCCTGCCTCACTGTCGCCGATACCGGTATGGGCATGAAAAAAGAGGTTGTGAATAAGATATTTGATCCGTTTTTTACCACCAAGAAAAACGGAAAGGGAACCGGGTTGGGCCTGTCCGTGGTTCACGGCATTGTTGCCGGTATGAACGGCGCTATTCAGGTGTATAGCGAACCGGGGAAGGGCACGGAATTCCATGTTTACCTGCCGGTCGTCAAAAAAATGGCTGAAGAACGGGAAACCCTGGCCCCTGATCCCATACCGGGCGGACATGAAAGCATCCTCCTGGTGGATGATGAACGAGCCATTATCACCATGGAACAACAGATGCTGGAGCGGTTGGGATATCGGGTGACCGCCCGCACCGGCAGCATTGAAGCTCTTGAAGCCTTCAGGGCCGGTCCGGATCGGTTTGACCTCATTATCACCGATATGGCCATGCCGAATCTGTCCGGGGACAAGCTGGCTGTGGAACTGATACGCATCCGCCCGGACATCCCCATCCTGCTCTGCACCGGCTTCAGTGAAATCATGACCGAAGAAAAAATTCAATCCCTCGGGATCAGGGGATTTGTATTTAAACCGATTATTGTCAAGGATCTTGCCAAAAAGATACGGGAAGCCTTGGGGACGGGGAAGGAATAAGGCATGTCATCCATTCTTATCGAGATGCTGAACAATGCGGCGCTTTTGATCATGTTGAGCCTGCTATATGATATGCCGGGAATCAGGGCCAAAGATCCGGAAACCGCTTTTTCCCGGCAGATTTTCATCGGCTTTTTAACAGGCCTTGTCGGTATCGCCGTCATGCTCAATCCCATGCATTTCGGACAGGGAATTGTTTTTGATACCCGGTCGGTCCTTCTGAGCATATCCGGGCTTTTCTTCGGAACCGTCCCTGTCCTTTTAGCCGTGATCATGACTGCGGCTTTTCGACTGTTCATGGGCGGTGCCGGGGCATGGACCGGTGTGGCCGTCATTGCGACATCCGGGGGTCTTGGACTCGTGTGGCGGTATCTGGGCCGGGGCAAAAAAGAGAAGATTACCGCAGGCGGTTTGTATTTGATGGGGATTGCCGTTCACGGGGCCATGCTGCTATGGATGTTGTCCCTGCCCTTTCAGACGGCCAAAGAAGTGCTTTCTGCCGTCAGCCTTCCGGTGTTGCTGATATTTCCAGCGGCAACCGCACTCTTGGGCTGGGTCATGAAAAACCGGGGGGCCCGCCAACGGTCGGAAGAGAATCTGAGGCAGAGCCGGACAAGATATGAGAAAGCCCAGAAAATGGGAAAGGTCGGCAACTGGGAATATAATATCCAAACCACTGAATTCTGGGGGTCTGATGAGGCCAAACGGATTTATGGGTTTGATCCGGATCAGGATGAGTTTACCACCGATGAAGTGGAAACCTGTATACCGGAAAGAGAACGGGTTCATCAGGCCCTGGTGGATTTACTGGAAAAGGGCAGGGAATACCATCTGGAATTTGATATCATCGCCAAAGACACCCGGGAAAGAAAAACCATCGTCTCCATTGCAGAACTGGAAAAAGACAAAGAGGGAAAACCGCTGAAGATATCCGGAGTGATCCAGGATATCACAAAGCAGAAAAAGGCTGCCGAAGCCCTTCAAAAAAGCGAGGAAAGGCTCCGGGCCATTTTTCAGGCCGCCCGGAATGTGTCTCTTATTATTACGGATATGGAAGATCCTGACCCCCATATTCTGGAATTCAGTCCGGGTGCTGAGAAGATATTCGGGTATGATAAAACGGAGGTGATCGGAAAACCGGTATCCATGCTTCATCTGCAAAGTGATGTGGCAAAGTTTCCAGAAGCCCAAAAAAAAATGAGAGAGGGAAAAACCGGATTTTCCGGAGAAGCAATCCTGATCAGAAAATCCGGGGAAAATTTTCCAGCCTTGTTTTCCACTTATCCTTTGTTTGACGCCAATGGGGAAGTATACGCCGCACTGGGGGTGAGTTTTGACGTCAGTGAAAAGCAGAAGCTTGAGGCCCAGCTCCTCCAGGCCCAGAAGATGGAGTCCATCGGCCGGCTGGCCGGCGGGGTGGCCCATGATTTCAACAATATGCTGGGAGTGATCCTGGGCCATACTGAAATGGCATTGGAAGAGGTAAAAAAAGAATATCCCCTTTATGCGGACCTAAAAGAGATTCAAGCAGCTGCCCAACGGTCGGCCGATCTGACCCGGCAATTGCTGACCTTTGCCAGAAAGCAGATGATCAGCCCCAAAGTTCTCAGCCTGAACCTGGCCGTCCAACAGATGCTCAGTCTGCTGCATCGGCTCATTGGTGAGGACATCAATCTGGTCTGGAAACCGGCCAAAGATCTGTGGCCGGTTAAAATGGACCCTTCCCAAATCGATCAGATCCTGGCCAATCTCTGCGTCAATGCAAGGGATGCCATTTCGGGTATGGGAAAGCTCACCATTGAAACCGGCATGAAGACCTTTGACCAGGCTTACTGCACCGAACACACAGGATTTGTACCCGGTGATTTTGTCCTCCTGGCTGTCAGCGATAATGGTTGCGGCATGGATAAAAAAACCCTGGACAGCCTGTTTGAGCCCTTTTTTACCACTAAGGATACGGGCAAGGGCACCGGTCTCGGCCTTGCCATGGTATACGGCATTATCAAGCAGAATCAGGGCTTCATCAATGTCTATAGTGAGCCGGGCCGGGGCACGACTTTCAATATTTATCTGCCCCGGTACCTGTCCGGTGACCCGGCCGTCATCATCAACCCTTCAGGGGAAGCCGCTCCGGGTGGCAACGAAACCATATTGCTGGTGGAGGATGAAACCGCTATTCTGGAGTTGACCAGGATGATGCTGGAACGGATGGGCTATGGCGTCCTGGCCGCATCAACCCCGGCTGAAGCCGTCCAATTGGTCCGGGCCCATGCCGGGAAAATCGATTTGCTCATGACGGATGTGGTCATGCCGGAAATGAACGGCCGGGATCTGGCCAAACAATTGACGGCGCTTTGTCCGGATATCAAACTCTTGTTCATGTCCGGCTATACCGCCGATGTTATTGCCCATCACGGCGTTCTGGATGAGGGCGTGTATTTTATCCAGAAACCCTTTTCAAAAAAGGATCTGGCTGTTCAATTGCGGGAGGCCCTGGATGAAGAAAAATAAGAGACCCTGGATACCGCAATGGGGCCTAACAGGTCCTAACGATTCAATTTAACGCACCAAGCCATGGATGATCCGTCGCTCATCCCTCCCATCCATATCTTTATTCCGGATCTTTTGTATTCTCCAGGGCCTCTCTGGCCTTGACGGCCAGATCTTTGACGGAAAACGGCTTCTGCAGAAAGCAGAGGCCGGGTTCCAATACATTGTGATGCGCAATGGCATTGGCGGTATAGCCGGACATGAACAAGATTTTGATGGCCGGATAAATGGATTGAATCTGCCGGGCCAGATCCTTGCCGTTCATTTCAGGCAGAACCATATCCGTTATCAGAAGATGGATCTCGTCCCCATAGGCTTTTGCCAGGTCCAGGGCCTTGAGGGGGGAGGCGGCGGATAATACGGTATACCCGAGATCCTTGAGAATTTTTTCAGTCATTTTCAGGATGGCGGCTTCGTCCTCCACCAGCAATAAGGTTTCGCCTCGGCTAAGCGGGATTCCCCGGATTTCTTCAGGGTGGGATTCAAGCTCCGGCCCGGAATGGCGGGCCAGATAAATCCTGAAGGTGGTTCCTTTACCCGGTTCGCTGTAGACAGTGATGAATCCGTTGTTCTGTTTGATGATCCCGTAAACCGTTGAAAGCCCTAATCCGGTTCCTTCACCAACCTCTTTGGTGGTGAAAAACGGTTCAAAAATTCGATCCTGAATTTCCTTATCCATGCCGGAACCGTTATCGCTTACGGCCAGCATGATAAAATCCCCGGGAACGAAGCCGGCATGACTGTCGCAGTGATCTTTGTCAAACCGGACAGCCCTGGTTTCTATAATGATTTTGCCCACGCCGGAGACGGCATCCCGGGCATTGACGCAGAGATTGGCCAGGATCTGATCGATCTGGGACGGGTCTATTTTGATTTTTCCCAGATCGGTTCCGGGCAGCCAGGTCAGTTGAATATCCTCTCCGATGAGCCGTTTCAGCATGTTGAGCATATATTGGATGGTGTGGTTGAGGTCAATGATTTTAGGGGCAATGGTCTGTTGACGAGCAAAGGCCAGCAATTGCCGGGTAATGTCGGCCGAACGCCGGGCAGCGGTGAGGATTTCGGTAAGGTCATCGTGAAGCGGTTCTCCGGGTTTAAGCTTGTCCAGGGCCAATTCCGCATAACCCATGATCACGCTCAGCATATTATTGTAATCATGGGCTACTCCCCCGGCCAGGCGGCCCACGGATTCCATTTTTTGGGCCTGGGTCAACTGGTCCTGGAGTTTTTTCCATTCCGCTTCGGCCTTCTTTCGCTGGGTGATATCGGTCAGTACGATAAAATCCAGATCCCCATTGGTGGACATCCTGAATTCAATCTCACGGACCCTGCCGTTTTTACATGTCACAGGATATTCCAGGGGCCTGATTTCAGACAGGGTGGCCCTGACCCTATCCACTTCAGCCTGCCATTCCCTGCGAACCCGGTTTCTCAATGCCTCGTCCGGGTAGGCAAGGGCAAGCCAGGCTTCGATATTGGGGATGTCGTCCAGGGTATAACCGAAAAGATCCGCACATTTTTGGCTGAGATAGACGGCTTTCTGGTCCTGATTGGCAATGATGACGCCTACGGGCGCCGTTTCCGTAAATAACCGGAACCGGGATTCGCTCTCTTTCCGGGCCTGGATTTCTTGTTCGGCTTCCAGCATTTTTTGCTCCAGCTTTCGAACCAGTCTCTCGCTGTAGAGCCTGAGTGCCTCTTCTTCCTTTACCGGGGCCGGAATATCCTGGGACCGGCCGGAAGAAGCCGTGACCTCATGGACGGCGGTCATGAAAAGGTCCGGTTCGCAGGGCTTTTCAATAAACCGGTCCGCACCAATGGTCATGGCAAAGGCCTGGTCCTGGGCGCCCGTATAGGTTGCAGTGTAGATGATAAAGGGAATGGCCCGCAGCCGTTGGTCGGTTTTGACTTTCCGGCACAGTTGAAACCCATCCATCACCGGCATGAGGATATCGCTGATGATGAGGTCAATCTCTTCCGCCTCAAGGATTTTCCAGGCCTCTGCCCCGTTGGCTGCCGGACGGATTTCGTGGCTGCCGGCCTTGAGCATGCTTTCCAGCAGATACAGATTTTCTTCATGGTCATCCACAATCAGAATCTTCATGAGGGGTTCTCCTGGTCTTGCAGATATTGGCGGATTTCCGCGACAAAGGTATCCGGGTTGATGGGTTTTTCAATATAGCCGGTGGCGCCTGCGTCCATGATTTTCTCCCTGTCTCCCACCATGGCATAGGAAGTAACCGCAATAATCGGCACCCTATCCAGTTCAGGATGCTTTTTCAATTCCCGGGCCACGTCATAACCATCCATTTCCGGCAGTTGGATATCCAGCAGAATGGCTTTGGGGTTGCATTCCAGGGCTTTTTCAATTCCTTCCCTGCCGTTTTCAGCCCCAATAACGGTAAACCCGTTTTTTTCCAGTAAAAAACGCATCATATAAAAATTCTGGGCATTATCTTCAACGATCAGCAAAGGGTCGTTCATGACGATTCTCCTCCATTTTTCGGAAACCGGACGGTAAAGGTGCTGCCCTTGCCCCATTGGCTTTGAACCTCGATTCGGCCGCCCATCATCCCCACCAGTTTTTTGCAGATGGAAAGCCCCAGGCCGGTCCCTTCATGTTTACGGGACAGGCCGGTGTCGATCTGATGAAAAGGTTGAAAAAGACCGGGGATTTCTTCGGCCCGGATGCCGATGCCGGTGTCTGACACCGACAGGAGATACCCGTCTTTGTCGGTACGGCAGGCCAGGGACACCCTCCCTTTTTCAGTGAATTTAACGGCATTGTTGAGCAAATTGAGGATGACCTGTTCCAGCCGGCGCTGATCCGTGGTGACGGAAGCCACATCCGGACCGACTTCCAACACCAGCTCAAGCCCTTTTTTATCGGCCAGAGGTGCCGTCAGCTTGACGGTTTTTTCGATGGAGGGCCTCAGTTCAAAGGTGCTGAAGGAAAGGGATAACTGATCGGCCTCTATTTTGGAAATATCCAGCACATCGTTGATCAGGGCCAGAAGATGCCGGGAACTGTTCTGCACCATGAGAAGCTGTTTTTTCTGTTCTTCGTTCAAAGGCCCGGCCAGTCCCTGGAGAAGGATACCGGTGAACCCGATGATGGAATTCAAGGGAGTTCTCAATTCGTGGCTCATGGAGGCCAGAAAGGCGGATTTGAGATGATCGGCGGCCTGGGCCTTTTGCATGGCAACGGCCAGCTCGGCGGTTCGTTCCTGGATCCGGGTTTCCATTTCCCTATTGATTTCCTGCAATTCCCGAGTACGCAGGTTCACCTGGCGGTTGAGCACAAAACTGCCCAAAAGGCTCGTGATCAGCACGACACCAGCCACAAGGCCCGTGATCCGGACCCAGGCCGGCAGGGTAAAACTCACCTTTTCCGATGTCCACCGCGCCAGGGAGGTATAATAGATGGATTGGGGATCTCGTTTAAATTGATCCAGGCGGGCATCAATGGCTGTCGTCAACGGACTGTCGGCATGCTGCAAAGGGGCTGCAAAAAAAAGCCGGGTCGGGTTGAAAATAATGGCCGTGTCTTCCAACCCGTATTTTGCAGCGTGGGCCATCCCGTAAAACCGGTTGGTGATGGCGGCGTCGGCCTTGCCTGCGGCAATCTGCTCAAAAATGGTCTTATAATCCGGCAGGCCGGTGGTGATGGAGTTGATTCCGAATCCCTGGACCATCTGTCCAAAGGAGGATTGCTGCACCGACCGGTCCAGGACAAGAATCCGTTTGCCGTCCAGGTCCACAATGGATTTGATCCCGCTGCCCTTCCGGGCATAGACCTGGAACCAGTCGGAAAGGACCGGAGTCTTATGAAAAGCGTAGGTTTTTTCCCTGGTGGCGGTATAGGCCACATCGGGCATGAGGTCGATTTCCCCTTTGGCCAGGCGGTCCAAACCTTCGGTCCAGGTCCCGTGGACGAATTGCAGAGTCCATCCCTCATGATCCGCAATCTGCCGGATAATATCGATAAAAATCCCGGCCGGTTCCCCCTGTTCCGAGGTAAAGACCTTGGGGGAATTTTCATAGACCCCCACCCGCACGACAATTTCCCCGGCTGTTGCGAAAAGGCCCCGGAGAAATGCAAGGACCAGGATAAAAACAACCGGCACCAGGAAAAAATATCTGTGGCAAGGCCTGGGGTTTGGGTGTACTACCATATTACTCCTCGATACAGGTTAAGGCTTTTTTTAATTCATCCAATAAAAAAGGTTTGTGTAAAAAGGCATTGGGTGTTACCGAACCATCGCCGGACCCCATGGCTCCGGCCTCATCATATCCACTGGCCAGGATTGCCGGAACATCCGGCCTTATCTTCCTGAGGGCGGCCAGGGTGTCCCATCCGTTCATTCCGGGCATGCTCAGATCGGCCACCACCAGTTTGATCTCCTTTTGGTGCAGGCGGAAGATATCCACGGCCTCGGCGCCGCTCCCGGCGGCCATGACCTCATACCCGATCTGCTCTAACATGCCTTCCATCATCCGGCGGACCATTTCTTCATCTTCAACCACCAGAACAAGATGTCGGCCCGGCACAGAAGGATTTTCAACCGTGGCGGAACGTTTTTCCCGGGGAACCGGCGTCGGGGAAAGGGGGAGAAAAACGCTGAAGGTGCTGCCTTTGCCGGGTTCGCTTTTCACGGTGATACACCCCCCGTGGGCTTTGATGATACCCAGGGTGACGGGCAGGCCCAGGCCCCGGCCGGTGAATTTGTCGGTAAAAAAAGGATCAAAGATGCCGCTGATCATGACCTCATCCAGTCCCTTGCCCGTATCCGTGATGCTGATGCAGGCAAAGGAAGGATCAGGGCTCTGCCAATCCACGGGAAACCGGTGCGCATGCCCAATGGAGGATGCGGAGCAGGTCTCGGCGCAAACCCTTATCCTGCCGTCGGGATATTCGTCCATAGCCTCCCAGGCATTGGTGACCAGGGCCTTGAGTATCTGTTCCATCTGGGTCGGGTCTGCCTGGATGACGGGTCCCTGGGGCAAAAGGTTCAATTCCAGGGTCAGCTCTTTCCTCAATTGGGGATGGATTTTTTCAAGACAGTCCCGGGTGATTTTTGACAAGTCCAGGGGTTTTGACTTTCCCTGTTGCCGGCCCAGATAGGTCAACATGAGCAGGCTCATATCCGCCGCTCTCCGGCCGGCCTTTTCAGCTTGAAGCAGGTTTTTGTAAATCCGGGACTCCCGAGGCAGATCCGTTCGGGCCAGCTCAAGGTTTCCCATGACAACGGCCATCATATTGTTGAAGTGATGGGCCACGGCGCCGGCCATCCGGCCCAGGCTTTCGGCCTTTTGCAGTTGGAGGACCCGTTTTTCGGTTTCCTTCTGCTGCCGGACCATCCGGCCGGCCCAGATCATGGCGGCACAGGCCTGGGTCCAGGGTTTCATGGATTCCGCCATGGTTTCAGTGTATTCATCTAAACGGTCGGCAACACCTGCAGCCCCCATGATTTCATTTCTGAAATAAAGGGGGATTCCCATATAGCGGTTCAACCGGGGATGATTCAGTGAAATCCCTTTATCAGAATAGTCTTCCAAGTATTTTGCGGCAATAACGGTCCGGCCTTCGAGAACAGGGGCTCTGTTGAGAAGATGAAGGCCTCCGTCATCCAAAGCAGGATCTGAAATGGCCAGGTTCACCAGACAGGGAGCCCCGTCCGGATCATACAGGACCTCGTGAAGAAAACCGAATTTGCTTTTCGTATGCCGGACCAGGATCCGGATCAGGTTCTGATACACCTCTTTCGGATCCCGGCCGGAGATGAAAAGGCTTTGGGCCTCCTGGACCGATGCCAGAAGATCGTTGTCACCCTGAAGGCTTTGTTCGGCTCTTTTAAATTCAGTAATGTCATGGCCGAAAATGGCAATCCGGGTGACGTTTCCGGAATCGTCCGTCACCGGATAGAGATAATGGCTGTAAAACCGGTCCCCCAATTTATCTTTGAAATGAAGGGGCTCACCGGTCCGGACCACCTCTTCGATATGGTTGCGCCTGAGTGAGGCCGTTTCCGGAGGCATATAGTCGAAAACAGACCGGCCGACCATATCCCGGACTCCAAGCCCCAGCCGTTGGGGCACCATGGCATTACAGAGGAGGATACGGCCTTCGGTATCGACCAGCAAGGCTGATTCAGGGCTGGCGTGGATGAGCGCGGCCAGGTCGTTTTTGCTCTGTTTCAGGGCCTTTTCAGCCTGTTTCTGGAGGGTCATGTCCCTGGCAAACCCGTATACAAATCGTTTGCCCCTTTCAATAAAGGGGATTGCAGTGATTTCCACAGGAAAAATCGTACCGTCGGCCCGCACATGGACGGATTCAAATATGCGCATCTCTTCTTCGGCGCGGCCGGACCAGAAGGACAGGAAACCGGCCTCATCGTAATTGGCATCCACATCTTTTATGTTCAAAGACAGCAGGTCTTGGCGGCTTCTTCCCAAGGCCCTGCATGCAGAAGGGTTGGCATCGATGAGGCTGCCGTCCTCCGCCAGAAGAAAGGCGGCGTCCCTATGGCAGTTGAATAACCGGCGATACCAGGTTTCATGCCGGGCCAGGGGATTTTCAAGCGGATCTTTTTTTATGACGAAGGTGCCGGGTTGAAGTCGACGAATCTCATTTTCCAATTCCCTAATCCGTTTTTCCAATTCCGGGTATGACGGCTTCATTTTTCAGTCCTGTTTGTTGACAAAAATGGGATACGGTTTTTTGTATAAGGTCCAGATTACACTCGTTTACCGGCTGATGTCAAGAAATACGGCCTGGGTCAGCCGGGCCAGATCCTTTGGGGAGATCTCAATCTGTAGCCCTCTTCGACCGGCGCTGATGAAAATCGTATCAAAATTTTGGGCTGAGATATCCATGGCTGTGACCAGCTTTTTTTTCTGGCCCAGGGGGCTGACCCCGCCTATAACATAGCCCGTCACCCGCTCGACATCCTGCTTTTCCGCCATCTTTGCTTTTTTTAATCCCAGGGCCCTCACCCATTTCTTGAGGTCGAGCTGCTTTGAAACCGGGACCAGGGCCGTCATGAAGGTTCCATCTTCCCCGGATACCACAAGGGTTTTGAAAAGCCGGTCAAAGGAGACGTTCAGCTTTTGCGCCGCTTCTTCGCCATAGGCCCCGGATTTGGGGTCGTGATCATAGGAATGAAGGGTGTAGCGGACCTTTGCCTTTTTCAAACTGTTGACGGCAGGGGTCATTTGAAATCCGTTTCAGCCTTTGATGGGATAAAAGCTTTGAGAAGAACCAAAAATTTCAGCGCTTTCCATATAGCTTTCAGACATGGCCCGGATGGCGTTTTCGGTTTCTTCCCGGTTCTGAAAGGTTTTTTTGACTCTGCCCGGGGAACCTGTGACAAGGCTGTAGGGAGGGATCAGGGTCTTTTCCAGAACCAGGGTTCCGGCCGCTACGATGGACCCTTTTCCGATGACGGCATGGTTCATGACGATGGAGCCCATGCCGATGAGACATTCGTCTTGAATGGTGCAGCCGTGAAGGATGGTTCTGTGGCCCACGGTCACCCTGTTCCCGATGGTCAGGGGAATATCGACGTCGGCATGGCCCATGCAAAGATCCTGGATATTGGTTTGTTCACCGATCCTGATTTCGGCGAGATCCCCGCGCAACACCGTATGAAACCAGACCGAGGAAAGCGGGCCGATGTGAACATTGCCGATGATCTGGGCTGTCGGCGCCACAAAAACCGTGGCATCCAGCAAGGGGACAAAATGGCGGCAGGCATAAAGCGTCAAGATTTTCCGCCTTTTTTACCGGGCAGGCCCGGCGTTTCTTCTCCCGTATGCTTATTCAGCATTTGTTTTCATCCCTCTGGCATTCATATTCTTTCTTTTTTTCAGACATTCGCAGGGCCCTGCGGGCCAGGGCCTCCCGGTTTCGCCGGATATCTTCTTCCGTTACCAGGGTCAGGGGCGGGATGGGCACGGGCCGCTTGTCCGCTCCCAGGGCCACAAAGGTCAGATAGGCCGAGGCCAGATGGGTTTTGACCCCGGTCAACAGGTCTTCGGTTTCCACCCTGGCCCCGATTTCCATGGAGGTTTTTCCCGTCATATTGATCCCGGCCTTGATGGTCAGAAGATTGCCGATAAAGGCGGGTTTGTGAAAGTCCAGGCGGTCTATGGAGGCGGTGACGCATATTTTCCGGGTATGCCGGACGGCGCAGACTCCGGCGGCATTGTCGATTTCCTTCATGATGACACCCCCGTGAACAATACCGGCGGCGTTGGCATCTTCCGGCAACAGGATCCGGGAGATGATCACGCTGGAATCATGGGTGCATTTATCCATTAAACCTCTCCTTTGCAAAGCATTGATGTCAAGATTCTATAAAATGGAAACACGGGTTTGTCAATGTTCATAACATCGGGAAATATTTGTGTCAAAAATATGGAATTAATTTCCCAACTTTAAGATAATCAATTGATGATCCAAAGGACGGCTTCCCTTGTAACCCCTCGGAAACAAGAGGCTCCATGAAAAATAGAAACCGATCCGCAGTTGGCATGAAAATGGCATTTACCCGTGAACATTATTCGTTCGAAAAGATTTAATAGCCATCGGTTCAAGATAGCAGGGATAAAGCACCCGAGGAGGAAGCGTTTTACCATGAATGATTTTTTACACCCCCTTCGCACCAAACGTCCGGAAAGACAGCGGCCGGCCATGACCCGGAAAAATTATGACGCAACCTATCCCAGCCGGATTCCGGCGCCTGTGGACGAAACCGGGGCCTCACGGCTTCAGGGCGCTGTTGAAGATCTGAACGGACATTTGGGCGCATTTGCTGAAAATCGGAAATATCTCACTGATGCCCAGGAAAGAATTGCCGACAGCCTTGAACGCCAAGCCATTGCCGTTGAACAGATCCTTGCCCGCCTGAATATCCGTTAACGATTGGACGTTTCAGTCTAAAATTTTTCCATGGCCCTGGTAAGGCGCTTTTGGGTTTCTTTTGTAAACCATAGATCCATGAATTGTTCGGTTCTGGGGCCTACCCGGGCCAGATATTTTTCCCGGACAGCCGCCAAATGATTTTCTTTCATGGCGGCAAAGGTTTCCCCTGGGATTTCCAGTAATTGGCGGGCTTTTTGAACCGCTTGTTCCATTACCCCCTCCAGGGGGCAGATCTCGTCGATTAATCCCAGAGAAATTGCATTTTCAGCCTTGATCAGGCTGCCTTCCACCAGCAGACGCCCGCAGATGCGGCTGCCTGTAAAACGCTCCAGCATCAATTCAGCCAGATAGGGAAGGGTGAGTCCCAGAAGGCTTTCATTGAATCCGATTCTCAATTTTTCGGATTTTCCTATCCTGTAGTCACAGACAATGGCCAGGATGGCTCCGCCTGCCACGGCATGTCCGGTCAGGGCAACAATGACCGGCAAAGGGAGGAAGGCCATCTCAAAGATCATGTTCTGGAAATCGGTGAGATAGGTTTTAAGCCTTGTGCGGTCAAATTCCATCACCCTCGGCAGGTCAAAACCCATGGAAAAAAACCGGTGGTTTCCCGTTAATATCATGGCAGCAGCTTCATTTTTTATCTTGGCCATGATGCCGGACAGGTCTGCAATCAGTTCAGGGCTGACGGCATTGGTCACGCCGTTTTTCATCTGCACAAAAGCGATGTCGTTTTTGATTTCCATATCTATCAGCGGCATTTTGTTCTCCTTGTATTCCGGGGGTTCACACCGTTTGGTCTATCTTAACAGAAAGTTTTTTCCTAAATTTTTGGTATGGCTCAGCCCAGGGCCACATCCAGGATCATCATCACGGTAAAGCCCAGCATGGTGGCCAGGGTCACAATATCGATATGGCTTGGAGTTTTCTGGGATTCAGGGATGAGTTCTTCCACAACGACGAAGATCATGGCCCCGGCGGCAAAACAGAGGGCATAGGGCAGGATATTCTGCATGTGCAGGACAAACAAGGCGCCCGCAACTCCGGCCACAGGCTCTACCATACCCGATGCCTGTCCCATGAAAAAACTTTTCCGTTTTGACATGCCTTCCCGTCTCAGGGGCATGGACACGGCCGTTCCTTCGGGGAAATTCTGGATTCCGATACCAATGGCCAGGGCAATGGCCCCGCCCATGGTGGCCGATGGCAGATGGGCCGCCACTGCACCGAAGGCGACGCCCACGGCCATTCCTTCCGGAATATTGTGTAGGGTGATGGCCAGCACCAGAAGGGTGCTTCTTTGCCAGGAGGTTTTGATGCCTTCGGAGTTCTCCCGGCTGAGACCCGGATGAAGGTGGGGCAGAAATCTATCCGTCACCCGCATGAAGATCCCGCCTCCCATGAACCCGATGGTGGCCGTCAACCAGGGAATATGACCTAAAGATTCCGCCATTTCAATACCCGGTGACAGAAGGGACCAGAAGCTTGCGGCAATCATGACCCCTGCCGCAAACCCCAGGGTTGAATCCATGAGTTTGGGGTTGACGGTTTTGGTGAAAAAGACCAAAGCTGCCCCGGCGGCTGTGACACCATAGGTAAAGAGGGTAGCGGCCAAAGCCTGCGCAACGGGATTCAATTGTAAAAAGAATTCAGCCATGTTCAGCCTCCCGGCAAAATTGTGTTGTGAACTCATAACAGGATTTAATTCCCCTGTAAATAAGAGGAAAAAATTAATATGCTTGCCTTTAATGGAAACCGTGCTATACTGAATCTCTTTTGGTGCCATCCGGTCGGCGCCGTGTTGTGGTTGAATCCTACCTTTTTGGCTCAATCCTTACATTTATTCATTCTTGCCTGGATCGGCTCCTATAACACGGATGCGGGCGATAACAGGAGTATTATAGTAATGTCATTTGCAAACCTTGGTCTTCGGACCGAACTGCTCCGTGCTGTTGAAGCACAGGGCTATACCACCCCAACCCCCATTCAGAGCCGCGCCGTTCCCGAAGTTCTCAACGGCAGGGATATCCTTGCCGGCGCCCGTACAGGCACCGGAAAAACAGCCGCCTTTGCCCTGCCGATTCTTCAGCGCTTGAGCGAATCCACAGGCAAGACACACCATCCGAAGGTTCTGGTGCTGACCCCGACCCGGGAGCTGGCCGCCCAGGTGGCTCAAAGCTTTGAAACCTATGGCCAATACCTGACCCTTCGTACGGCTGTGGTTTTCGGAGGCGTCAGCATCAACCCCCAGAAAAAACAACTCAGAACCGGTGTGGATATTCTGGTGGCGACACCGGGCCGGCTCCTGGACCATGCCGGTCAGAAAACCGTGGACCTGTCCAGGGTTGAGATCCTGGTTCTGGATGAAGGGGATCGCATGCTGGACATGGGATTTATCAACGATATCCGCAAGGTGATTAAACTTTTGCCCGTAAAACGTCAGAACATGCTTTTTTCAGCTACCTATTCCCCGGAAATCAAACGGCTGGCCGACGGCTTGCTGAACAATCCGGTACTCATTGAAGTTTCAGAGCGGAATACGGCGGCCGAAGGGGTAACCCAACTGGTATATCCCGTGGCCCAGACCGGCAAACGTCAGCTCCTTTCCAGCCTGATCCGGGAAGGGAAATGGTGCCAGACCCTTGTGTTTACCAGGACCAAACACCGGGCTAATCAATTGACCAAACAGCTTTTGAGTGACGGGCTCAGCGCGGCCGCCATCCACGGCAATAAAAGTCAGAGTGTCCGGACCCAGGCCCTGGCGGATTTTAAACGGGGGGCCGTTCAAACTTTGGTGGCCACGGACATTGCAGCCCGGGGCCTGGATATCCAGCAATTGCCCCATGTGGTGAATTTTGATCTGCCCCATGTTCCCGAAGATTATATCCACAGGATCGGCCGGACCGGCCGGGCCGGTTTTTCCGGTGTGGCCCATTCCCTGGTCAGCCCGGAAGAACAAAAGCTTCTGATGGGGATCCAGCGTCTTTTAAACCACCGGATCCCTGTGAAAAACCATCAGCCCAGGGGTTAAGGATGGAGAGCCTTATCAGCTCATGAGATAGAATCCAAGATCTTTTGAATAGGGAGGCGGGTTGTAGAAGTCGGCCAGGATATAGGCCGGTTGAATTTCCCGAATCACAATCCGCCTTTCCACCACTGATTTTTTCAGATCGTCAAGGGCGAACCGGATATCGAGAAAATCATTGACCTCGATGCGGTGGGCTTTTGGAACCCGGAACCTCACCGCCGTCATGGACAGCCTTTCCACCTGGATATGGCCGGATTCCCGTGTTTTCAGCCGGATAAAGTCTCCGCCCAGGGAGACGGCTTTTCCAAAGTTTGAAGATCTTTCCGCACCCGGCTCGTTTTTGGGAGTCTCCTTTTCCACAAAATCTTGCAGATGGTCCTCTATCTCCTTAACACTGTCATCATTCGTAAGGCTCTTGGATTTTGGAAGGACTCCTTTGACCAGGGTTTTCAGATGGACGGAATCTTCCGCGCTCACGGTATAGGCCTGGATCTGCAATTGGACCGGGTCCCGGGCGTCGAGGGGGAAAGCAGTTGAAAAGACCTTTAATAGCCTGTATTTGGCCATGTCCGCATCGTCTGCATAGGTTAAGGGCAAGAGCAGGATAAAGGTGTCTTCACCGTACCGGAAAATATCATCCTGACGCCGTTTGGTGGTGTTCAAAAGCTCGGCCACCCGTTTAAGGACATCATCATTTTCGGCATCCCCCTCGTCTTTTAATCCGCCCACCACGACAATGAGCATTGAAAAAATTGTTCCATACCGTTTCATGACCTCATCCTTGCTGCCGACGGCCCGTTCAAAACTCCACCGGTTTTTGAGGCCGGTCAGGGCGTCTTTTGTGGCAAGGGCCGTCAATGCCTGGTTATAATAGGCCCGTTCAACGGCAATGGCCGCATATTCGGCAATGGAGGAAAGGATCTTCAGATCCTTTGGCGTGAAAGGATTTTCATTGATTTTATTAATGAGTTCAATGACGCCGAAGACCTTGTCCTCGGTTTTCAGGGGGGCTCCGATGACGGAACGGGTTTTGAATCCCGTGTATTGATCCACGCGTCTGCTGAACCGGGGATCTTTTTCAACGTCCGCCACAATGAGGGGTTCTCCCTTTTCCATGACGGCTCCTGCAATGCCTTCGCCCTTGGGCAGCCTTGTCCCCTGGAGCTTATCCCTGTTGGCGCCCACCACAACGGAAAACATCATGTCTTCGGTTTTGGGGTCTTTGAGAAGAATGGACCAGTGAAGGGGCTCAAACATCTGGCCCACCTGGTACATGACCGTATCCAGAACTTCCTTGATGGTTTTTGCCTTGGCAAGGGGTTTGGCCAGTTCCAGCTCCATCCCGGAAGACAGGGCCGATATTTCAGACTCTTCTTTTTGGATAAGGGCCAGGGGGTCTTTTTGGTAATAATACCGCGTATTGGCCTTTGAGAGCTTGAGGTTGGTCCAGAGGAGGTTTTCCTTGAGCTGGTCCGCCGACGGGAAGACAAAATGATAAAATTTTGAAATAGCGTCCACTTCTTTGTTCATCTTCTGAATGCAGTCGATGAGGTTGATATGGTCCAGATCAATGGTTTTTTCAACTTCCGGGGCAAGGATGGGGGGACGGATGAGGTCAAAAGATCCGATGCCCTGGGTCCAGCAGAGAAAATCCGCAGCAGAGACAATGGAGATCAGGAGCTTTTCGTCCTGGTTGAGGCCCAGGTGCTCAAAGGGCTGGTGGTGATATCTGACGGCCAGGGTCAGTTTTTCCGGCAGTTTCCACTGAGAACAGAAAAATGCGCCCACATCGTCATGGCCCAGTCCCATAACACGGCGTTCCTTTTCAATGATGAGGTCTGAGGAGGTTTCAAGTTCTGCGATGAAATCGCCGTAATTCATCCGGCCCCGGACATCCAGGAGAACCTTTCCGATATCGTGGAGAAGACCTGCAATATAGGCTTCTTCCGGGTCAGGATACTGGGTTTGCCTTGCGATTTCCATGCTCAATACAGCCGTGGAAATGCAATGGCGCCAGAAGAGCAGCCGGTCGAATTTCTCAGCCCGGCCGGATTTGAATAATTTTTCAAAAACCGTCATGCCGATGGCCAGTTTTTTGATTTCGTCCAGCCCCAGAAACACCACGGCTTCGGAAAGGGCCGTAATCCTTCGTTTCAGCCCGTACATGGCGGAATTCACAATTTCAAGAACCCGGACGGAAATCCCGGGATCGGTTTCCACAATTTTTGCGAGATCGGCAAGGCAGGTCTTTTCATCTTTTGACGCCTCAAGCAGTTTGGCGGCGGCCTGGGGAAAACTCGGCAGCTTTCCGTCTTCCAGTCTCAGCGTTTTCTTAATATCTCCCGAAGAGGGCAGATTCAGTCGATTTTTCATTTGTACCCCTGTCTTTTATTACCCATACCATATGCAGTTTATGTCCAAGTTTCAACTAAATTCAAAAGAAAGTGGGTGGAAAACAAGGTTTTTGAACTTGACATTATCTTTCCGCCGGGGATAGATGATTGTTCACGGACGCTTCATTTGATATTCATAATTTTTTCAGCATATCAGAGGTCTGAAATACAGATATAATACAGTGACAAGGTGAATAAATGACGGCAGCGAAGAAAGCAAAAGCCCGGATAAAGATAAACAGACTTCTTGAAGAGTCAGGGTGGCGGTTTTTCGATACGCTGGAGGGTAAGGCCAATATTCTCCTGGAAAATAATGTCAAATTGACCCTTGCTTCATTGGATGATTTCGGTGAGGACTTTGAAAAAACGGGAAACGGTTTTATCGATTTTTTGCTTCTTGATGCGCAAGGTTTCCCTTTTATTGTTCTTGAAGCAAAAGCTGAAGATAAAAACCCTCTGTTCGGAAAAGAACAGGCGAGGAAATATGCCGTTTCACAAAATTGCCGCTTTGTGATTCTATCAAACGGGAATATTCATTATTTCTGGGATTTGGAAAGGGGCAACCCTCACATTATCAGCCGTTTTCCAGCGCCTGAAAGCGTAAAGGGATATTCGAGCTTTAACCCGGACCGGATCAATCTTGTGAATGAATCCGTCTCTGATGATTATATTGTTTTAACACAAAAGCCGGACTATTCGTTTGACCCTTCATTTACCAGTGACCAGACCCGCAAGGCCTATATTGAATTAAACAAACTGAGATTTCTGAGAAAATATCAAATCAGCGCCGTGCAATCCATTCAGAAAGCAGTCGGTGGCGGAAAAGACCGTTTCCTTTTTGAAATGGCAACCGGTACAGGAAAAACGCTCGTATCCGCAGGGGTTATCAAACTGTTTTTAAGAACTGGAAATTCACGGCGCATTTTGTTTCTGGTGGATCGGCTTGAACTGGAAGATCAGGCCTATAAATCATTCGTATCCTATCTTAAAAATGACTACAAAACCGTTATCTATAAAGAAAGCCGTGACGACTGGCGCAAAGCGGAAATTGTTGTTTCAACGATACAGACCTTTCTGGCAAAAAACAGGTATAAAAGACTTTTTGCTCCGGATGATTTCGACCTGGTGATTTCCGATGAAGCGCACCGCAGTATCGGCGGAAACAGCCGGGCGGTTTTTGAATATTTTATCGGATACAAACTCGGGCTTACTGCAACGCCGAAGGATTATCTGAAACATATTGACACCGCCGACCTGGGCGAGAATGATCCCCGTGAACTGGAAAGACGGTTGCTTCTTGACTCGTACAAAACATTTGGATGTGAAAAGGGTGAACCGACTTTCAGATATTCGCTGCTGGACGGTGTCAAGGATGGTTTTCTTGTGAATCCGATTGTCGTTGATGCCAGAACGGAAATCACAACTCAGCTTTTATCGGATCAGGGGTATTCTGTTTTCACTCAAACCGAAGATGGCGAGGAAGTTGAAGAGATCTATATTCAAAAAGATTTTGAAAAGAAGTTTTTTTCCGACAATACCAATCAGGTCTTTTGCCGTTCATTTTTTGAAAACGCATTGCTTGACCCGATTACCGGAGAGATTGGGAAAACAATTGTTTTTTGCGTCTCTCAGCATCATGCCGCTAAAATTACTCAGATTCTTAATGAAATGGCCCATCAGAGGTTTCCCGGTAAATACCGTTCCGATTTTGCAGTACAAGTCACGTCGAGGATTACGGACGCTCAACAGTTTACAATCAATTTTACCAACAACCGGCTTTCCGGCACCGGTAATTTTAATCTATTTTATAAGACAAGCAAAACCCGCGCTTGTGTGACCGTTGGAATGATGACGACCGGCTACGATTGTCCGGATATTCTGAACCTCTGCTTAATGCGGCCGATATTTTCACCCACGGATTTTATACAGATTAAGGGCCGGGGGACACGGAAGCATAATTTTACCGAACAGGTCATTGATCCTCAGATGAAGGTCCAGATCGGTGAGAAACAGAAAGAAAGATATAAACTGTTCGATTTCTTTGCCAATTGTGAATATTTCGAAGAAAAATTCAACTATGATGAAGTGATTAAACTTCCCAAAATCGGAAAAGGCGACGGAGAGGGACCGGTACACCCGCCGCCGGCAATCTATGACAGTACATTGAGCGATAAATTATTATTTGCGCATGAGAATGCGATCGGTTATATGGGAATGAAAATTGACCGGATGTTCTTTGAAAAATTTGAAAGAACCATCATTGAACACCCTGTCTTAAAAGAGCAGGCCGAAGCAGGAAGATGGAAAGAATTATTGAATTATATAGAAAAGAATATTCTTGATAGGCCGGAAGACTATTTTACATTGGAAAAACTCAGGTCTGCCGCCCAGGTTGACCGCCGTGTTTCCTTGCGTGAAATTGTAGAAAAGATATTTGGAATGATCCCCTATTTTAAATCAAAAAATGAATTGCTGGATGATGAGTTTGACAAATTCGACAGCCGGTATCTTCCCAAAGAAGAGTATTTTTCTTATGCAAAAACGGTTTTTAAGGCCTATATACTTGATGCTGAATTCAGAGATATCATTGATAAAGGCAATTTCGCCTATCTCAATGTTACAGCTTACGGAGAAGCCTTTAAAAAATTACCGCCTGACCTGCGCACGGCCATACCGGAGTACATTAAAGATTTTGTGCCGCTGAATCAGTTCGTAGCCTAATCAAGGGGAAAAAATGAAAACAAAAAAAATTGTGGTGCACGGCAGTGAAATTTCTTTCTTTGCAAAAAATCAGGACGATTATATCTCGCTGACGGATATTGCCAAATACAGGAATAAGCTTGAACCGTTTTCCATTATCAATAATTGGATGCGCAGCAGGAGCACCATTGAGTTTATCGGGCTCTGGGAGAAACTCAACAACCCGGATTTTAAACCTATCGAATTCGAGAGGTTTAAAACCGAGGCCGGGAGTAATTATTTTGTACTTTCGCCGCAAAGATGGATTGAATCCACAGATGCCGCAGGTATTGTTTCAAGGTCCGGCCGTTATGGCGGCACGTTTGCACACAAGGATATTGCCTTTGAGTTTGCTTCATGGATCAGTCCGGAGTTTAAACTCTATCTGATTACCGAATTCCAGCGGCTGAAGACGGAAGAAACCGCCACAAAAAAAATTGAATGGAATCTTCAACGGACATTGTCCAAAATCAACTATTCCATTCACACCGATGCCATAAAAGAGACGCTTATCCCGCCAATGATCAATAAACATCATATTTCAATGATTTATGCCACAGAAGCGGACCTTCTCAATGTGGCGCTTTTTGGGAAAACAGCCAAAGAATGGCGTGATGAAAATCCTGATAAAGACGGGAATATCCGGGATTATGCAACAATAGAACAGCTTGTCGTTTTGACCAACCTTGAAAGCATCAATGCCGTCTTGATCAGACAGGCATTGCCTCAGACTGAACGGCTCGGAAAACTGAATGAAATTGCAATCACTCAAATGAAATCCCTTGTGACGAATATGTCGATAAAGAAACTGAAATAATGCTGGATAATGAAACCAAACGGCGTATTGATACCGCGCGGGATATACTGGTCGGAAAGGTTCCCGACCCAAAAAGCCAGGTCGAGCAGATTACCATTGCCCTGGTCTATAAATTTATGGATGACATGGATAAGGAATCCGTGGGAATGGGTGGCAAGGCCGGTTTTTTCACCGGAGATCACAAACGCTATGCCTGGTCGGAAATTTTTGATCCAAGACTCGGCGGTCATGAAATGCTGGCGCTTTACGGCGAAGCCATTGTCAAACTGAACCAGAATCCCAATATCCCCCAGCTTTTCCGGGATATTTTTAAAAACGCCTATCTTCCCTACCGGGACCCGGAAACGCTTAAGCTGTTTTTAAAAACCATCAATGAATTTCATTATGACCATTCCGAACGCCTTGGGGATGCTTTTGAATATCTGCTATCGGTTCTTGGGAGCCAGGGAGATGCAGGACAATTCCGTACCCCCCGGCATATCATTGATTTTATGGTGCAGGTGGTCAACCCGCAAAAGCATGAAACCATACTCGACCCTGCCTGCGGAACGGCCGGGTTCCTGATTTCATCCTATAAGCATATCCTGAAAGAAAACACCAAAAAAACACCCGGAGATATGCTCACCGGTGAAGAAAGAAAAAAGCTGCTGACCAATTTCAAGGGCTATGACATTTCACCGGACATGGTTCGTCTTTCCCTGGCAAACCTTTACCTGCACGGCTTTGTTCAGCCCAATATATTGGAGTATGATACCCTGACCAGCGAAGATCGCTGGAATGAATACGCCGATGTGATCCTGGCAAATCCGCCGTTTATGTCACCGAAGGGTGGGATCAAACCGCACAAGAAATTTTCCGTACAGAGTAACCGCAGCGAAGTTCTGTTTGTGGATTATATCGCTGAACACCTTACTCCGGCCGGACGGGCCGCTGTGATTGTCCCTGAAGGGATCATCTTTCAAAGCGCCAATGCATATAAAAAACTTCGAAAAATGCTGGTGGAAAACCATCTGTATGCGGTTGTGTCTCTTCCTGCCGGTATTTTTAATCCCTATTCCGGCGTAAAAACATCCATTCTTTTAATGGACCGGCAGATTGCCAAAAAATGTGATTCGATTTTATTTGTGAAAATTGCCAATGACGGCTTTGGCCTTGGCGCACAGCGACGGGAGCAGAGCGGCAGCGATCTGCCCGATGCGGTCAAGGTCATTGCCGATTATGTGAAAGCGGCCCGTTCTGGTTTTCCGAATGCCTTCAAGCCGGAAGAAAACCCTTGCGGAGCATTGCTGGTGAACAAAGAAAAACTGGCGGAGAATGAAGAATTCAATCTTACCGGGGATAGGCATAGAACAACAGAGAAAAGAATAAATAAGAGGTGGCCGATTATTTCTCTTGGGGAGGTTTGCGAAATCAACCCAAAGAAATCAGAAGTTAAGAATTTGCCATACGATACAATGGTCTCATTTGTTCCAATGGAAGATTTAAATGCGAATAGAATAAATTTCATTCCAAAAAAGGAAAAATTAATTGGTGAAGTGATAAAAAGTTATACTTATTTTAAAGATAATGACGTCCTTCTTGCTAGAGTCACCCCGTGTTTCGAAAACGGTAAAGCAGGAATTGCAAATGATCTTAAGAATGGAATAGGTTTCGGGTCTAGTGAATATTTTGTCATTCGCCCTTCTTCTGAAATATTACCAGAGTATATCTACAGATTAATCTCTACTGTTGAGTTCCGAAAAAATGGTGCCAATCAGATGACTGGAACAGGCGGTCTTCAGCGTGTCCCAATAAATTATTTGCTCACTTATCTGATCCCACTCCCACCACTCGATGTTCAGCGTGAGATTGTAGCGGAGATTGAAGCCTATCAAAAGCTCATAGACGGTGCACGGCAAGTTGTGGAAAGCTGGAAACCGAAGATTGAGATTGATCCGGAATGGTCGATGGTGAAGCTGGGAGAAGTTTGTGACTTTGTACGAGGTCCTTTCGGTGGTAGTTTAAGAAAGGAAATATTTGTCGAAGATGGCTATGCAGTATACGAACAATTTCATGCTATTCATGATGATTTTTCTGAATTTAGATATTTTATTTCTGACGATAAATTTAACGAGATGAAGCGATTCGAGGTGAAACCCAATGATCTAATTATGAGTTGTTCTGGTACAATGGGCAAAACGGCGATTGTGCCGAATGGTGCTCGAAAAGGCATAATTAATCAAGCGTTGTTAAAATTGTCGGTTCATGAAAAATTGACTGTTCATTTTTTAAAGCTGTGGATGGATAGTATCGCTTTTCAAAATCAGCTCCTTTCAAGCGTTGCTGGTTCTGCAATTCAAAACGTTGCATCTGTGAAAGTTTTGCAGGAGTTAAATATTTTTTTACCTTCTTTACAAAAGCAAAAGCAGATCATTGAAATAATCGAATCTGAGCGAAAGTTTGTTGATGGTTGTCGTTATCTGATAAAAATCTATGAAGATAAAATCAAACGTTTGGTTGACAGGGTTTGGGAAGAATAAGATGGAAGAAGCGCAAAGAATATTTGATTATCTTCCGGTATCCTATAAAAACACGACTGAAAAAGAATATGTAGAGTTCCTTTGGACTGCTTTTTTAACAAACTATAACGATAAAAAATATCATTTTGCATTTTTATCTTATCATATGCTGTTTATGTGCTTTGTCTATTTTGAAATCTGGCAGATTAAAGAAAACTGTCTTGATGACTTTAAAAAGTCAATGATCGGTTTCAGTTAAGATGTGGAAAATGGTTTATTGAATGCGACGACTCCATTCGCCTTATGCCAGGTAAATGAAAGTACGGTTTTCCGTTTTCTTAAACTCATTGGGCTTGATAACTCGAACATAGGCAGGTTCACAAAAATTGTAAAAGAAAGAAATGAAACTGTTCATTCGAACGGTAATATTTTCTATAAAAATAAAGAGAGCCTGGAAGATAAAATAAATGAGATGCTTTCATGCGTAGAAACAATACAATTAAAATCTGCTCCCATCATTGAAAAGGCTTATGAAATATTTTTGCAGAATAGCAGCAACCCTGATGAACGTGAATATTTTGACGATGAAAGCCAGATCAGGGATATTTTCGTACATGGGAATTATTTGTCGATTGAAGATATAAAAATAGCTAAACAGTGGGACATTTCAATTTTATCCAGTGATAGCAATTATCAGAACCTCGTTTTATTATAGTGATTGTCAAAAATATGTTCCGTTTCCCAATGAAGGATAGGATATGCAACTTATAAGATATTGATATTTAAGCTTAAAACTATTTTTCAGTAAGTATTTGAAATAATT
>Ga0208968_1000120_pt1 | contig 75327 bp, 60 predicted proteins | sample RifOxyA3_FD_184031 | JGI IMG/M metagenome (GOLD analysis project Ga0208968, IMG submission 184031) | Groundwater microbial communities from Rifle, Colorado - Rifle Oxygen_injection A3 (SPAdes) | ecosystem: Environmental > Aquatic > Deep subsurface > Groundwater | place: Rifle, Colorado, United...
GCAAACACAAATCGGCTTGTACTGGCGGTGTGGGTGGAAGGAAGCAAGTCAGAGGCGGCACAAAAAATGCCGCCAGGGGGAGTGCATCCTCTTGACTTCCCTTTTCATAGATGAGAGGGTTTGAGACGGAGGTATTTTCCGATGGGTGCTGTCCCCGCCACTTCACCTCCGATTCGATAAACCCGATTCGGCGGTTTTTTGTTGTCTTTACTGGTTTGCTCCCGCCCCTCACAAACGGCGGGATTATGTAAATCCGGCAAATTACCCTCCTCAGGATTTTAAAACCTGTGTATTGGCAAGCCTAAGCCTGCGTATCAGCTTCTTAGCCTCCACAGCGAAGAAGACCACCGAAGAAAGCCCGAAAACTATAAGCAGCTCGCGCGGTGACAGCGGGGCTGTGCGGAAGATTTTATTAAGCCATGGCATATAAATAACGGCCAACTGAAGGGCCACGGTCAGCAGCACTGAAAACAGCAGCGGCTTATTAGACAAAACTCCCATCTGGAAAAGAGACCGCGTCTCTGATCGTATAGCCAGCGCGTGGCCAAGCTGGCTGAAACAGAGTACCGCAAGCACAATGGTCTGCCAGTGCAAGCCCGCCTTAATGGCCCATGCCTGCGTGCCAAGACACAGAAGCCCGATAAGCACGCCCACCCATAAAACATGCAGCCCCAGCCCACCCGCAAAAAGGCTTTCGCCCGGGTTGCGGGGAGGTTTCTTCATTATATCCGGTTCTGCGGCCTCTGTCGCCAGCGCCAGCCCCGGCAGCCCATCCGTAACTAGGTTTATCCACAGGATCTGTATGGGTATAAAAGGTATAGGCAGCCCAAGGAAAGGTGCTAGGAAAATAGTCCAGACTTCCCCGGAATTACCGGTAAGTATGTAGAGAATGAACCGCTTGATATTATTGAAGATCCTGCGGCCCTCGGCCACCGCCTTAACTATGGTGGCAAAGTTGTCGTCGAGCAGTATCATATGGGCCGCTTCCTTGGAAACGTCGGTGCCGGTTATGCCCATAGCTATGCCGATGTCCGCCCGCTTAAGCGCCGGGGCGTCGTTTACGCCGTCGCCGGTCATGGCGGCAAAGTGGCCGCGCGCCTGCAGCGCCTTAACAATGCGCAGTTTCTGCTCCGGCGCAACCCTGGCGTAAACCCTTACGCACTCAACCATAAGCGCAAAATCTTCCGGTGAGATCTTTTCCAGTTCCGTGCCGGTCAGCATGGCATCGGGTTCGCCAGGCTTTATTATCCCCAGCCGTTCCGCTATATTGCGCGCCGTAACCGGGTGGTCGCCGGTTATCATAACCGTCACAATGCCCGCCCCGCGACATTGCGCGATTGCGGCTTTAGCCTCTTCCCTGGGCGGGTCGGCTATGCCCGCAAGCCCTATAAAGACCAGATCTTTCTCTGCCTCAGCCGGAGTTGGCATCCCGGGGAGGGCGTCCCACTGCCGGGCGGCCAGGCCCAGCACGCGCAGGCCCCTGGCGGCCATCTCCTCGGCCGCGGCGCGTATTTTATCCTTGCCCTCCGGGCCGATCCCGGAGGAGTACATTATATTCGCGGACTTATCCAGCAGCCCTTCCACCGCGCCTTTGGTGACCGAGAAAAAGACCCCGCCTTCCCAGCCGGCCAGTTGACCGGTGTGAAAGGTTGTCATGCGCTTGCGCGCCGAATCAAAAGGCAGTTCAGCCGCGCGCGGGTGCTTTGCGTCCAGTTTTTGCTTTTCGAAACCGCCTGCCGACGCCAGCGCGCAAAGGGCGGTTTCCGTAGGATCCCCGGCCCAGTTGCCGTCTTTAAGGAGGGAGTCGTTATTAAGCGCAAAACCTGTAAGCAACCGCGCGTAAAGACCTGGCTGAGGCGGAGCCTCACCAGCCTTTAACAGTGCCCCGTCAAAGTAAATTTCTTCCACTGTCATCTTGTTCTGCGTAAGTGTGCCGGTCTTGTCGGTACAAATATAGGTTATAGAGCCCAGAGTCTCAACGGCCAGAAGTTTGCGTATCAGCGCGTTCTGCTTAACCATCTTACCCGCGCCCATTGCCAGGGCTATGCTCATCACTGCGGGCAGCGCTTCGGGTATGGCTGCCACCGCCAGCGACACCGCCGTTAAAAACATAAGTGCGGGGGCTTCACCGCGCAGCAGGCCAAAGCCGAACACCACCGCGCAGATGGCCAACACCGCCCAGACCAGTTTCCTTCCGAAGACCGTCAGCCGCTTCTGCAGCGGGGTCTGCATCTCTTCCTCGTCCTGCAGCATGCCGGCTATTTTACCCAGTTCTGTATCCATGCCGGTGGCTGTGACCACGCCTTTTCCCCTGCCGTAAGAAACGGCCGTGCCGCTGTAGGCAATGTTCCGCCTGTCACCCAGCGCCGGGTTATCCTCCGCAATCGGGTTGGCGTGTTTCTCTACAGAAAGAGATTCCCCGGTAAGCACGGCTTCCTCGGTTTTAAGCGAAGCCGCCTCTATAAGGCGCAGGTCTGCCGGCACTACGCTGCCAGCCTCCAGCAACACGATATCTCCCGGCACCAGCGCATCGGCGGGTATTGACGCGGGTTTCCCGTCCCTTATTACAGAGGCGCCGGGAGCCGCCATTTTCTTAAGGGCCTCCATGGCTTTCTGGGCGCGATACTCCTGCACAAAGCCTAGTACGGCGTTAAGAATAACTATAGCCGCTATCACGGCGGCGTCCAGCAGTTCCCCTATGGCTCCCGAAATCACGGCCGCCGCTATAAGTACCGCTATCATGAAGTTTTTAAACTGGTCAAAAAACATGGCCAGTGCGGTGCGTTTTGGTTTTTCTTTAAGGGAGTTCCTGCCGTATTTCTCCGCGCGGAGCGCGGTCTCGGCAGTGTTGAGTCCGGCCTGACCGGAGCCCAGTTCTTTTAAAACTTCTTCTATGCTTCTTTTATGCCAGTCGTTAATTCTGGCGGAATCAGCGGGTATTGTCATTTGTATAATACGGTTCTCTTCGCAATAATGGTTTTCTCGGGTTCTGTTGATGATTTTTCCTTTAGTCGCTCACCGGGTGTTTGCCCATTTAGCGCCCTTTCAAGATTATAGTGCTTTTCCCATTCTGAATGCTTGTACACGCTCTCCGTTCATGCTCCGGGGCCAGTTTAGCCTCCAGGAAAAGGCAAACCCGGGCAAAAATAAGGTTTTTTCTTCCGATTTGGCGGGAAAATAGTTCAAATTCGGTCTTGCTTCAGCTGTGCCGTCACCCACTTATCAGCAAAAATGACCACCTCGGTGCGGTGGTTGTTTTATTGGAAGCCGACGGATAAAGATTTTACCCGGATTTAGCAGGGATTTGCACCCGATTTTCATATTTCCCACTATACTATCCATATTATGGAGAATCTTCGATATGTTCAGCGCGATCATTACATTCTTTTTAGGGCTTACCGGGACGCTGCCCATGGCAACGCCCGTGGAGCTGGCTTCATACACGAAATGCCAACCGGACCGCATAAGCCACTGGATAGGACAGCGTATTTCCTACGAACACACCAAGGGATGGGAATCGGCGGAAACATGCATGGCCCGCGGCATCGGAGATTGCAAGTGTATGGCGGTGGTGGCACAGGAGACGATTAATTCCTGCGTGGGGATGGATGCCTGGATAATTATCCTTAAAAATGAAACCGGAAGCCTCCACGCTGTCACATTTTTCAGGGACCATACCGCGGGAATAGGATTCATAAATGGGATAATCCGGAAGCAATTTCCGCCTGAAACCGATTGGAGGGACATAGTCGCGGATATAAGCGGGGGACCGTGGACGATAATAGAGCAGCGGCATGCCTCCAATCATCCCGGCGACGGCACCCACCCATTCCCGCAGGGATCCCCGGCTCCTCCGGCCTCAGTTGCCGCCGAGCCGGAAACGGTCATGCTTGGGAATGTCGCCGAAGATCCGATCGGGAAGTCGGCCGCTTCACAACTACGCCTTCCGGCCATTTAGTATTAACGGCAAGTTCTCAAATTCAGCCAACCCGGCAGTGCCGGGAGCGGAGACCGGCGGTTCTCTGATAAAACCGTTCGGTATAGATGAGGTACTGGACATGGCGGGGCGGAGGTTTCCTCCGGATATCCGCGCGGTTGCTGGGCCGCGCAGCGGCAGAGCTATTCGAATTTATATCCGTGGCCTAGAACGCTGATTATGTGGCCGCCTATCTCCGGCCCCAATTTCTTCCGCAGGGAAGAAACATGGACCCTCACGGTGTGAGGGTCGTTATAGTCGGCGGGATTGTAGCCCCACACCGTTTCAAGCAGATATATTACGCTCAAAAGATGCCCCTCGCCGGTTATAAGCGCCGTAAGCAGATCGAATTCTTTACGCGTAAGGCCGACAATTCCGCCCCCGATAGTGACCGTCCTGTCGGAAGGGTTTATCACCATGCCCAACTTTGCGATTTTTTCGTTCCCCGCGTGAAAGGTTTCGTAACGTTTCAGCACTACATTGATCTTGGCCGCCAATACGGAGAATGAGAAAGGTTTGGTAAGGTAGTCGTCGGCGCCTTTCTCGTAGCCAGCTACAATATCATCGTCTCCGATCTTTCTGCCAGAAATTATTATTATCGGGACAGCGGCGGTTTCGGCCCGGCATTTTATGGCCTTGCACAAGCCTAAGCCGTCAAGACCGGGCAGTACAACATCCGCGACTATCAGATCCGGTTTTGAGTCGCGCACCAGGAACAACGCTTCGGAACCATTGTCGGTAAAAATAACGGAAAAGCCGAGATTTTCAAGATACCGCCGCATTAAATCCAGCGCCGCATGATCGTCGTCAACCAATAATATCTTTTTCATCGCTCGCACCTTATCGGCAGTCTAAGCCTTTGACTTATAAGCGGGGCCGTCCAGGACCTCGCGAAGCTTCTTTTTCAATTCATCGTGGCTGAACGGTTTATTAATAAGCGCAAGCCCCGGTTCCAGCACGCTGTGGCGGGTTATTATTTCATCCGTATAGCCGGACATAAACAGCGTCCGCGCCGCCAGCTTCCTGCGCGAAGCCTCCTTAGCCAGTTCGTGGCCGTTCATCTCCGGCATAACCACGTCCGTCAGCAGCAGGTCCACAACCCTGTCTCGTCCCTCTAAAAGCTTTAACGCATCCTGTCCGCCGGCAGCCGTCAGGACTGTGTACCCGCACTCACTGAGAAAGCGCGCGGTAAGGCTCAGGGCCAGTTCATCATCGTCAACTACCAGGATCGTTTCGCGCCCGCCCAGCGACTGCTCCGTACTTTCCACCGTATCATCGGCCATAATAGCGCCTTCCGCGCATGGAAGATATATGCGGAATACAGCCCCGGCCCCCGGCGCGCTCTCCACATCTATCTCGCCGCCGCTTTGCTTAATTATCCCGTAAGCCGTGGAAAGCCCCAGGCCGACGCCTTTTCCCTTTTCTTTAGTGGTAAAGAACGGCTCAAAGATACGGCTCCTGACATCCGCGGTCATACCGTGGCCCGTATCGCCCACCGTCATACAGGCAAGCGGGCCGCGCGGCAGACTGGGATGCGCGTCAAAAAACGCCCGGTCGGGGGAAATAAGCCCTATTTCCATGGTAAGCGTTCCCCCTGTAGGCATAGCGTCACGCGCGTTTACCGCCAAATTCATTATTACCTGCTCGATCTGGCCGGAATCGACCTTGACCGCGCATGGGACGGGGGATGGGTTGATAGTTAACCGTATGTCTTCGCCGATAAGGCGTCTAAGCATTATGTTTGTCTCAACCAATATCGCATTGAGGTCCATAATACGTGGTGACAGGACCTGGCTCCGGCTGAAGGCGGAGAGGTGGCGCGTAAGCGCCGCGGCGCGGTTAACCGCGGTCAATATCCCCCCGACATCCGCCTGTTTGGGGTCCCGCGTAGGCAGGCTTTTCTGAAGGAACTCGGCGTAGCCTTGTATGGCGAGCAGGATATTATTAAAGTCGTGCACCACCCCGCCGGCCAACCGGCCCACTGAGTCCATTTTCTGAGAATGAACGAATCTTTCCTGCAACTTTTTGCGCGCGGTGATGTCGACACCGATCCCCACCAGGTATGGGCGGCCGTCAATGACCATTTGCCGCCCCGTCAGAAGGAACCATCTGAACGCCGGCCCGCCGCGCAGAAGAAGCCGCACTTCCACGATCTCGTCCGCGCCGTTTTTCAGCACATTCTTTATTTTTGATTGGATGAGCACCCGGTCGTCCGGATGTACGGCATCTATTACGGAGATGCCGGCGATATGATCTTCCGGTTTGCCGACTATTTTATCGCGATGATAGGCATTCCACCGCACATAGCGGCCATTGTCATCGAGCATGTAGAAAGTACCGGGAATACTGTCGATAACGGCATTAGTCAGGGTCTGCTCTTTTTTTGTGGCCTCTTCCGCCCGCTTACGCCCGGTGATGTCGCGCGAGATAAATAAAATAGACTTTACGGCGCCGGCGGGAGTTTTAATAGGCACAAGATGTGTCTCCTGATAATTGACCACCTCGCCAAAATCCGTCCTCAGTTCAATGAACTGCGGTAAACCATTAGAGAAGACCAGGTCCAGACTTTGTTTTTGCTGTATCGAAACCTGAGGCGGAAAAAGCGAAGCATGCGGGCGGCCTATAACCTCTGACGCCTTTCTGCGCAGATGCTTAAGCGCGGCCTGGTTCGCATACTGAACGGTCTCATCCCTGTCTATCAGATATATCAGGTCGAAAGAAGCTTCCATAAGCGTGCGGTATTTCAATTCACTGGCGGCAAGCCAATCCCGCTCCTGCGATAGTTGCAGTGCGCGCCGTTCAAGTGAGATCCGCAATTTATAACGGCCTATATGGGTTCGCACTTTCGCCAGTAATTCCGCACGCTCGAACGGCTTTGAAATAAAATCCACAGCTCCGAGTTTTAACCCTTCAACACGTTCGGCGGTTCCCGAGATAGCGCTTAAAAAGATTACAGGGACCGTACTACTTTCGGATTTTGCCTTGAGGCGGCTAAGAACCTCAAACCCGTTAATCCCGGGCATACGGACATCCAGAAGAATAAGCTCTGGAACTTTCGCCGCGACCGCCTCAAGAGCCGATTCCCCGGTTTCAGCCGGACGCACTACGTAACCTTCAGCCGTCAGCATTACAGTAAGCATCGTAAGGATGTCGCGCGCATCCTCGACCACTAAAATATCGCCGTTACCGGTCATTTAGCCTCTTAATTCCACGAGCTTTTAAAATACCGGCATATTCCTACCCGCCGGAACCCCGCCTAACTGAGCAACCAGTTCAAAAATCCTGATCCGCTCATCCGCGGAAAGGATTACCTGTCCCACGGCCGCGTTATAGCGCTTCAAGATTGTTGCAGATAATGATATTAAAAAAACACGTCCCTTATATCATTTTACTATTTATCCCCAAAAGATGTGAGCAGCCAACCCGCCGCTTATTAAGCAATTCAACCACCACGGTTCGGTGGTTGTTCCGCTTACATTTCGGTTTCGCACTCCATTATTCCGGCGAGCCGCAACCCCTGGTATCCGTTAAATTGTTATAATTTCACCATGGAAAACAAAACCGAAGAACAGCAGCTTAAGTCCAATTTTATAAGGGAGATAATAGACGCGGACCTGGCGGCCGGCAAGAACAACGGCCGCGTCCATACCCGCTTCCCGCCCGAACCGAACGGCTATCTCCATATCGGACACGCCAAATCCATCTGCCTCAATTCCGGCATAGCCAGGGACTATAAGGGCAAGTTCAATCTTCGCTTCGACGACACCAACCCCTCCAAAGAGGAACAGGAATACGTGGATTCCATCATAGAGGACGTAAAATGGCTGGGCGGAGATTTCGAGGACCGGCTGTTCTACGCCTCCGACTATTTCGCGGCTATGCATGCCTGGGCCGTAGAGCTTATTAAAAAAGGCAAAGCCTATGTCTGCGATCTCTCGCCGGAGGAAGTGCGCAGCTATCGCGGCGCCCCGGCCGAGTCCGGCAAGGACAGCCCGACCCGTAACCGCACGGTGGAGGAAAACCTGGATCTGTTCGCGCGCATGACCAAAGGCGAATTCCCCGACGGCTCCCGCACGCTGCGCGCCAAAATAGACATGGCCCACCCCAACCTGAACATGCGCGACCCGGTGATGTACAGGATCCTGCACGCTTCGCATCACCGCCAGGGCGATAAATGGTTCGTCTATCCGATGTACGACTGGGCGCACGGGCTTGAGGATTCCACCGAGGGCATAACCCACTCCATCTGCACGCTTGAGTTCGAGGATCACCGACCCCTCTATGACTGGTTCCTGGACCAGCTTGGGATATACCACCCCCGCCAGATAGAGTTCGCCCGGTTGAACCTCGGCAACACCGTGCTCAGCAAGCGCAAACTGCTGGAGCTGGTCAAGAACTCCCACGTGGACGGCTGGGACGACCCACGCATGCCAACCATCTCCGGCATACGCCGCCGCGGCTACACCGCCGCATCCATCCACGCTTTCTGCGAAGAGATAGGCGTCTCCAAATTCAACAGCATCATAGACATCTGGGTGCTGGAGAACGCCGTCCGCAACGAACTCAATAAAACCGCGCCGCGCGCGATGGCCGTGCTGCGGCCGCTGAAAGTGGTGCTGACCAATTACCCGGAGGACAAGACGGAGGAGATGGAAGCCGTGAACAATCCGGAAGATCCGTCAACCGGCACACGCAAGGTGCCGTTCTGCCGGGAACTCTATATTGAGCGGGACGATTTCATGGAAGTTCCGCCGAAAAAGTTCTTCCGCATGACGCCCGGGCAGGAAGTGCGCCTGCGCTACGCCTACATAATCAAGTGCGAGAAGGCGGTGCATGACGCTGCCGGGAATATAACCGAGGTACATTGCTCTTACGACCCCGCCACCCGCGGCGGCACGACGCAGGACGGCCGCAAGATAAAAGGAACGATACACTGGGTCTCGGCCCGGCACGCTTTTTCGGCGAGGGTGCATCTCTACGACGCGCTTTTCACCAAACGCGACCCCGAAGACGTGGAAGAAGGGCGCGACTACAAGGAAAATATAAATCCATCCTCGCTGGAAATTTTTGACGCCAGCCTGGAGCCCGGCCTTAAGAACGCCGCCGCCGGCTCACGCTTCCAGTTCGAACGTTTAGGTTATTTCTTCGCCGACCCGAAGGATTCCAGGCCCGGGACGCCGGTATTCAACCGCACGGTCACGCTAAGGGACAGCTGGGCGAAGATGGAAAAAAAGCCGTAGCATGGGGCCGGGGCGTGTTTTTGAGCCACGCCAAAAACTACCACAGGAACACTATTAAAAGGATCCTAAATATGACGGGAGTAAGAACAAGATTTGCGCCGAGTCCGACCGGATACATGCATATCGGCAATTTAAGGACCGCCCTGTATGCATATCTGCATGCGAGAAAAAACAAGGGGAAGTTTATTTTAAGAATAGAGGATACCGACCAGACAAGGCTTGTGGAGGACAGTATCAGGGTTATTTATGACAGTCTTGCCGTTACAGGCCTGGAGTATGACGAGGGACCTGACAAAGGGGGTCCTGTCGGGCCTTATGTGCAGAGTGAGCGGCGCCCGATTTACAGGGAACATGCTGAAAAGCTGCTGAACGAGGGTTCCGCATACAGGTGTTTTTGCAATAAGGATGGGAACAGCGAAAAGCAGCCGACTGATGATCCGGCCGATCCCATTCTCGGCTATGATGGAAGATGCCGGAAGTTATCCGCGGCTGAAACACAGGAGAAGCTCGCCAAGGGCCTTCCATACGTCATAAGGCAGAAAATCGACAAGGAAGGGCGGACGATCTTCAATGATTTCGTCTATGGCGAGATAACCGTTGATCACAAACAGCTGGACGACCAGATTCTGCTCAAGAGCGACGGGTACCCCACTTATAATTTCGCAAACGTGGTGGATGATCATCTTATGGGGATAACCCATGTTATGAGGGGGTGCGAGTATATTTCCTCCACTCCGAAGTATATTCTTCTTTATCGCGCTTTTGGATGGGAAATTCCCGAACATATTCATCTGCCGCATATTTTAAACGAGAGCGGCCGCAAACTATCGAAGCGCGAAGGGAGCGTGGCCCTTTCCAGTTTCCTGGAAAAAGGGTATCTGCCCGAAGCGATTTTAAATTACATCGCGCTTCTGGGGTGGAATCCCGGAACCGAAGAGGAGTTTTTTTCAAAGGAAGGCCTCATTGAAAAATTCGACATCGCAAGGATCGGCAAGGCCCCCTCTATTTTTGATGAAAAGAAACTTTTGTGGCTCAACAGCCGGCACATAAAAGCCAGGAAGCCTGAAGAGATACACGAATTGTTCCTGAAGTTCTATCCTGACGCGATAGTGAACAAATTTGACGTCAAACAGATCACCGGCCTTATCCAGGGCCGGGTCGAAAAAATGTCGGACATTCCGCAGATGGTGTCCTTCCTGATGGAACTTGATGAAAATTATTCTAAAGAACTTTTCGTAAATAAGAAGAACAAGACCACTCTTGAAGGGAGTCTTGCCGTATTAAAGGATCTGGAATCGCTTCTGTCAGGTATCGCCTCATGGAACTATGACGGGATCTATGGCGCCGTTAATTCCTATGCGGAAGCCAAAGGCGTCAAGATCGGCGCGATTATGTGGCCGCTAAGAGTCGCCATCTCCGGTCTTACGGTCACCCCGGGCGGCGCGGTTGAAATCGCCGAACTGCTCGGCAAATCCGAATCCATCCGCAGGATCTCCCTGGCGATCAGAAAATTATAGCACCGCCATCAGGCGGCCTCACTCCGTTGTGCCGTGCCGGATTATTAAATCCTATATTTCGCCGGGAGTCACAGCGCAGCACATTCCGGACGATAATCCGACCATACGCCGTCTCCGATGCGTATCACGTCCCGATTACTGCCGGGTTTGCTATAATAACCTCGTCAAATAAGCTGGGGGCATCCTATGGCGGCAGAAAAGCCTAAACGTTCCGGTAAAAAACAGCCTTCGCGTAAAATCAGTTTGAAAGTTTGCCACACCATTTTCGAACATTCCCCGGACGCCATCTACATCCACGACCTAAAAGGCAAAATACTGCAGGCCAACCGGACCGCCTCCGGAATAATGGGCTACTCCCTGGAAGAATTCCAAAAAATGCGGATCACGGACATAGCCCGTCCGAATGCCTCCGCAAAGATGCCGGAAAGAATAAAAGAAGTGCTGAAAAAAGGTTCCCTCATATTTGAATCCAACCACATAAAGCGCGGCGGCGGGATTTTCCCGGTTGAGGTAAACGCCCGGTCCATAGATTACCATGGAAAACCGGCGGTAATGGCCATCATACGCGACATTACCCAACGCAGACTTGTGGAAAAACTTCTCCTGGAATCTGAAAACAAATTCAGGACCCTGACCGAAAATTCCATGGTCGGCGCCTATCTTATACAGAATCGGCTGTTTAAATATTCCAACCCCAGGCTGGGAGAGATCTTCGGTTATGGCTCCGGAGAATTAACGGATAAGAAAGGCCCCCAGGACCTGGTTTCGCCGGAAGATTGGCCGCTGGTCAGCGAGAATCTGAGGAAACGCCTCGCGGGAGAAATAAAATCGGAAAATTATGAGTTCAAGGGAATAAAAAAGAACGGAGAAGTTATTTTTGTGGAAGTTTACGGCGCCACAACGGATTATGGCGGCAAACCCGCCATAATAGGCACGCTGATAGACAGGACGGAACGCAAGAAGGCTGAAGAGGAAATACGCGGACTGAACCTGAAGCTTGAACAGCGCGTCCAGGAGCGCACTTTGGAGCTTCAAATGAAAATAGCGGAGCACAAAAAACGGAAGCGGCGCTGCATGAACAACTTTCCATCCTCGAAGCCTACCCCGCCCAGGTAAGCCTGGTAGATATGAACGGCCTTCATACCTACATAAACCCCGCCGGAGCCAGGATGTTGGGCTATAACACCCCGGCGGAGGTCATCGGGATCACGCGTATCTCCGACGCCCACACGCCGGAAGATTTTAAATATGTGATGGAGGTATGCATCCCCGCCGCCCTAAAAAACGGCTCCTGGTCCGGAGAAAACAGGCTATTGCGGCCCGATGGGTCTATCCTACCGGTAGATCAGACGATCGTAGCGATCAAGGATAAAAACGGCCGGCCCAGTTCTATGGGGTCTATTATGACGGACCTCACCGAACGCAAGCGAACCGAGCAGGAGCTTCAGGAATCCCGGACTTTGATAGAATCGGTGGTGGAAAACGCGCCGTTCATGATCTTCGTCAAAGAGGCGGCAGACCTTCGGTTCATCATCTTCAACCATGCCGGAGAGGAACTTGTGGGACGAAGCCGCAAAGACCTGCTCGGTAAAAACGATTTCGATTTCTTTCCCCCTGAACAGGCGAAATGGTTTACCGCCAAGGACCGCGAGGTACTTGAGAAGGACGGGATCTATGATATTCCGGAAGAACCCATCCTGACCGCCAAAAAAGGCCAAAGGATACTTCATACCAAGAAGATAAGCATCAAAGGGCCTGACAAGACCACAAAATATCTGTTGGGCATCTCCGAAGACATCACCGAGCGCAAACTGGCGGAAGAGAAGATAACCGAACTTAACGAAGACCTGAAACTTACCGTAAGCAAAATGGAGACCGCAAACAAAGAGCTTGAAACTTTCACCTATTCCGTATCACATGACCTGCGTACCCCGCTCCGGCACATAACAGCCTTCGCCAAACTCCTGGACAAAGAAGCCGGGGACCAACTTAAAGGAGAGACTCGGCACTATCTCGAAGTCATTTCCGCTTCCGCGGTTAAAATGGACGAACTCATCACCAGCCTGCTGGCGTTTTCCAAACTGGCGCGCACCAGGCTGAAAGTACATATTTTTTCCGGCAGGGAACTGGCGGAAGAAGCGGCGGCAGACATCAAAGGGGAACATCGCGACAGGGAAATAGAATGGCGAATAGGAGAGATCCCGCAACTTAACGGCGACCGTTTTATGCTTAAGCAGGTCTTCATAAACCTGCTGGACAACGCGGTTAAATATTCCCGCGGCAAAAATCCGGCGAGAATAGAGATTTTCTCCCACTCCACCGGGGATGAAACGATCATAGGTGTGCGGGACAACGGAACTGGTTTTAACATGAAACTTTATGACAGGCTTTTCGGCGTTTTTCAGCGTCTGCACACCGATCAGGAGTTTGAAGGCACTGGGATAGGCCTGGCCAATGTCAAAAGCGTTATTTCAAAACACGGCGGCAGGGTTTGGGCGGAAAGCATGCCGGACAAAGAAACCACGTTTTATTTCAGCCTGCCGGCCTCGGACCACGAAGTAAAACAGGCAGGATAAGCGGCCGCTCCAACGCCGGAGGCGCGCTAAGCAAAAAACAATGGAGACTAAGAATGAATAAACTACCCTTGACAAACACCGACGTAGTGGAATTCGGCAAAATGGTGAGAAAGATAAAATTTTTCGCCAACATAAATATGGGGCTCCTGGAAATGATCCTGGAGCGGATAAACCTTTACCAATACGCTAAAGGCGAAAAAGTATGCCGGCAGGGCGGTGAAGGGGACTCTTTTTACGTCGTAAGCCAGGGCAAACTTAAGGTAAGCGTACGGGAGGGTTTTGTTTTTTCAAAAACTTTGGCGCACCTTTCTCCGGGAGACTGTTTCGGCGAGATGGCTCTTATTAACCGCGCGGCCAGGAACGCGACCGTGACCTGCGAAGAGGACACGAAGCTGTTTGTTCTACTGACGGACACCTTCGATCAGATGCTGAAAGAAAATACGGCTTTCGCCGTAGAAATAAAGCGGCTCGCCAACGAACGCGGCTTCGAACTCAAAAGCCGCTAAACACTATTACAACCGCGCTATTATTTGGACTATAACGAGAAAATCTCAAAATGTATCCTGGTTTTGGACAAACCTAAAGAGATAAGAGAAGCCTTGACGGCGGCGAGCATTGGCGGCGGGCCGCACAGAAAGGCATCCCGCTCGGCAAAATCCGGGACCAGACGTTTTATGCGCTCCGCATCCAAATAACCTTTTTCACCAGGCCACCCCGGTTCGGAGCTGAGCACATGGTGCACGCTAAAGCCGCCTTTTTGCTCCAGCTCCCGCAGTTCCCTCCTGAAAACGATGTCTTTCTGCGAACGATTGGCGTATAGCAGAACGCAATTTTTTCCCAAAGACTGAAACCGTTCCGCCAATGAACTCAAAGGCGTTATTCCTATGCCTCCGGCTATAAGCAGAGCTTTGTCCCCGAGGCACTTTTTTTCCGTAAATACGCCATGCGGTCCGTCTATAATAACCGGCGCGCCGGGCCTTAGTGAATGATGCACAGCGGCGGTAAAATCACCCAGCTTCTTTATGCTGAAGCGCAAATATTTCCCGTCGGGCATTCTGGAAATGGAGAAAGGGTGCGCCTGAGTCCTGAACCCGGGACCCCAGAAGCGCAGCAGGGCGAACTGCCCGGATTCAGCCGGCAGGGCGGCCAGGCCGCGGCCGGTTACCCAGATAGACTCCACCTCGGTGGTCTCAGGCATGATCTTCTCAACCGTAAATCTATGGCGGCGGTAAAGCCAGAGCGGTTTCAAAACCCGGCCCCAGAGCAAATTCGCCAGCACGAAGACATAAAGCGCATACCATGTCCCGGCAAAATACGGATTGCCGTTAATATCTCCGCCCAGCTCCAATTGATGCCCCACGGCCAGACCGAAGCCGGCATAAAGAAACAGGTGGGAAGAATGCCAGATTTCATAACTAAAGCGGCGCGCGAAAGGGAGCGACATTATGACCGGACCGATAATCAGAAGGACGCCGGCTCCGGCGGCCAACGTATCCTCCCAGCCCAGGATCGCTCTGAACTGAGTCATGAAAGACACGCCTCCCTGGCCGGCATGATACATGGTGATAAGGATGGGGTGCAGCACAAGCGCTAAAGGGATCACAAGCCCGGAGAGATGATGAGCCCTGGTCAGATGGTCCAGGCCAAAAAGGGGTTCAAGCCATTTGGCGCGGGAAACCAGCAGCAGCTGCGCTAATATCCCGGCCGCGGCGAGCAGGCCGGCCAGGCGCCCTAGAGCCAGGAGCAGACCGGAAGCGTCGCTGAAAAGACTTCCCATGGGCGCGTTCACACAGTCAAAATACCAAAAGACCATAGCCGCGCCTACACCTATGGGAAACAGCGCCAGGAAAATCTTTTTCATAGGAATTAATCCCCGCGTCCAGGATCGAACCGGGACGCGGACAGCCTCGACAAATCACTCTATCTCGGTGAATTGCGAACGAGGCTGAGAACACACAGGGCAGAGCTTAAGTTTAAGGTCGGCCGTAGTATAGCCGCAGGTCTGACAGACCAGGAATTTACGATTAGCCTTCCAGGCCTCAAGGTTTGAAAGGGCCTGTGAATAAAGTCTTGAATGCTCTTTTTCCGCGGCCATGGCGCCCTTGAAACCATACATAGCCTGCCGGTTCTTATCGGCCTTGGCTTTTTTAAGGAAAGCGGGATACATTTTCTTGCTTTCGTGATTTTCACCGTTGATCGCCTCTTTAAGGTTTTCCTTAGTGGATCCGACAACCGGCGTTTCCAAGTCGACTTTAGCAACAGCGCCCAGGGCTTCTATAGCTTTGGAGTGCTTAGCCGCATGTATCCCCTCGGACACAGCAACGGCGCGGAATAAACCGGAGACGCCCAGATAACCTTCCATTTCGGCCCTGGCGGCGAACATCTCATATTTGATTTTAGCGTTCCATTCTCCGTTATAGGCGGCCTGAAGATTCTCCAGGGTCGTGGGCTCGCTTTTGGCCGGAGCCTTCTTTTCAACGGCCCGAACTGTTCCGACCATTAGCGCGAAAGCGACGCCGCACAACACTGTGATTTTCATTTTTCTTACTTTCCCCTCCTGACATTCACACGCTCTGCGACCGGAGATATTATATAACTTCTCCCGTATGGACCAAAAAATCAAACCGCCTCAAGTTCCACCTGCTGATCCCCCCAATATTTTGCGGTTATTTTCACAGCCATGATCATCCCCGATCTCCTGATATTTTAGCTATTATACTACTTTAATCCGCGGCTCTCCTTCCAGGGGATTTAACGGACGTTTAATTCTTAGTATTGAAAACTATCACCAAAAAAGGCAGAATTTATACTTATGAAGATCGTAACTATCCTCAGACTTATAGCCTTTTCAGTTATATTGACCGCCGTGGCCTGCTCAAACAATAAGCAGGAAACGGCTCCGACCGAAGAAATAACCGCCGCAACTCCGACTACGCAACAGTCTGCCGGAGGCAGCGGCGTTAAGGAGACAAAAAAAGATATGCAGGCACTTTTAAACCCCTCAAAAGCTAATGAAAAATCTCCGGAAACATTCAAAGTGAACTTCAAAACCACCAAAGGAGATTTCACCGTAGATGTCACCCGTGCCTGGGCCCCGCTGGGCGCCGACCGGTTCTACAATCTGGTCAAGATCGGATATTTCACCGATCTGGCCTTCTTTCGCGTAATATCCGGCTTTATGGTCCAGTTCGGCATCCACGGCGACCCCGCGGTCAGCGCCAAATGGAGGGAAGCCGGCATAGCGGATGATGTTCCGGCCCAGTCCAATCTCAAAGGCTATATAACCTACGCAATGGCCGGACCCGACACCCGGACCACACAGTTGTTCATCAACTACGGAGATAACTCCCGCTTGGATTCCATGAACTTCGCGCCATTCGGCAAAGTAACAAAAGGGATGGAAGTAGTGGAGAGCATTTATTCCGGCTACGGAGAAGGCGCTCCGTCCGGCATGGGCCCGGAACAGGGCCGCGCCCAGATGCAGGGCAACGCATACTTCAAGAAAGACTTCCCCAAACTGGATTACATAACCAGCGCGTCGTTGGAGTAACCTTTCGGGCACTAACGAAAAGGGCGTCCGTTCAAGACGGGCGCCCTTTTTTCACATCCGGCAGTTTGCCAAGCGGGGTGTTAATTACGCGCGGCCGGCTATTTTTGCGAACGTCAAAACATCCAACCGGCATGCAGGAAATAATAATTATCCCGATAATAATGCGAGGCGGTCAAGGACCAGCCGGCTTTGAGGTTCAGGCAGGTTGAAAAGTCCTTGTATAAAACCAGCGAGGGATGGAACGACAGGTAGGCGCTTTCATCATAAGCGATGGCGCATTTAAATTCGTAATACGTATCTGCGGCCCCGTAATACAGGCCTTCTTCGCCTATATTTTTTTTAAAGACCTGGGTAAACGAATAAGTATTATAATCTTTGGGGGCGAAATAATAACCGGAATGGCGGTTATACCGCCGCTTTTCGTATCGCAGTATCGAATAAAAAGCCGCGGGTTCCTCATAATACATCAGGCGCGCGTCGGCGCCGTACATCTCGAATTTATTTCCATCGTTGATCTTACCGCCGCGCCAATCCGCTCCAGCCAGCATAAACCTGTTCGCATCCCAATCGGCGCGCAGGTTCCGGTATGAATTATCCCTGGATTCTTTTACATTGGCATAGTTGTTCAGCAGATTCTCTTTCCCGGCCGCGGCCGAGATACTCAAATTCTCCAGCGCTTTTTTCCACCCGTAAACGCTATAACTCTCACGAGAGCTTACGTTCTGAACATAAGCTTTCTTCGCATAAGACACCCCGGCGCCGCATTCAAAACCGCCGCTATAATCGAGCGCCAGCCCTCCCCCCCGCTCATCCAGCGAGGGGGCTCCTTTAAAAGAATAGCGTCCGGCGGATCCCGTGCCGGTGAGCATGAACCGCCGGTCCAGACGTTTTGAGAGCGCGGCAAAATAGTTAAGACGCCGCACATCGGTCATTCTCTCGGAACTGTGCGCGTCCCAGAGATCGGCTCCTGTAAAAAGTCTGAACTTATCCAAATTAACAGAGTTCTTTCCCGCTGATCTGATAGCGGCCGTATGATATGGCGCTGTTTTCAGCAGACGGTCGTAATACGACCGGGCGCGCTCATATTCACCGCTTCCGGAATAGAACTGCGCCAAATCGAAAAGAACTTCGGTATCTCCGTCATTAAGTTCCGCCGCTTTTTCCAGATGCCTGAGCCCGGTGGCGGGCCTGCGGCTCCACATGTTCTCCTTACCGAGCCTTTCCTCTTCTATCCAGGCCTGTTTTGAGATTTCAAAAGCCGTCTTGTAAGCCAAAGACGCTTCTATATATCTTTTATCCCAGCCCAGCACCCTGGCTTTTTCCACTGCCGAGCTGAAATCAGCCGGATCCAACGAAATGACCGCATCATAAGCGGCCACTGATTCGCTGAACCGGTTGGTCCAGCTGTACAGTCTGGCCAGATTGCGCAGGCTGTCTTTATCCTGGTTGGCCGATTTCGACACCTTGCCAAAAGATACGGCCGCCTCTTTTAGCCGGCCCTGGGCCAGCTGGCTTTCAGCAAGCAGCTTGAGACATGGAAGGTCCAGAGTACCGGGGATAGCCAACAAAATCTTTTCGGCCTCCGCAAAACCACCTTTATCATACAATACCCGGGCCGGCGCGCAATCGGCGGCGGAAAGTATCCCGGCCTTGAAAAAAACAAGGGATGCAGCCAACAGAGTCTTTATTTTCATTAAATATTCTTCAGGTCAATAGTGTAATTCTATAAAATCAGGCTTCGTTCTTGAAATAATTTAAACCTTTTGATTTCTTTTTCCAGCGCGCAGGGAGGAGCCTGACACCTACGGCTGCGGGGGCTTCAGACAATCGGGGGAATCGTTTTCGGGGGAATTCACCATAGCTGAAACTTTGTAGCCGTGCATAAGCCCGGAATCGTAAGCCCTCAGAATAGGCAACAGTTCTTCGGTATTGCTGGAACGCATATCCAGCCAGAGCTTTTCCCGCTCTTTGTCCAGTATCACCGGCATCCGGTGCTGAACGCTCTTTATGAGAGCGTTGGATAAGCAGGTAACTATGGCGTAAGTACCGGTCGTTTCGTCATAAACGCCGGCCATGGCAAAAAGTTCTTTATCCCGGAGTTCGAACCTGTATGGCACTTTCTCACCCGCTGTGTGCGCCCATTCATAGAACCCGTCTGCGGGCACTACACATCGGCTTTTATAAAAAGCCGTCTTAAAAGCGGGCCTTGAGGTTATGCCTTCCGCGCGTACGTTTATGATCCCCTCATGTATATCGTTTCCGGCCCAGCCGGGTATAAAGCCCCACTTCAGTATTTTGATAACGCCGCCGGCTATCACCGGAGCGCTCTGTCCAGCCGAAATATTATAACTGGGGCGCACCGGCATGCTCGGCTGCTTCACTCCGAAACGTTTTATAAGAGAACCGGTTTCAAAGGTTTGCGAATATCTTACGCACATAAGATTTAGACCTGTTTTGTCTCCACAAGTTTCCCTAATATCAATAGTATCATTACGCGGATAGCTTAAGCCATCCATGTCAACTTTCAGATGATCAGATTATGGCGGGGCCAGTGCGCAAAGCCTGTCCAGCCTCCGTCCCGGCTTCCGGATTTTATTTTTGCTATCATAATCATCGTATCGCAACTTATGAGAGATGAGGACGAAAAACAATAATGTCCGCTTTCGTAGCCATAGATTTTGAAACAGCCGATTACGGCAGAGATTCAGCTTGTTCCGTGGGACTGGTACGCGTGGAGGACAACAAGATAGTCCGCAGCGAACACCACCTGATCAGGCCGCCGCGGCAGACGTTCGTGTTTACCGAGATCCACGGCCTGACCTGGGCGGATGTAAAAAAAGCCCCTACCTTCGGACAGCTCTGGAACAAAATGGATGAATTTTTTAAAGGCGCGGAATTTTTCGTCGCGCATAACGCAAGCTTTGACAAGGGCGTGCTTCACGCCTGCTGCACCCAGGCAGGAGTTAGCATCCCGAAACAGCCCTTCCGATGCACCGTAAAACTGGCCCGAAAAGTCCTTAAGATCTCCCCCGCCAAACTTTCCCACGTATGCCACCATTTAAGCATTCCGCTTAAACATCACAACGCGCTCTCGGACGCCGCGGCCTGCGCACAGATAATGATAACTGTCCTTCAAACCGAAGCCGAAGAACAGGAATAGCCGCTTTAAATGCAACCGGGCACGGCCGTTTACTGCCGTGCCCGGAGATATATCTATAAGACCTCAAGAATCAAAACATCCTGACGCCCGCGGCTTCACTTCGCGATACGGAACCCGATGATGTCGCTGCTGGAGTCGGGTCCGGTTTGATTGCGGAAATCGGCCCGCAAATTTCTGGCGGTAACATTGTAGAAGGAACCGCCGCGTATCACCCGGAGGGAACCCGCAGCTTCAAACGCGCCGCCGTCGGCGGGCGCGCCGTTATACGAGTTCTGATATTTATCCTGCACCCACTGCCAGACGTTCCCGGCCATATCGCACAATCCCTGCGCAGTGTCGCCGGCGGGCTTAGAGCAAACCGGCATTGTGCCGTAGTTATCCATCACAGCCAGGTCGCTGGTGGCGTCCGCATTGCCCCATGGGTACTTCTGATTCTTTCCGCCGCTGGTGGCAGCATATTCCCATTCCGACTCGCTGGCAAGCCTTCCGCCTTTGAATCCTGCATATTGATTCGCCTGAGCCCAACTCACGCAGTTGACCGGATGATTTTGCCGCCCCGTCTCGCCCCAGTTGCAATAATCGCCCTTGGCGGGTTCCGTGCATTTACCCTTGCTTACACATTCGGCATATTGCTCCACGGTCACCAGCGTTTTGGACATTTGAAAAGTCTTGATGGCTACCTCATGGATCGGTTTCGCGTCTACAAATCCGTCCGCGTCCGTTCCCATCGTAAATTTCCCGCCGGGAATAGACACCCACTCAACAGGCTTTACCGGCACGCCCGCCGACGGATCATTGCCCGCGACATAGCCTTTGGTAATAGTCGGGGGTACGATTCCACTTTTCTCGGACAGAGCTTTCAAGTCGGAAGCCGTCACTCCTAAATCGCTTAAGTCAGCGGCATACGCGCCGCCGGCCATTCCCATCATAACTAGCGTCATTAGAATCTTATTCATGCATACCTCCATTATTTTAACCCGGCATACTCGGTGTTTACACACCTATAGTATCGCATATCGCACCGATACCCACATGAGCCCAAGAGCCCCCATCCCCTTAAGGAAAAAGACCCAGGCGTTTCTAGGCCATTTGGCCCTGCAAAAAACGCCGGCGGATTCCATTTAGAAGCGCAACCATGGTCTAATATAGACGAGGTTGCATGCCAAAATTGCTTATATCGGACAGGCTCCTAACGCGACTCTCTGAGGCGGGCTATGCGCTCGTCAAGCGCGGGATGGGTGGCGAACAGCGCCATCACCCCTCCTGATCTGCCGGATATCTTAAGAGCGGCCACAGCTTGCTTGCCGGTAAGGTCAACATAAGGGAGACTCCGTTTAAGCGCCTCAAGGGCTGAGATCATCTTCTCCCGGCCGGCGAGTCCGGCGCCTCCCGCATCCGCCCGGAACTCCCTGAAGCGGGAAAAAGCCGCCACCACCACCATACCCAGCGCGCTGAGCGCGATTTCAAGAACCATGGTCAGCAGGAAGCTTGGAGCGGCACTCTCATCGTCGCGACCGCGGTTGGCGATAAAGAAAGAGATCACACGGGCCAGGAACATCACAAAAGCGTTGATAATACCCTGCAATAAGGTCATGGTGACCATATCTCCGTTGGCGATGTGAGCTATCTCGTGCGCCAACACGCCTTCCAGCTGTTCCCTGTCCAAAGCTTCCAACAGGCCGGTGGAAACCGCCACAAGCGCCCGGCTTTTTGTCGGACCGGTCGCAAAAGCGTTGATCTCGGGACTGGGATAATACCCAACCTCCGGCATTCTGGGGAGATTTGCGGCCCGGGCCAGGCTGTGAACGGTCTGGACCAGCCGGGCCAGTTCCGGTTCGCCGACGCCGGGATCGATAACTTTAACACCCATCATCCACTTGGCCATGATACGGGAAAGGCCAAGAGAGATAAAAGCCCCCCCCATGCCCCAGACAAGGCAGAAAACCATCAAAGCCTGATAGTCCATGCCGCGCGCACTGAGATAAGGCCTCACTCCCAGGATATTCAGCGTTATGGACAGCGTAATCAGTATAAGCAGATTGACGGCTAAAAAAAGTGAAACCCTTTTTATCATTTTCATACTTTAATATCCTCCACCCTCCACGCTGCCGGTTTTACCGCGGACCCAATGAAACACCATATAATATAATTCTATCAAAAATAGCCGTTAATCCAGGAGCCTGTCCGACATAAGTTTTTTAAAGCGAAATTGTCGGTTTTGAGGCCGAGCCGAAGCGACGCGAAACGAGCATTCTCTACGGAGACTGTAAGTTGAGCGGCGCAAAGGCGCAGTAGGGGAAACCGCAATGCGGTGTCCACCTGTGGGTAAATCCCGGAAAGGGTCCCGCAAAAAACGGCAATTGCAGCCAAAATTCCTTATGTCGGACAAGCTCCTAGGGGTTCTGCAAATCCGCAAACGCCAAAAAAGGGGGACATTGTTATTTGTTCCGTGTGGCATGCGAAAATGCGGTTATCCGGGGCCAAGGACGGCAACTCAGGCATAATTCCGATTTTTTAACAGGAGGAAGATTTTATGAATCCCGTGATTGAAAATATCAAAAGCCGCAGGAGCATCCGTAAATATAAGCCTGATCCGCTTCAAGATTCCGAGCTCGGGGCGATTCTTGAAGCCGCCACCTATGCTCCCAGTGCGCATAATGAGCAATCTTGGCACTATACCGTAGTAAGAAACAAGAAACTGATAGACCGGATGAGCGCCAAATCCAAGGAAATAATGGCCTTGCAAGATTCGGATTGGATAAAAAACCTGGGTAAGAATAAAGAGTTCCACATATTCCATAACGCGCCCGTTGTTGTGGTGGTTTCCATGAAAAAAGACGCCATTTCGCCCCTGGTGGATTGTTCCGCCGGGATCGAGAACATGCTGCTAGCTGCGGAAAGCCTGGACATCGGTTCCTGCTGGATAGGGCTCGCGCGGTACTGGTTCGCCATGGAGGGGGAATTGCCGAGACTTCAGCTTCCCGAAGGGTATGAGCCCTGCTATGCCGTTGCTTTGGGCTATAAAGCCCAACGTCCATCCCATGCCCTGCCAAGGAAAGAAGGCGTTATCAATTATATAGATTGATTTGAAATGCTTCGTCGTGTTTGACCGGCAATTTGTAATCAGTAGTAAAAGGATTAATAACGGGTTTTATTCGTAGGTTGAACCCAAAGCGCTCAATTCGATGGTTAACCTGAATCCTGCAATTCAAGCCGGTTTCCATAACCTGATAAATAAAGAGGGCGTCCGGTTTAAGCGGACGCCCTCTTTTATCAGTCGGTTGTTTCTCCTTACACCAAGCCCTGGGCCATCATCGCTTCTGCGACTTTCTTGAAGCCGGCGATGTTCGCTCCCATAACATAATTACCAGGCTGCCCAGCTTCTTTGGCGGCCGTCACGCAGGCATTATGAATGTTCACCATGATCTCGTGAAGGTGCTTGTCCACCTCTTCGCTGGACCAGCTCATCCGCATGCTGTTCTGGCTCATCTCTAGCCCTGAAGTGGCCACGCCGCCCGCGTTGGACGCCTTGCCGGGCGCGAACAGCAGCTTCGCCGTCATGAAAACCTCTACAGCTTCCGGAGTGCAGGGCATGTTGGCCCCTTCCGTTACGCACATACAGCCGTTCTTCACGAGTTCGGCCGCGTCTTTCTCGTTAAGTTCGTTCTGAGTGGCGCAAGGCAGCGCCACGTCGACCTTCACGCACCAGGGTTTTTTGCCGGCGTGGAATTCCGCGCCTTTGAACTTCTCCGCGTACGGGGCCACGATATCCTGGCCGGAAGCGCGCAGTTTAAGCATGTATTCCCATTTGTCGCCTTCGATGCCGTCCTTGTCGTAAATGTAGCCGTCGGGGCCGGAGATCGTGACCGCCTTGCCTCCGAGGTCGTTTACCTTCTTCACCGCGCCCCAGGCGACATTTCCGAAGCCGGAAACAGCCACGGTCTTTCCCTTCAGGCCGGCGCCCTTTGTCTTCAACTGCTCCTCGCAGAAATAGACCACTCCGTAGCCGGTGGCTTCTGGCCGTATCAGGGAGCCGCCCCAGGTGGTGCCCTTGCCGGTCAGCACGCCGGTGAATTCGTTCGCCAGGCGTTTGTATTGCCCGAACATGAAGCCGATCTCGCGGCCGCCCACTCCGATGTCGCCGGCCGGCACGTCGGTGTCGGGGCCGATATGGCGGAACAGTTCGGTCATAAAGCTCTGGCAGAAGCGCATCACTTCACCGTCGCTCTTGCCTTTGGGATCAAAATCCGAGCCGCCCTTGCCGCCGCCCATGGGGAGGGTGGTCAGGGAGTTCTTGAAGATCTGCTCGAAACCGAGGAATTTAAGAATGCTCAGGTTAACCGAGGGGTGGAAGCGCAGGCCGCCTTTGTATGGGCCTATGGCGCTGTTGAATTGTACGCGGAAGCCGCGATTTATGCGGGTTTCGCCTTTGTCATCCTGCCAGGCGACGCGGAAGATCAGGGCTCTTTCCGGCTCTACGAGCCTGTCAAGGATCTTCGCTTTGATGTATTCAGGGTGCTTTTCAAGTATAGGTGTCAGGGTCTCGAGGACTTCTTTCACGGCCTGGTGAAATTCTTTCTCACCGGGGTTTTTGCTCACTACATGCTCTATAAGTCCGTTCACATAATCGTGCGCCGAACTTTTTTTCTCTGTGGTTGCTGCGGTTTTAGGCATAAGAACAGCTCCTTTGATTTTTAGTTTGACGGGCGTATTTCACCATGAGAACTGCGGTCCAAGATTTATCAGGCTGTCTGATTATATTACAAACCTAAATCGGGGTTGTCAACATCGCTAAACCCGGCGGCCCCGGGCCGGTTGTGCGGGCGGGATTTTAAATATTATAATTTAAAAATACGAGATGACGACCCAAGACAAGAAATGAAGATAGACCTTTCCGCAGCTAAAAAACTGGTCAAAAAATACCGCGCTAAAAAGGGCGTGCTTATTCCGTTATTGCAGGACGTCCAGGCCTCTTATGGTTATGTCCCCGCGGAAGTTATAACTCTTATTGCCAAAGAGTTCGGTATTTACCCCGTAGATGTTTACGGCATCCTCACCTTTTACGCCCAATTTTACCTTACTCCGCAGGGGAAACACATAATCAAAGTCTGTCAGGGTACCGCCTGCCATGTTATGGGCGGCAAGGAACTGCTTGATTACGTTGCGGATAAATTAGGCGCTGCGGAAGGCAAGCCCACCAAGGACGGCCTGTTCTCCCTGGAGAGGGTCGCCTGTCTCGGTTGCTGCGGAATGGCGCCGGCCATAGTGGTGGACCAGGATTTTTACGGGCGCTGCACCATACAGACCATAAAAGGTATTCTGGACAAATACCGCCCTTCGGCGAAACGATCCTGATGAAAAAGATAAAAATACTTATATGCATGGGGACGAGCGGGCTTTCAGCCGGGGCCGAGGCCCTTGCGAAAAATTTAGAGATGGAATTGAAGCGTCATAAACTTGCCGAAAAATACCAAATTGTGCGGACCGGAGACAGGGGCTTGTTCAGGGATATACTGGTGGATATAGCCGCGCCCGGCGGAGACAGGGTCACTTATGAATACGTGAAGCCGGAAGACGCGGCCCGGATAACGGAACGGCACTTGTTGCGCGGCGAGCCGGTAAAGGAATTGCTGGCTGGAGAGGATTATAAGCGGTTCTTTGCCGGTCAGATGCGGGTTGTCCTGGCTAATTGCGGCGAGATAGACCCCGAAAATATCGAAGATTATATTGCGTGCGGCGGCTACAAGGCTCTGGCGCTGGCGCTGGCCATGGCTCCGGAAAAAGTGGCCGAAGAAGTTAAGAGTTCCGGCCTCAGGGGGCGCGGCGGCGCCGGCTTCCTGACCGGGCTCAAATGGGAATTTTGCAGGGCCGCTGAAGGCGATGTCAAATACGTGATCTGCAACGGCGATGAGGGCGACCCGGGCGCGTTCATGGACCGCAGCATACTGGAAGGGGACCCGCAGGCCGTTATAGAAGGTATGATAATAGCGGGGTACGCCATCGGCGCCTGCGAAGGCTACGTCTATTGCCGCGCTGAATATCCGCTGGCTATAAAGCGGCTGGAAAAAGCGATAGCGCAGGCCCGGAAAAAAGGGTTTTTGGGCAAAAGCGTTTTTAAAAGCGGTTTCCCTTTCGATATCAAAATAAAGCAGGGCGCGGGCGCGTTCGTGTGCGGAGAGGAAACCGCGCTGATCGCTTCGATAGAAGGGCGCAGGGGTATGCCGGTCCCAAGGCCTCCGTTCCCGGCCCAGCAGGGCCTGTGGGGCAAGCCGACTATCATCAATAATGTCGAAACTTTCGCCAATGTCGGGCATATTCTCACAAAAGGCGCAAAATGGTTTTCCGCGATAGGGCCCGAGGGAAGCAAGGGCACTAAAGTTTTCGCGCTTGCCGGGAAAGTGAAGAACACCGGCCTTGTGGAGGTGCCTATGGGCACCACCCTGCGCGCGCTCATATTCGGGCCCGGCGGAGGGATGCTGCATAAGAACATAGGTTTTAAGGGCGTGCAGATCGGAGGCCCGTCCGGCGGCTGCCTGCCGGAAAGCCTTCTGGATACGCCCATAGATTACGAGTCCATCACCCGGACCGGCGCCATAATGGGCTCCGGTGGAATGGTGGTGATGGATAAGCTGACCTGCATGGTGGATATGGCGCGGTTCTTTTTAGATTTCACGGTATCTGAATCCTGCGGTAAATGCGTGCCCTGTCGGGTGGGATTGAAAAGGATGCTGGAAGCGCTGGAAGAGATCTGCGGCGGCGAAGGCAGACCGTCGCATCTGGAATTTTTGCGCGAGATGGCGCCGGCAATAAAGGATACGGCCCTTTGCGGGCTGGGGAATACCGCTCCCAATTCGGTTTTAACCACGCTGCGGTATTTCCCGGAGGAATACAAAGAACATATAGAAGAGAAGGTCTGCCGCGCCTCGGTCTGCTTGCCGCTGGTAAAATTCGAGGTTATGGAAAACAAGTGCATAAAATGCGGACGCTGTCTGTCCGTGTGCCCCGCCGGGGCCGTGGTGTGGCAAAAAAAAGAATATGCCGGGATAGATAAGGGCAAATGCATAAAATGCAAGGCCTGCATAAATATTTGTCCGGTGATGGCGATAAAATGATCGAACTCAGGATCGACGATACAAAAGTGGAAGTTAAGGCCGGAGCCACGGTGCTTGAGGCGGCGCTTCAGGCCGGCGTTTATATTCCGAATTTATGCTATCACCCGGATATCCCGCCTATAGGCTCCTGCCGCTTATGTATTGTGGAGATAGACGGCGTTAGAGGCGTGCCCACTTCCTGCACCACACCGGCAAAGGAGGGGATGGTGGTACGCACGGATACCCCTAAACTTCAGAACCTCAGAAAAGATATTTTGTGGCTCATTTTAAGCGCCTATCCCGGAGACCCGGAGAAAGCGTCGCAATTGCGGAAGGTCGCGGACTGGATCGGGCGTAAGGACCTGCTGCCGGGATCCGTTCCAAAGCCCGCAAATATTCTCCCGGCGTTCGACGACCCGTTCTTCGTCCGGGACCTTGATAAATGTATTTTATGCGGCCGCTGCGTAAGGATGTGCCAGGATGTACGTAAAACGGGCGCGATAGGCCTTGTGAACCGCGGCATAAAGACCGTTGTGGGTACGGGAGGTAACGCGCCGCTGAAGGATTCCGGCTGTAAATTCTGCCTGGCTTGCGTGGAAGTCTGCCCTTCCGGCGCGTTGTACGATAAAGAAAAATTAGAGGAACCTGAGCGCGCGAAAAAACTGCTGCCATGCGTGAATACCTGTCCGGCGGGCATAGATATCCCGCGTTACGTCCGGCTTATAGCGGCCGGAAAATACCAGGACGCGCTTGAAGTTATAAGGGAAAAAGTGCCGTTCCCGCTGACGCTGGGCTACGCCTGCAATCACGCATGCGAAGAGGCGTGCCGCAGGGGCTCCCTGAATTCGCCTATTTCCATAAGGGCCCTGAAAAGGTTCGTGGCCGAACGGGATTCCGGCAGATGGCGTTCCAAGCTTGTGATAGAGCCTTCTACGGGTAAACAAGTCGCCGTGGTGGGAGCGGGGCCCGGCGGGCTGACAGCCGCATGGTATTTAAGGCAAGCGGGTCATGCCGTGACGGTTTTTGAAGCTTTGAGCGAGCCGGGAGGCATGATGAGGTCCGTCATCCCCGCGTACCGGCTGCCGAGGAAGGTCCTGGCCGGGGAGATCTCCGAAATAACCGCTATCGGCGTAAAAATAGTAACCAACTCGGAAGTGAAATCCATAGACGTATTGTTCGAACAGGGTTTCGACGCGGTCTTTGTCGCCGTGGGCGCGCCCTCCGGTATGAAAATGGGCGCGGAGGGTGAAAACGATCCGCGTATAATGGACGGGATCTGTTTTCTGCGGGCCGTGAGCTTCGGTAAAAAAACCGATATTGCCGGGGAAGTGCTGGTGGTCGGCGGCGGCAACGTGGCGATGGACGTGGCCAGGACGGCTTTAAGGGTGGGGTCGAAAAAAGTGACGGTACTGTACCGCCGGACGCGCGAAGAAATGCCCGCGTTGCCGGAGGAAGTTGAAGAAGCCGTAAAAGAAGGCGTTAAATTCCGTTTTCTTACCGCTCCGGAAAAAATATCCTCCTCAGGTAAAAAACTGGGCGTTGAATGCATCCTAATGAAGCTGGGAGAACCTGACGCCGGCGGCAGGCGGCGTCCTGTTCCCATCGAAGGAAGCAATATCGTTATCAAGGCGGACAGGATAATAACGGCCATCGGCCAGAGGCCGGCCGTGCCGGACGGTTTTGCCCTTCCGCTTGATAAAAAATGCTGTATTCAGGCCGACCCGGAGACCATGGCCTGTTCAAGAAAAGGCGTGTTCGCCGGCGGAGACGCCGTGAGCGGCCCGGCTTCCATAATAGAAGCGGTCCAGGCCGGCAGAAAGGCCGCCGTTTCTATAGACAAATACCTGGGCGGTTCCGGAGTGATAGACCGGCCGGTCATCCCGGCGGAGGAGCCGCCTTTCTGTCTTGGAAGGGACGAAAGTTTCTGTTCCTGTGAAAGGGCCGGACTGCCTTCGATCAGCGCCGCCAAAAGGCGGAGTAATTTTGACCTGGCAGAACTCAGCCTTAAAGAAAAAGACGCCATCGACGCCGCAAAGCGTTGTTTGCGCTGCGAATTGCGATTGAAAATTTCCAAGGCGCCTATGCCTCCAGATAAAAAAGAATAAAGCCGGTTGGTAATAATTCAAGCCGTATCCATGTCAACCCGGATCCTGCGGTTGGAAGCGGTTTCTGTTGAAACATAAGGCGGACGTAAATATGCGGGATTTCCCGCGTTAGGGGGTTGCGGATCCGGTCTTTTTTGCCTATAAAACCAGGTTTAGGAGCGGCCAAAGGCCTGTATTAAGCATTTTTATGTCCTATATTTACGCACTGTCGGCGGCTTTCCTCTTCGCGCTGTCCGTTCCTTTAGGCAAAACCCTGTTAAATAGTCTCAAGCCCCTTGAACTTTCGGCTCTCTGTTACCTTGGCGGGGGGGGTGGCCTTTTGATCTATAAACTTTTATCCGGCCGGGCGGAACGTGGAGCCGGAGAAGCCCCGTTCGAAAAGAAAGATCTGCCTTATGTGGCCGGGTTTACCGTGGCCGGGGGCGTGCTGGCTCCCGCATTTCTTTTTACCGGTTTAAACCTCTCATCTTCTTCCGCCGCTTCGCTGCTGCTGAATTTTGAGCTGGTTTTCACAGCCCTTATAGCGGTTTTATTTTTCAAGGAGCACGGCGGTTGGCGGTTCTGGCTCGCGGCCTTTCTTGTGACGGCCGGCGGCATGGCGTTGAGTTTTGAGCCCGCGACAGCGACCCCCGGTCTTGTTTTCGTGGCGCTTTCAAGCCTTATGTGGGCGCTCGATAACAATCTTACGGCTAGAGTGTCGCTTAAGGACCCGGTAAATCTGGGAATTATAAAAGGTCTTGCCGGAGGTTCCGTCACTCTCTGTCTGGCTTTTTATTCCGGCGGAGTTTTGCCCGCCCTGAAACCCCTGGTCCTGGCTCTTATGCTTGGGTTTGTGGGTTATGGCGTAAGCCTGGTTTTACTCATACGCGCAATGCGCGAGCTGGGAGCCTCAAGGGCCGGTGCGTTTTTCGGTATTTATCCTTTCATCGGGGCGGCGCTTTCTTTCCTATGGCTTGGCGAAAGCGCGGACGCCAGGTTCGCAGCGGCTTTTGTCCTTATGGGGTTGGCCGCGGCCCTTCTGCTGGGCGAAAAGCACGGGCACGCGCACGATCATACCGCTATAGAGCATGTTCATTCCCATCTCCACGACTGCCATCACGCCCATGTCCACGGTCCGGCGGCGCCGGATAGAGCCGCTCATACGCACGCGCATATTCACGAACCGGTCCGGCATACTCACGAGCATATGCCGGACAGCCACCATCGCCACGAACATAACTAGGAGCTTGTCCGACATAAGGTTTTTAAAGCGAAATTGTCGGTTTTTGAGGCCGAGCCGAAGCGACGCGAAACGAGCATTCTCTACGGAGACTGTAAGTTGAGCGACGCAAAGGCGCAGTAGGGGAAACCGCAATGCGGTGTCCACCTGTGGGTAAATCCCGGAAAGGGTCCCGCAAAAAACGGCAATTGCAGCCAAAATTCCTTATGTCGGACAAGCTCCCTAGCCCTTTGTGCCCCATTCCAATAATTTAAATTGATATAATACATTGTTTATTTTATGAAAAAGGCCATTTGCATAATTTCGTCTATCTGCTTTCTGTGTCTAGCGGTTCCGGTTTTTTCCGGGGAGCCTGACGACTCGGACTCCGCTTTGGCGGTGGACTTCCCCTCAGGATGGAAGACTAGAAAGAGCGATGATCCGGCGGTTGTCCTTAAGTCGGAACAAGGGAGATCATTTTTTGAGTTCGTAACACTGGATTCGGAACTGAGCGATTATTATCTTCAGGCTCGTGTAAAGGAACAGGTGGATTCGCTCCGCAGCAAAGGCAACAGCCTGTCTGGAGATATCCGGTCTGCGGGGATACATGGTGTTTCCACCGCCTACTATACGGTATACGAGGCCATGGGCGACCCGGTGTACACGGCCTTTTTTACTTATAGCGGCGTCTCCTATGCCATCTCTGCGCGCGGGCTTGATGACGGAGATTTCAGGGGAGTCATTTCCACCATTCGCAAGCCGGGAGAGAAAATAGAGCTGCCAAGGCCTAGGAAGATAAAGGTGGTCCGGAAATCAAAGCTGAGGCTGGCGGAGAGCCGGGTTCAGATTTTTAAGGAGGATGAAGAACCGGAGGTTCCCACAGCGTCTGCCGCGGTTTCCGCTCTTGTCGTAGAAGCTTCAACTACGGCCGCAACTGCCGGACCCGAAGCCGCCGGTCCGGTAGAGGTTGATTCCCCTGCTTTACGGACGGGACAGGGAAACGCGGCGCCTTCGGCAGGCGCCAATACCCTGAGAGCGGCCCGTGATTTATTTTCAAAACTTGAATTGAATAAGGATGCCGCAAGAACGCCGTACATCCGGCGCAAACCGCTTGATCTCTATATTTGGGCCGCGTTGCTCGCCTTCTGGGTGCTAGGTTCTTTATGGGCGAGAGCCCGGGCGGAAAAATTCCAGAATCCGAAACTTTCTCCTCCACCCAAAGACGTTCCGCCTGATTTCTTTTTTCCTTTTATAATTTCGCGGAGTTCCACGCTGAAGAACTGTACTTATAACGTGATCACGCGACAGAAACAGCTGCTGCTGGTCTATTTTGAGTTCGGGCACGAATTCTATGTGGCTGGTTCTATCTACGGTGGAATTCTATTCCATTTTTTCTGGAGCCTGCTGGCTTTTTCCGGCAAGGGGGAGGTGGCGGCCAATTTTTTGCTTATGCTGCCCGGCGGTCGGCTCTGGGCCTCGGCGCCGGAAATTTTCTTCATGGTTCCGCTGATAGCCGGTATTTCAATGTATTTCAATAAAAAACAGGTTCTTGAGCTCTATGACTCGCAGTCCAATCTCCTGATGGAAGCCAAGAAAGAAGTGTTCTATTGCCTTATACGCGACGGTAAGGGTAAAGAGCTGGCGCGAATAATGAATAAAGGGGGCCTGGCCGGAAGGTCCTGGGATTTTGTGGATACCGATAACCAGATAGTGTTCACCGTCAAAGATGATTATCCCGCTGTGCATATCATGAGGAAGTTCTTCGGCAATCTGGGGGGCGCTCTGCGCTCCCGCTATGGCATCTTCGCGGCTGAACGGCGGGCCGGTTTCGTATTCTGGGATCCGCTTTCGGCGGATAGATTTCAGATCCATCTGGACTTCGACTTCGCCCGGCTGGCCCACCCGGCGCAAATGCTGGCCTGTATCCTGTACATTATTTCTAAAGAAAAAGACCCGGTCTATCCATGGCCGTTCTAGTCAGTTGGACAGCTGGACGGCTAGTCAGCCAGACGGATTGACTGCCGGAAAGACATAAGTTTTTGAGCATCTTAAGAAGCGGTCTAGCTGCCTAGCGATAACCAAGGGAGATGTTTTATGAAAATTGGAATTCTTACCGGCGGGGGTGATTGTCCCGGCCTTAACGCCGTAGTGAGGGGAGTGACAAAAGCCGCTTTGAGAAAAGGTTGGGAAGTCATAGGTTTCAAAGACGGCTATAAGGGCGTGGTTGAAAACCGTTTTGAAAACCTGGACGACCGTGCCGTATCCGGCATTCTCATACGCGGCGGCACCATATTGGGTACCTCCAATACAGCCAATCCTTTCGCTTATACACTGGAGCCGTTCGGGTCGGCCGGAAGCCCGAAGGATCTATCAGGTCTGGCCGTCAAGAACCTTAAAAAAGCGGGTGTGAACGCTTTAGTGGCGATAGGCGGCGACGGCACTCTGAATATCGCATATAAGCTGCACAAAAATGGCTTCCCGGTGGTGGGTGTTCCCAAGACCATAGACAATGATCTCTCGGCCACCGACGTGACTTTTGGCTTTGATTCCGCGCTTAAAGTGGCGACTGAAGCCATCGATAATGTGCATACCACGGCCGAGTCGCATCACCGCGTGATGATAGTTGAGACCATGGGGCGTTATGCCGGCTGGATAGCGTTAAGGTCCGGAATCGCCGGTGGCGGCGATATTATTCTTCTCCCCGAGATCCCCTACAGGCCGCAGGATATCTTGAAAGCTGTAAATGACCGGCGCCGGAGAGGCAAGCATTTTTCCATCGTGGTGGTGTCGGAAGGGGCAAAGCCGGAAAACGGCGAGATGACCGTGAACCGGGTGGTGGCGGGTTCGACCGATCCTCTAAGGCTGGGCGGCGTCTCCTATAAAATAGCCGGGTTGATTGAGAAGAATATAGAAGTGGAATGCAGGGTGGTGGTGCTTGGCCACCTCCAGCGGGGAGGCTCCCCCACGCCTTTTGACAGGTGGCTGGCCACGGGCTTCGGGGTGGGCGCGGTTGATCTTATAGAAAGAAAAAAGTTCGGGCGGATGATGTCCCTGAGCTGCTATAAGTGCGTGAGCGTTACCCTGGCCCAGGCCGTGGGTAAACTGCGCCGGGTGCCTTTGGACTGTCCCGAGATACGGACCGCGCTGAGCGTGGGCACTAGTTTTGGAAATGCTAAGATCACAGCGTAATCGCGGGCTATTAAGGAAAATAAATATGAGACCTGAAATGTTATATGGGGCGAATACCGCCGAAGAGATCTTGAAGAGCGGCAGACGGAAGGTGCACAGGCTGTATGTGTCCGAAGGTTCCCTGGAGGGAAAGGCCAAGATAATAGTGTCGCTGGCCAGGAAGGCCGGAGTCGCGGTGGATTTCATGAATCCGCGCAGTCTTGATCATATGGCAAAGGGCGGCAATCACCAGGGGGTTATACTTGAAGTGGAGCCCGTGCAGACCCTTTCTCTGTCCGAGGCTTTGGCCCGGGTCACCGACCCTAAAAAGACCGTGTGGGCGGGAGTGGACGGCATAACCGATCCCATGAATCTGGGGGCCATTATCCGCAGCGCGGCCTGCTTCGGGGTTTCCGCCATAATTCTGCCTGAACGCAGGACGGTGGGGCTTACGCCCTCGGCCCAGAAGGCCGCTTCCGGTGCCATAGAAAAAGTGGACATGGTGGAGGTGGGCAACCTTAACCAGACCGTCATCGAGCTTAAGAAAAAGAATTTCTGGGTTTATGGCGCCGATATGAAAGGCAAGCAGCTGGATAAGGTGGATTTTGCCTTCCCGGCGCTGATCCTCATAGGTTCCGAGGGGGAAGGACTGCACCAGAAAACGATGGAACATTGCGACGAACTGGTTTCCATCCCGCAGAAAGGCGGGGTGGAGAGCCTGAACGCTTCGGTAGCGGCCGGCGTAATGTTCTACGAAATATCGAAGAAACTGTGAGGGATATCGTTTCCCGGAGGCGCAATACGCCGCTGAAAAAATATCCCCTTGACAAATAAAAATAGTCTGCTATACTATTTTCATAGAAGCGGGACGCCTTTCTAAACAGGTTAGTTCCCGCTTCTTTTTTTGTCTGTAACCACCTTAAACCGCGGTAAAGCGCGTCCCATCTGAAGCTTAACCCGAATCCTCTGCAGCTCAACTTGATTTCCATTGCATTATAGCAGGCCCTTTCATTATCGGGGGGGGGTAAAAATCGGCCAAAAGACCCAGAAAGGGGGTGGCAGACTGTTCAAATACAATTCCGGCGGAATATAATAAAACAGCCCCGCATTATAGCGGGGCTGTTTGATAGAAGTTTAAGGTCTTTCTCAGGGAAATATGGCTAAGGCTACGGCGGAGAGGGCCGCCATAAACTTCCTGCCGTACTTATGCAGGTCTTTTACATCTCCCTTGATGCCGTCGCGGGTTATTACAAGTTCGATCTGGCGGTCTGAGATTATGAAGGTCTTGCCGTCGCCTTTTTTGTCTTTCGCGGTCAACCGGATGTCTTCTGAGAATGCGCCGGTATTGATAAGGGTTCCTCTCAGATCATATCCTTTGGCGGTTTTCGTCACATTCAGATTTATGTCCGTGCCGAGGAGGCTTAAATCGCCGTTGGCGGATATCCGTAAAGCGCCGTTGAAGGCGTCAGTGCCTATCCAGCCGTTTATTGAAACGTCCCCGGCTTCGTTTTTTTGGCCGTCCATCTTGAGAGGCAGGATCGTGTCTTCGGCTATAAACCTGCCCTCATTTTTTCTTGTGACCTTTATATCCGCATATTGCTGGGTTACCGTTGCGGAAACGCAGGTCAGGGCGGCAAGTAATTTTTTGCCGTATTTGCCGGTGTCTATCGTGCCGTTTATATCGGAGGCGGTTATGTTAAGGTTCAGTCCGTCGCCGTAAATATTGAACGTGCTGCCGTCGGAGAAAGTGTCCTTGAGAGTTATATAAACCGGCAGGGACATATTATCGGAGCCCTCGGCGCTGCCGGATACTACATAATCCCGCAGAACTTTCTTTACATGCAGATTAACTCCAAAGGATGAGAAATCCCATTCGCCGTCGTTGAAAGTCGGGCGCAGCCAGCCGTTGAAGAAGCTGCTGTTGTCGATCATGCCGTCCAGAGCGACTTCGCCGTTAAACCCTTTTTTTACCGCGAACTGGAGGTTGAGAAAAGGATCCTCGATCCTGAACTCCCTGCTCCCCGTTTTAGATATCCGGGTCATGAGGCTTTCCTGTTTGGAAACGGATTTTGCCGCCGTCAGGATGTCTGAAAGCGAAGGCAACTCCGGCAGAGCCGCTATGTCGGCGGCTAAGCATGGAGCGGAGACGGCGACGGTGAATGCTAAGGTGATAAGACTCATTTTCATAAGCTGGTTCCCTCCCGAGGTCTCTTTAGTTCCGGATAACTCGCTTCATTACTATTATAGCCCGCATACGCCATCACGCGCATGAGCCGAAAGCCCCATGCTTCTATAGGCCGAATGGTCCCTGAAAAAATATTCCGGAGAGCAACGTAGCTCAAAGAAGTGCCCGGAATGCAACAGGCCTGTCCGCTATTTTCAGCGATATATCCAGCAGATCCTGTTCGTTTATGGCCCCTGATGTGTCCAGCATGAAAACAAGTTTGAGGCTCCTGCGCCAGGTGTTTTCGGCGCTCAACCGTCCGGCGCACAGGCCGTGCCAGCGGAATTCATAAGCGAATGCTTTTTCCGCGTATCGCGCCGGTTCCCAGGCAAGCCTGTGGTAGATGAACACCTTTTCTCCGTCGGGACGGATGGCCTGGAAGCCGCCGCACACCCATTCTTTTACTTGCCAGTTCATAATGCTCCCCCCTCTTGCCGCGTTCCCCAGCCTGCTGCACTCCGCGCTATGCACATGCGCGGGGCGGGTGTTGCCTGTTTACGGAGTCCGAATTCCCTGAGAACAACTTCTGTTTCCAGGGAGACTATTATGTCTTTATCCGGACCGGCACGGTATGCAAGCAATCTGCCGGCGATAATTCCGTGAAACAGGGAAAACCTTTTATCCAGGATTTTTTTGTTTTTTGCGGTCATAATGGTTCTCCCGATACTTTGTTACGATGATAGTCTAACAGAACAACCCGACAGCGTCCTGTCGGGTTGTTAAGTATTGAGTTTCATCTGAATAATACGCTTTCAAACGAAAGCAACTCGTGCGAAAAGCTGATTATCTACGTAAGATTGTGGGCGGCGGGCGCAAAAAGCGCGGCGGGAGGAAAGCGCGGGGCGGTGGGCGTCTGGTAGACACGGACCCTGTTACGGCCCTGCCATAGGCTTGGCCGTCCGCGGGCAATTCCGCGCGGCTCCTATAAAAGCGGCGATTGCGGACTGAATTATTCATGCCGTGGAGGCTTATATTGTAATCAGGGCAGTATCTTCTTAAGGTATTGTTCAACGCGGGATCGGATCTCGGTTTTGAGTTTTTCCGGCTCCAGGACTTCTATGTCCGGGATCCAATTGAGGATCGTTGGTATGGCTTCCATGAACTGGGCCAGCCGGGATTCCAGCAGGATGGAACCGTCGGGGTTTTTCCTTATTATTTTCTGGAGGGGGAAGAATTCTTTTTTACTGAAGAAATCCGCGGCCGACGGGCCGATCTTCAGGCGCATCACTATCTTCCGGTCCCGGGCCGGCATGGCGCCCCAGACGCTGGTCGCGTCGCTGATTGCCTTCGCTATATTGGCCGGGGGAGTGAAGGTTTCCGGAGTGAGTTCAAGGGATTTTATTTTGTCAAGGCGGTATTTGGTATATTCGCCTTTTTTCCCGCCCATGGCCAGGAGATAATAGAATCCGTTATCTACCAGAAGCTTAAGCGGGGCCAAAATACGGTTTGTCAGAATTCCATTTTTCACATAATCCACGCGTATTTTGCGGCGTTCAAGGACGGCGGTTTCCGCGTCGGGTATGAGCCTGGTTATATCCAGCCCCTTGCCGGGTCTGGGCATGATGATGGCGTAAGGCGATTCCCAAGGCGAACTTTTTGTCATGCGGTGGAAAAGAGCGTCGAAGGACTTGCTGAAGGCACCGCCCATGCCCTTGAAGATCTCATTCATAAAAATGAGGGCCGAAAGCTGCTCTCCGGACAAGCGCATCTCCTTGAGCGAGACTCCGGCGGCGAAAGAGTATTCGCCCTTGCCGCTTTGCTCCAGGCCGAAGGTCATGTTAACGCGCTCAATGTCGCGCTGGATGCTGCGCTCGGTTACATCGAATTCGGTCGCGAGATCCGCGATCTTCACTTTCCCTTTTTCATTAAGCAGATTCAGGATTTTAAGTACGCGGTAGTATTTTTTATCTCCGGCAAAATCTTTCTGCGGCATATGGTCCCCCCTTCTGTGTTCCCAGAGAATAATATAAATTCCAGGTCGGCGAGGGCAAGCCCCGCACTTTTTAGTTCCGTTTTCGTTGACTGGCGGCGGATAAATAACTATAATTAATGGATTCGCGGGCCTAGTTAGATGATAGAACAGGTGATTTTGGAGAGCAGCAGTGGATGCGGGCGTAGTTCAATGGTAGAACACTAGCCTTCCAAGCTTGATACGTGGGTTCGATTCCCATCGCCCGCTGTGATTTTTTGGAGAAATTAGGAATCGAAGCCGCCCCACGCGCTGTGCAGTGTGAGGGGTATTACAGACGCTGGGGTAGCTCAGTTGGTAGAGCATCTGCATGGTAAGCAGAAGGTCGTGGGTTCAATTCCCATCCCCAGCTTGTTTTAGCGAAGACGTCGGGACGTCCCGGCGTGCGGGCGTTCCGCGGTTTGCGCGGGTATCCCGGCACGCGATAGCGCTAGCGCCGCATAATAAATGAAGAGAGGTATCTATGGCAAAAGCTAAATTCGACAGAAAGAAACCGCACGTGAACGTGGGAACTATCGGCCACGTTGACCACGGCAAAACCACTCTGACGGCCGCGATCACAAAAGTGTCGGCCGGGTTGGGCATGGCGAAAGAGATGATGTATGCAGATATCGCCAAAGGCGGCGTCGTACGCGACGCCTCGAAGATTTTAACGGTGGCCGTATCCCACGTGGAGTACGAGACGGCGACCCGCCACTACGCGCACATCGACTGCCCCGGGCACGCCGACTATATCAAGAACATGATCACGGGCGCGGCGCAGATGGACGGCGCGATCCTGGTGGTGTCGGCCGCCGACGGCCCGATGCCCCAGACGAAAGAGCACGTGCTGCTGGCCAAGCAGGTGAACGTGCCGAGCCTGGTCGTATACCTGAACAAGGCCGACCTGGTGGATGACAAAGAATTACTGGACCTGGTGGAAGAGGAAGTCCGTGACCTGCTGAGGAAGTACGAATTCCCCGGCGACACTATTCCAATCATCAGAGGCTCCGCGATGAAGGCGCACGAAGGGGACACGGGTCCGCTGGGCGTGCCTTCCATCATTAAATTGCTGGAAGCTCTGGATAAGAGCATACCGGAACCGAAGCGCGAAACGGAGAAGCCGTTCCTGATGGCGGTCGAGGACGTGTTCTCGATCACCGGGCGCGGGACCGTGGCCACCGGCCGCGTGGAACAGGGCAAGATCCATGTGGGCGACGCGGTAGAGATCGTGGGCATCAAAGACACCCAGACTTCAGTGGCGACGGGCCTTGAGATGTTCAGGAAGCTTTTGGACGAGGCAATGGCCGGCGACAATATCGGTATGCTGCTGCGCGGTATCGACAAAGAGCAGATCGAGCGCGGGCAGGTCATCGCAACGCCGAAGTCGATAACGCCGCACAAGAAATTCAAAGCCGAGGTGTACGTGCTGACGAAGGACGAGGGCGGGCGTCATACGCCGTTCTTCAAGGGTTACAAGCCGCAGTTCTTCTTCAGGACGACGGACGTGACGGGGTCCATCTTTTTAAAGGACGGAGCCGAGATGATCATGCCTGGCGACCACACGGAGATAACGGTTGAGCTGATCTCGCCGGTTGCTATGACGAAGGGCCTGCGCTACGCGATCCGCGAGGGCGGGCATACGGTGGGCGCGGGCGTAGTGACGGAAATTATAGAGTAGGTGGCGGGCCGCGGGTAACGGCTACGGACGGAGATATACTGCCGTCTTAAATGTCTTATCCGGTGTCCGGTTACAAAAAGGAAATTATGGCAGATAGAATCACCATCATAATGGGCTGCACGGTTTGTAAGAATAAGAACTATCATTTTTCCAGAGGCAAGAAGAAGGAATTCAAGATAGAGCTCTCTAAGTTCTGCAGGGCTTGCGGCAAGCAGACTCCTCATAAAGAAGTAAAGTCCTGATTTACCTGGGAGCGTCGGTTAACTGGTAAACCAGCGGTCTCCAAAACCGCAACTGAAGGTTCGAGTCCTTCCGCTCCCGGAGCATTATTTGTGCGGGAGATGTATAAGCCCTGAAGCTGCGCCGCGGCAAAGGCCGTATAACCTGCGAAGGGCTGAGATTCGGGATAATTATCTCTGGATTAAGGTGAAAGTTATATGGAAAAAATCGCGGTTTTTTTCGGACAAGTGCCGAGTTTTCTTAAAGAGGCCTATCAGGAACTGACAAAGTGCGCCTGGCTGCCCCGTACGGACGTTGTGCGCTCCACCGTCGCTGTCAGCGTGGTGGTCATCCTAGTGGCCATCTACGTCAGCCTGGTGGATTTCGGACTTTCAGTAGTATTGGGCAGCATTCTGGGAGGTCGCTAAATGGCAAAAGGGTGGTACGTTATACACACGCGCACCGGTTTTGAGGAACGCGTTAACAAAATGCTCCAGCACAAGCTGGACACAAACGAGCTTACGGGCAAGCTTTTCCAGGTGCTTATCCCCACGGAAGACATTATTCAGGTGAAGCACAATAAAAAAGTGGTCAGTAAGAGAAAATTCTTCCCCGGTTATGTCCTCGCTAATATTGAACTGGATAATCAGACCTATTGGGCTATAAGGGGCATACAGGGAGTATCCGGATTTTTGGGAGATCCCAAGCCCGCTCCCATGGAAGAAAGCGAAGTTCAGCAGATCCTTGAACTGGTGAATTCGGCCGGCCTGGAAAAGCCTAAACCCGCCGTACAGTTCGAGAAAGGCGAGAATGTCCGCATTATAGAGGGTCCGTTCAAGCATTTTATGGGAGTGGTGGAAGAAGTGAACGAACAGAAGGCCAAGATAAAGGTTATTGTTACGGTCTTCGATCGCCCCACCCCCGTGGAGCTGGACTTTTTGCAGGTGGAAAAAGTCTAGCCTATGGCAGTGCCGCAACAGGGCCTATGGCCCTCAAACGGCCTAGCCTATGGCAGTGCCGCAGTTTAGGATGCTATACGTATCAAGCGGCTTAATCAGATGATGAATTATATAAACTTAAGGAGATTAAAGGAATATATGGTTCCTTTATATTTAAAATTATGGCTAAAGTAAAAGTGGTAAAGACAATGATAAAGCTGCAGATCCCCGCCGGCAGCGCCAATCCCGCGCCCCCCGTGGGTCCCGCGCTCGGCCAGCACGGCGTGAATATTATGGATTTCTGCAAGCAGTTCAATGAGAAGACCAAGAAGCTTGAGCAGGGGGTTCCGATCCCGGTAGTGATAACGGTCTTTGAAGACAGGACTTTTACGTTCATAACCAAGATGCCCCCTATGGCCGCTCTTATCAAGAAAGCGGCGGGCCTTGCAAAGGGTTCCGGCGAGCCGAACAAGAACAAGGTCGGCCGGATCACCCTCCAGCAGGTAGAGGAAGTCGCCAAACTGAAGCTTGTCGATCTCAACACCAAAGATATCAAACAGGCGATGGAGATGGTAAAGGGCACCGCGCGTTCTATGGGCGTGGATGTGATAGGCTGATTCGGGCGTTTAAACGGAAAAAGAGGGAGCGGGGACCGATGAAGGGCGCCGCGTTTGAACCTCAAGGAGACAACACAATGGGTAAGAGGATCGCGAACATAAAAAAAGGCCTGGATCTGGCCAAGAAATATAAGATCGAAGAAGCCGTGGCTATCATCAAAAAGAACGCCATCGCAAAATTCGACGAGACCGTGGAAGTTCACCTGAAACTGGGCATCGATGTCAAGCATTCGGATCAGCAGGTCCGCAGCACCGTCAGCCTGCCTCACGGCACCGGCAAGACCAAGAAAGTCGCTGTAATCGCCAAGGGCGAAAAGATCAAGGAAGCCGAGGCCGCCGGGGCCGACCTCATAGGCGGAATGGAGCTTGTGGATACTATATTTAAAGGCGCCATAGACTTCGACGTACTGGTTATCACGCCGGACATGATGAAAGACGCGGCCAAACTGGGCAAGGTGCTTGGTCCCAGGGGCCTTATGCCTAATCCGAAGAGCGGCACCGTGACCTTCGATCTGGCGAAGACCGTAAAGGAGCTCAAGGCCGGCAGAATAGAGTTCAAGGCCGATCCTCAGGGCATCGTTCACGCGCCCGCCGGTAAAGCGTCCTTTCCGGAAAAGAATCTTGCCGAGAACGTGCAGGCTATTATAGACGCGGTACTGAAGGTAAAACCGTCTTCTTCCAAAGGCGTTTACATGCAGTCGGTATATGTCTCTTCCACAATGGGGCCCGGGGTTCCGGTGGATGTTTCCGTCAAGGCCGCATAAATCAGGCATGGCGCCCCTCCAAGTTCCTTTTTTTTGGGGGGGGGCGCCGGTTTTTTACGGCGCGGACGCAAGAACAGCAGCGTGCTTTTTGGGAAATTAAACTACCTGAAGGGGTTAAACATGCTAAAACTTAGGTCTTTTTTTGCGGCGGCGGTTTGCTCGGTTGTGTCTTCCGGCACGGCTTTTGCCAGCGAAGCGGACCTCAGTATCCCGGACCTCTCTTCGGTTTCTTTTCTTGGTTTTACAGGCCATCATTTGCTGCTCGGCGGCTTGGTGATCTGCGTTCTGGGCATGCTTTTCGGTATTATCCAATCCGTACAGATCTCAAGACTCCCCGTCCACAAGTCCATGAAGGACATCTCCGAGCTTATTTATGAGACCTGTAAAACTTACCTTATAACCCAGGGGAAATTCCTGGCCATCCTCTGGACCTTCATTGCCGCCATAATGGTGTGGTATTTCAGTCTGAACCCCGCTATGACGGTTTTTAAGATCTTTATCATCGTCATTTTCTCCATCGTCGGCATTCTGGGATCCTACTCGGTGGCGTGGTTCGGCATACGCATCAACACCTACGCCAACTCCCGCACCGCTTTCGCGGGTCTTAAAGGCTTGCCCTTCCCGACCATGGCCATCCCGCTCAAGGCCGGCATGAGCATCGGTATGCTCCTTATCAGCGTAGAACTGGTGCTGATGCTGTTCATCCTGCTCTTCGTTCCCGGCGATTACGCCGGTCCCTGCTTTATCGGCTTCGCCATCGGAGAATCCCTGGGCGCGGCCGCTTTAAGGATAGCCGGCGGCATCTTCACCAAGATCGCCGACATCGGCTCGGACCTGATGAAGATCGTTTTCAAGATCAAGGAAGATGATATCCGGAACCCGGGCGTCATCGCCGACTGTACCGGAGACAACGCGGGCGACTCCGTGGGACCCACCGCCGACGGCTTTGAAACCTACGGAGTTACAGGCGTGGCTCTTATTACTTTCATTTTGCTCGCGGTTTCCCCGGAAGCGATGATGCAGGCCGACCCCATGCTGGCGGAAGACGCGGCCAGGGCGCTTTCCCAGACCACCCAGATACAACTGCTGGTCTGGATCTTTGTCATGCGCATCGGCATGATCGTTACCAGCGCTTTTTCCTACTGGGTGAACGGCATCATAGCTAAAGCGATGTACGGCACGGCTAAAAAGTTCAACTTCGAACACCCGCTGACCTCGCTGGTCTGGCTGACCTCATTCATTTCCATAGTGATGACCTATGTGTTGAGCTACCTGCTGGTCCCGGAGCTGGGTGACGGCACCCTCTGGTGGAAGCTTTCCACCATCATAACCTGCGGCACCATCGCCGGCGCGCTGATCCCCGAACTCGTGAAGGTCTTCACCTCCACTAATTCGGGCCACGTGCGCGAAGTGCTTGCGGCTTCCAAAGAGGGCGGGCCCTCGCTGAATATCCTGTCGGGCCTTGTGGCCGGCAACTTCAGTGCTTACTGGATGGGCATGGCTATCATCTTCCTGATGGGTACCGCTTACGAGGTCTCCACTCTGGGCCTGGGCGCCCTGATGGTCGCTCCCGCCATATTCTCTTTCGGCCTGGTGGCTTTCGGCTTCCTGGGCATGGGTCCTGTGACCATTGCCGTGGATTCCTACGGTCCCGTCACGGATAACGCGCAGTCGGTCTATGAACTTTCCGCGATAGAGACCATCCCCGGCATCAAGGAAGATATAAAGAAAGAATTCGGCTTCGACGTGGATTTTGAGAACGCCAAAAAATTCCTGGAAGAGAACGACGGCGCCGGCAACACCTTCAAGGCCACCGCGAAGCCAGTGCTGATCGGCACGGCCGTGGTGGGCGCCACGACCCTTATCTTCTCCATCATACAGCTGCTCCAGGCCAAGTTCGGTACTGTCGGGCCCCAGGGTATTTACGAGGGGTTGTCCATCATGAATCCGCGGTTCCTGCTAGGGCTCATCACCGGCGGCGCTATCATTTACTGGTTCACCGGCGCTTCCATCCAGGCCGTTTCCACCGGCGCTTACCGGGCGGTGGAGTTCATCAAGAAGAACATAAAACTGGAAGGCGGCGGTGAGCGGGCCTCCATCGCGGACTCCAAGAAAGTCGTGGAGATCTGCACGCAATACGCCCAGAAAGGCATGTTCAACATCTTCCTGGTGGTATTTTTCAGCACGCTGGCTTTCGCCTGCCTGAATCATTACTTCTTCATCGGCTACCTCATTTCAATCGCTATCTTCGGTCTGTACCAGGCCATCTTTATGGCCGACGCCGGCGGCGCGTGGGACAACGCGAAGAAGCTGGTTGAGACCGAACTGAATATGAAAGGCACGCCTCTGCACGATGCGAGCGTGGTAGGCGATACCGTGGGGGACCCCTTCAAGGACACCTCCTCGGTGGCTATGAATCCGATCATCAAATTCACCACGCTATTCGGCCTGCTGGCAGTGGAACTTGCTATCACCCTGGACCCGAAGGTCAGCAGGACGCTGGCCGTAGTTTTTTTCCTGATCAGTGTGGTCTTCGTGTGGCGTTCTTTCTATTGCATGCGCATAAAGAGCGAAGAGGGGAAATAACCGCTAAGTTTTTAGACAAAGCCCCGCGCGACCCGCGGGGCTTTTGTTTGGCGGATGGAATAATATGTTTCTTGGAATAACCATAGGGCTTGCTTTATCGGCGTCCGTATTCGCGGGCTGGCTGCTGTCGCGTGTTTCTGAAAGCGAAGAGGGAACTCCGGAGATGTCGGAATTTTCAAAAGCCGCCGAAGTGGTCTTTTTAGAAGCTTTAAAAAAGCAGGCCCTGGTCCTCGGCCAGGCCGCTTTGGCGGCGGGCGCGCTGGTTTATTTAGTCCTCGCATTTTTCACGTTCAAGGGTCAGGCCGGCGCCGTGCAAACAGGTTTCGCGTTCCTGGCCGGAGTTCTTTTTCAGGCTCTGGCCGGTTTCGCGGCCGCGCGGATTTTTTTTAGAAGCGCTCTGAAGACCGCCGCCGCAGTAAAGCGTTCCGGCGCCGAAGCTTTTACGCTGGCGCTGTGGTCCGCCGGCGCTTCGGCTGTTATCACGCTGGCGCTCAGTCTGGCGGGCGTAACGGCTTTATTTCTGCTTGTCGGCGGCTGGGATGCCGCCCGTAATGCTCCGTTGAAAATAGCCGGCTTTTGTTTCGGCTCCGTTTTCGCGGCGTTATTCTCCCGGTTGGCCGGCGGATTATATTCGGAAGCGGCTTGCGCGCTTGACAGCGCGGTTCCGGAAAACGCCGGCGCGGTCCTTGCCGGCAACAGCGCGCGTAACGCCGTCAACCTGGGTGCGGATATTTTCGACTCCGCCGCAGCCGAGAACCTGGCGGCTATGGCGCTTGGCGCCGCGCTTTGGCCTGTTTACGGTTCCAAAGCCATAGTGTTTCCGCTTTTTGCCCGGGCCTGCGGTCTTGCGGCCTGCACGGCAGGGGTCATGAGAGCCGGATCTTCCGGGGAAGGCGGACACATGGACGCGCTGGATAAAGGATTTGCTGCCGCCGGGGTTACGGCGCTGGCCGGCTTGTTCCTGGGCTGTAGTCTGGGACTAGACGGAAACATGTGGCTTTTCATGGCGACGGTGATCGGTGTGGTTTCCGCCGTCCTTTTCACTTCCGCGGCTCGATATTACGGAGGGCACAGGCATCGTCCCGCCCGCATGGTCGCCAAGGCAGCCTCCGGCGGCGCGGCCGCCGCTCTTATAAGGGCGCTTTCTTCCGGTTTTGAGAGCGTCGCGGCGCCGGTTGCGTTGGTGGCTGCGGCGGTCATGGGCTCCTATTACTGCGGTGTGAGGGGATTGGAATCCTGCTGCGCCTCCGGCTGGCTTACCGAGCGGACCTGCGGCCTTTACGGCGTAGCGGCCGCGATCGTAGGCATGATGTCGGTTTCCGGCTATATTCTAGGTTTGGGCGTTTTTGGGGCTGTAAGCGGGGGCGCCCAGGTCATTAACGATATGACTCATCAGGAGGAAACGGTTAGACTGGATACCGGCATCCTTGCCGCCGCAGGCCGGACGGCGCTGGCCGCCGCGGCCGGTTACTCCGGAGCGGCGGCGGTACTGGCCTCGGTCCTGTTGTTTTTCGCATATATGCTGAAGACTTCCGGCCTTATCAGCCGGCCTTTTGAGACCGTGGATTTTGCCGGCGCCGAGGGGTTGGCCGGCGGTCTGCTCGGGGCTATGCTGGTTTTCCTATTCTGCGCTTATTGTCTAAGAGCCTGCGCGGCTTTGAGAACCGAGGACGGGGCCTCGGTCGAACCGGCGGCGCTCTCTAACTTCGTCCTGAAGCGGCTCATAATCCCGGCTGCTTTGGTGATAGGCTTGCCCCTGGCTTCCGTGCTTATCTTCCGCCGTTCGGGCCTGAGTCCGGAAGTGCTCTCCGCAATGCTGATCTCGGTAGTGGGGAGCGGAGCGCTTATGTCCGCTTTCATCCGCAATACGGCCGCCTCGCTTGAAAACTCGCTGATTTTTATGGAGGAGACCGGCTCCTCCGGTCCGGGCGCGGAGGGGCATAAGGCGGCCTCGGAAGCTTGTTCGTCCGGTGTAGTCCTTAAAGATACGGTCGCCCCGGCGTTGAACGCGTTGATAAAGTTTCTGCCGGCTATGGCGCTGGTTTTGGCCGAGCTCTTCGTATAGTGCGATAGTATCAGGACAGATATAAGGAGAATAGAAACGGAGCAAGACACAGCTTCCTGACTTCTCAGTCTTCGGCGGCCGGTGCTTCAAATTTATGTTTATAATTAAAAAAATACTCACCCCGTTCCTGCTCCCGCCCGGCATATTCGCGGTGCTGGCTTTTTGTCTGGCCGCCCTGCAGTTCCGGAGAAATAGGAAACAAGCCCCGGCCTGGGCCGGATTTGCTTTGCTGCTGTGGGCGGCCGCCACGGCGCCGGTTGGAAATATGGCGCTTTCCGGGCTTGAATACGCCTTTCTGCCCCCGGCGGAAGTAAAGGCCGACGCGATCGTGGTCCTGAGCGCCGGGATACGGGAGGGGGTGCCTGAGCCTTCCGGGGAGCCCGCTCTTTCCGGGATATCTCTTGAGCGGGCCGTAGAAGCCGTCCGGCTTTACCGGCGCTATAAGCTTCCGCTGATAATTACGGGCGGGACGGTGTTTTCAAAAGGTCCGGAAGCGCCCGTGATAAAAAAATATATCGTCAGCCTCGGCGTGCCGGAAAGGGATGTTTTAGCGGAGGAGCGCGCGCGCGACACCTGGGAGAACGCCGTTTTTTCCAAAAAAATTTGCGATGAAAAAGGTTATAAAAAACCGTTGATAGTGACTTCGGCTTACCATATGAGGCGCGCGATCTGGAGCTTTAAAAGGGCGGGACTTGTGGGCGCGATCCCGTATCCCACGGCTTATAAAAGTTCAAAGTCCCGCCGCTGCGGCTGGGGCTCTTTCCTACCCGGCGGCTACGAGCCGCTCAGCCTGGCGCTGCACGAATATCTGGGTTTTATTTTTTATAGAATTACTTATGCGTAATTAGGAGTCTGTCCGACATAAGCAATTTCGTCTGCAATTGCCGCTTTTTGCCGGATGCGCCTGTTTTATCCTTCGTTTCCACAAAGTTCTGCTGCGGAGTCGCTGGGTTTGGATAAAAGGCGGCAAGGCTTCCCGGCCATTGACTAATGGCGGCAAAGTTTGTAAATTTAATGTCTATAGAAGTCAAAAGTCGGCGGCCGAAGATCGGAATTATAGGCGACAGCCCCTGTCGGGTTGGCGGCGTCCCGCTTCTGATTTCTAGGAGCCTGTCCGACATAAGGCTTTCATGACGAATCTAAGGTAACATAGGGAGAAATAATTGTACCACGATAATAAAAGGGTAAGGATAAACAGATTCATAAATGTTGCGCAGGTAAGATTGATCGCGACCGACGGTACCATGATAGGCGTGAAGCCGATCCTGGAGGCGCAGAACATGGCAAGATCCGCCGGTCTTGATCTGGTAGAGATCGCCCCCATGGCGAATCCGCCGGTCTGCAAAATAATGGATTTCTCCAAATATCTCTATGAGCTGGATAAGCAGGAGCGGGAGAACCGTAAGAAGCAGAAGGCGGGAGTCCTGAAAGAGATACGTTTTAATCCCAGAATAGCCAAACATGACCTTGAGACGAAGATAAAACATATAGAAACGTTCCTCAAGGAGCAGAACAAGGTGCGCGTGACCGTGGTATTCCACGGCCGGGAAAACCAGCACCGGAACCTGGGCGAAGAAATACTCATGAACGTGAAGAACACTCTGGCGGCTGTGGGCGTTGTTGAAGGCCGTTCCCAGATGATGGGCAACAGGATGAGTATAATGCTTACGCCGATAGCCGCTGTTTCGGTTAAGGCTCCGGCGGCGGCTAAGCCCCCGGCCTCCCCTAAATAGCACGCTCCGGGAGTCTGAACCTGAAATTCCGGTTTTTGTCCCGGTTCTAAGGTGATAGTCCGCCGCTTAAGATTTCCGGCGACTGCGCGCGGGATGCAGACGGGTTTGCAAGTGTGTCGCCATATTTAATACAATGTGTTGATGCCGGGCCACGGTGTCGTTGAATTTTGCTGCGGATACTGCACGGGAAAAATATTATGCCTAAAATGAAAAGCCACAGCGGTGCTAAGAAAAGATTCCGGAAATCCAAAAGCGGCAAATGGACGCATAGGAAAGCGGGTCTCCGCCACCTTCTGACGGGGATGTCGGCTAAAAGAGGCCGCCAGCTCAGGACCGCTAAAGTGGAAGAACCCACAAGCGTTGAAGGCAAGCTGCTTAAGAGTTATCTGCCGTACGAATAATATCGCGGCGCCGGAGACGGCCGGGACGCCGGGGCTTAGGCGCTCTCTTAATAATTAATTTCCAGGTTCTGACTCTAAAATCACGGTTCATCAGGAATTATCATGAGAATAAAATACAGCGTAGCAAGAAACAAGAGAAAGAAAAAAATATTTAAACTCGCCAAAGGTTTTTACGGCGATAAAAAACACCGCCTCAGGATGGCGACCCAGCAGGTGGCCAAATCCCTGACCGCCGCTTATACGCACCGCCGCGACAAGAAAGGCGATATCCGCCAGATGTGGATAGTTCGGCTGAACGCCGCCACGCGCGAAGAGGGAATGACCTACAGCACTTTCATTAACGGCCTTAAGAAAGCCAATATCCTGCTCAACAGGAAGATGCTTTCCGAGATCGCCATCAAAGATCCCGCGTCGTTCACGCGACTCGTAGAGCTTGCCAAGGCCTCTTTAACCAAAACCTCATGACCCCGGAAGACTGGAAAGCGAAACTATCCCTCACAAGGGATAGTTTTCTTTCCGCGCTTATAAAAACCGATTCCGCCGGCATCGCCGAATTCGAAACAAAATACCTCGGCAGGAAGGGGGAATTGACCCTGTTGCTGAGGGATCTTAAGGATTTTCCGATAGAGGACCGGAAGGCTCTGGGGGCTCTCGGCAACGCCCTGAAAACCGAACTTTCCGCCGCTCTGGACGCCCGCAAGACCGAAACCGGCGCCGGCGCCGTAAACCTTGAAAAATCCAAGTTCGATCTCACTTTGGCCGGCTACCCTTTTCCCAGGGGCGGCCTGCACCCGCTGACCATCGTCGCCGATAAAATGTACGACGGTTTCCAGAAGCTGGGTTTCTCCATAGCGGAAGGCCCGCTTATCGAGGAAGACTATTTCAATTTTGAAGCGCTTAATTTCGCGTCGGACCATCCCGCGCGGGACATGCAGGACACCTTCTACGTTGATCTTAAGGATTCGCGGGGCAAAGACCTGCTGCTGCGCACCCATACCTCTCCGGTACAGATCCGCACGCTGAAGAACCAGGAACCTCCTGTGCGGGTAGTTTCCGCGGGCCGCGTGTTCCGTTCCGAAGCCGTGGACGCCAGCCACTCTTTCGCCTTCCACCAGATGGAAGGTTTCTACGTTGACAAGAACGTCAGCATGGCGGATCTGAAGTGGACGCTTGAGGCGTTCATGAAGGACCTGTTCGGTTCGTCGGCCAAAATATCGTTTTCGCCGTCTTTTTTCCCCTTCGTCGAACCCGGCGCGCAGGTGGCGGTCTCCTGCGTGTTCTGCAAAGGTTCCGGCGCCGCCTGCCCGGTCTGCAAGGGCACCGGCTGGATCGAGCTGCTGGGCGCGGGCGTAATCCACCCCAATGTCATTAAGGCCTGCGGCTATGACCCGGAAAAGTGGAGCGGTTTCGCTTTCGGCGCGGGCATAGAGCGTTTCGCGATGCTGCTTTACGGCATCAGCGATATGCGCATGCTGTATGAGAATGATCTGCGGATATTGAAACAACTGTAAGTTCCGGATAATCGGGAATAGATCAAATGAAGATACAACACTCCTGGCTTATGGATTTTATCGGCGCTCCTTTGAGCGTCGAGGACCTTATCGTCAAACTTACCCGCCTGGGCTTCAACATTGAAGGGATTAAAAAAACCGGCGCTTCCTTCTCGGGGGTGGTAGTTGGGCAGATACTTGCCATAGAGAAACATCCGAACGCGGACAAACTCTCGCTGTGCGGGGTCGGAGACGGAACGACCGTTATGAAAGTGGTTTGCGGCGCGAAGAATATCGCCGTTGGCCAGAAGATACTTTTTGCCAGGGTCGGCGCCGTGCTGGCGGAAGGCACGCTTAAAAAAGCCAGGATACGCGGCGTAGAATCCGAAGGCATGATCTGCGCGGCGGAGGAACTTGGCCTGGAAGGTTACGATAATTCCGGCATTCTGGTCCTGCCGGAAAACACACAGCTCGGAGTTGACGCGGCCTCCCTTTTCGCCAAACCCGACTGCGTCCTGGAAGTGGAGATAACGCCGAATCTGGCTTATTGCCTGTCGCATTACGCATTAGCCAGAGAGCTTTGCGCTTTCTATAACCTTCCTTTCAAACAGCCGGCCGTGCCGGAACTTCCCGGCTCCGGCGATCTCCGCGTCCCCATAAAGATAGAGGATTCGGGGCTTTGCGGCCGGTACACAGCCGTGGTGGTGGAGAACGTGTCCGCGGCAAAAACTCCGGAATGGCTGGCCGGCCGTCTGCGCGCGATGGGCTCCAACCCCAAGAACAATATTTTGATAGACGTTTCCAACTATGTGATGTATGAGCTGGGCCAGCCCACCCATTGTTTCGACCTTGCGAAGCTCGCCGGCCCGGAAATAATAGTCCGGCCCGCGAAAGCGGGGGAGATCCTTAAGTCGCTGGACAATCAGGACCTGAAACTGGACGGGGCCATGCTGGTTATAGCCGACAAAGACAAGCCCGCGGCCCTGGCCGGCGTGATCGGCGGGATGGACTCGGCAGTTTCGGATACGACAAAGGCTGTTTTAATAGAATCCGCGTCCTTCAACCCTTCGGCAGTCAGGCTTTCTTCCAGGAAGGCCGGCGTTAAGACAGAGTCTTCCTATCGTTTTGAGCGCGGCACGGATCCGGAACTTACGGTCTTAGCGGCGCGGCGCATGGCGCAGATAATACTTGAGGCCGCGCCCGGCGCTAAAGTAATCCAGGTCACGGATAATTATCCTTCAAAATACGCGCCCAAGGTCATAGAAGTCAGGCCTGAGCGGGTCAATGCTATTTTGGGCGCGGAGATCCCTGAGAAGGAAATATTCGCCTGCCTCAAGGCCATCCAGCCGGAGCTTGTGGACGACAAGCCCTGGCGGTTCCCGGCGCCCAGTTACCGCCGGGATATAGACAGCGTTTGGGATATAGCCGAGGAAGCCGCCCGCTATATAGGTTACGACGTGATCCCGGCCAGGTCCAATATGCCTGTTATGCGCGCCTGCGCGACGCCGTCCTATGAGGTAACCAGGGAACTTAAGAACCGTCTGGCTTACCTGGGTTTCTCGGAAGTCTATAACTACGATTTTATTTCCCTGCGGGATTTCCGCAACTGCCTTCTGAACGAGGAAAACGCGGTGCCCCTGAAGAATCCTCTTTCAACCGATTTTCAGTTCATGCGCACCGCTATGGTCGCCGGCGCGTTGAAGACTTTGAAATTCAACTTAAACCGCGGCAGGAGTTCGGTCTCCGTCTTTGAGGTCGGCAATATATTCAGGAAGACCGATAAGGGCCATTCGGAGGAAACGATGTGCGCGGGTCTCATGTACGGGGCCTTCCCCGGAGAGGAATCCTGGCGCGGCGGCAGCGCCATGGCCGATTTCTACCATCTCAAGGGCGTGCTTAACTACATATTCTCCGGCTATGGCGGCTTCAGGTTCGAGAAGGCGAAGAATCCGCCGGCATATTTCCACCCGGGCGTGGTGTTGGAGATGAAATTAGGGAATTTGCAGGCTGGATATCTGGGCATGCTGAACCCCCAGGCGGCGATGAACAGCGACCTTAAAGACAACCAGATCTATTATTTTGAACTGCCTCTTAAGGCCCTTGTGTCCGCTTATAAACCCGAGTTCTGGGCGCGGCTGCCGCAGGTAAAGGCGGTGTCGTCGTTCCCTAATACCTGGCGGGACCTGTCGGTGGTCATGGACGATAAATTCGAATGGGCCGAAATTGAGAAAGAGATCTCCAAGGCGCCGGACCTTTCCGCGGTGAAGCTTATAGATGTTTACAAGGGCAAGAGCGTGGGTGAAAACTTAAAAAGCGTCACTATCAGATTTAATTTTTCCTCTATGGACAAGACTCTCACCGACACCGAGATAAACGCTCATATAGCCGCTATCCTGGCGAAGCTGGGCCTTAACTTCAACGCCAAACTCCGCGGTTAAGAAAATTCGCCCGGACACAGTTCCTGGCACATTCGAGCTTCCGAAAAAGATTAACGTTGCGGGGGGACTTTATCAACTCCGCCAGAACCCTCCAAAATTGAAAGCCTGGATTGCCACACTGGTCGGTTTTCTGAAAGAAATAAGTGTTGATAATTAACAGAGGCCGAAGCCAGTATAAAGCGGTTTTTATGAGAAATTACGCTGACATATTAATCAACGACTTGGCCTCACAATGCGGAATCCGACTCCTCCGTAGCCGCTGACGGGAAACATATCGTCGCGGTAATAGACTTGCATGTGGGTATCACTTTGGGCGAAAGAGCTCCCACGCACCACCCGGTTGGAGCCGAAGCATTCATACGCAGTGCCATCATTAGGCGCAAGGAAATATCCATAACTATACGCATCTTGTACCCACTGTCCTACATTTCCAGCCATATCGCATAAGCCCTGCTCAGTGTTTCCCGCAGTTTTCGAACACACAGGCATTGTACTTTCGTTACCACAACCTCCACCTATCACGGCCTTATCGCAGGTTGCAGCCGCATATCCCCAAGGGTATAACCGGTTCTTACCTCCACTCGTAGCCGCATATTCCCATTGAGCTTCGCTAGGCAGTCTTGCACCTTTAAATCCGGCATATTGATTTGCCTGGTCCCAGTCTACGCAGTTAATCGGATGAAGTTCTCGGCCTTCCACTCCCCAGTTGCAATAAGCGTCATTGGGTTTCGGTTTACTACACTTGCCTTTGCTCACACACTTCGCGTATTGTTCTACTGTCACCACTGTCTTGGATATTTCAAAGGTGCCGATATAGACCGTGTGGGCAGGAGAGGTGTTTCCGGTATCATTGGATCCCATGATAAACGACCCGCCTTTAATACGAACCCATTCGACATCGCTTTCATCCCCTGCGGCATCAACTATGCTGTCTGTCCACGAGATGATCGAACTGACTTTTCCATAAAGGGTGTATTTTCCGGGACCACCCCCACTCACCACGCCTACGAGTGTTGTGTTAGGTCCGGAGCCTATGAATACCGGTCCGCCGCTGTCGCCATGGAAGGCTCCCTTCTTGTTGGAACCGCCGCAGAGCATACGGGCAGTGAACTCCGGCCAGTCTTTCCGGCACTTTTCTTCAGAAACCAGCGGCACAGATACTGTCTTGAGAATGTTTGATGGCTGGCCACCCTCTTTAGTAAGGCCCCATCCCGCGATAGTTAAGGCAATTTTTCCGCTCAATTCTCCGCGATTCAGGGAGATGGGGGGGAACTTAGACTCTCCGTTCAGGCGTAACAATGCGAAATCATAATCCACTAATCCCGTGTTTGAATTATAGTTGGGATGTCGGATAACCTCGGACGGACTGAAACGCTCGATTCCAACTGTTTGCTTAAGTTCTCTAAGGTCGTGTGCTCCTACAAAAGCGGCCTTTACATTGCCATTTACGCAGTGCCCGGCAGTAAGCACCCAGTTTTTCCTGATTAAAGAACCGCCGCACATCTCTAACTGGTCGCCCTGTTGGGAAACAATGAGAACCATGAATGGAAATTCTCCTTTCACCGCGTCTATGCCGCCAATTATTTTTCCGGGCAGCAGCGGTATCTCAACGGCAGCCTCTGGTGTTGAAATGCCCGCGTAGGATGCTATATTTGCAGGGATAGCAGTGTTAAACTCCTGAGATTCTTCTCCTACGGCATCCCGAAAATCGGATGGTGGGTTTGATTTCCACGACCGTGCAATAGCAAATGCGCTAATGGTCACAACTAGGGCTATTAATGGAAATAGTGTTTTATCCACGGAATGTTCCTCGACTTTTAATTTTTTCACCTTGCGGAGCCCAGTCGATAATTTTGAACATATTTTTTTGGCAAGGTTAACTATAGAAAACTTATATTTAGAGTGTAGTGCAGACAATAATGTTTGTCAAGGGTCCGAATGTACAGGGGCCAATCCCCCCTTTGTCCCACTGCTTTCCCAATAAAATCCAGATACTTTCAGGCGGGTTAATTCCGCTTTATCGTAGTTAAGGGTAGGATAAATTATTTATTGAAACGCGAAGGCGAACCCCAATTATCTGCGCGGGTGACGGGGGATCTGGGTTAGCAAAACCCTACCGGACCGCGCCACTTGCGCAGCGTGGCGCGGGAGGTCGGGAAGGGCGGGCACGGTGTGCACGACCCTGGTTTTGCGTTCCAGGCCCCCGGCAGGCCCTGCGCCAATTTAAAATAAAGCAAACTTTCTTGGGAGGCTCTCCGGGGCTTGAAACTGCGACCGCACAAACCTGAAAATTGCGCTTCAAATCGCTTTATGTTTTAAAACAGGAATGGCCGCCAAAGTGATGAGGGGAAAGACGCGGGATTTTTAATATAATCTAACTAGATGCATACCAAGATAAAACGGCTTGAAGAATTGGTTAATAATTCCATCGCCATTGTGAAAAAGCTGGAAGAAGAGAACGCCGTTTTGAAGCAGCAGGTGGAAGCTTTGGCCGCCGACCGGCAGAAGATCGTTAAGGGGTCCGCCGCCGCCAGGGAACTGGCTGAGTTTAAAAGTAAAGTCAGGCAGAAACTTTCCCGCATAGCGGCCAGAATAGACAAAGCCATAACGCTGCAGGATACCCTTTTCCCGGAGGATTTAGATGACAGGCAATGAGGTTCAGGTAAAAATAAAAAGCAGGACCCTGACCCCTTCCGTGGACGGATTAGGGCCCCTTGAAATAACCACTATAGCCAATCAGGTGGAGAAAAAAATAGACGAGATAGAAAAAAAAACACAGATCCCGGACACCTCCAAACTGGCCCTTATGGCCGCTTTTGAATTTGCAACCGAACTTTATAACCTGAAACAGAAATCCGAGACCACCAAGGAAGCCGACTTGAGAAAGATAGATGAACTGGTGGAAAAACTTGAGAGTTCGCTGGATAAGCAGTTGTTCTGAAAAACCGTAAAGTAAAAAAATTAGGGAAGTACCTGTATTTATCCCCGATTTTGAAAATCCCGTATTCTCGTTTTGGCTTCTATTCTATGTCCGATTCCCTTTTTGAAGAACCCGCCGCCTCCGCGTCTCCGGAGGCGGCCGCGCCCCTGGCGGCCAGGCTGGCTCCCCTTGAGCTGGACGAATTCGCCGGTCAGGAGCATATTCTGGGCGCCGGCAAGCTTCTTCGGCGCGCCATAGAGGCCGACAGCCTTCAATCCGCCGTATTTTACGGCCCGTCCGGAGCCGGTAAGACAGCGCTCGCCGGGTATATCTCATCGAAGACCAAGGCCCGCACTTTTGAGCTTAACGCCGTGACCGCGGGCGTGGCGGAACTTAAAAAGATCCTGGAATTTTCCAAAGGCCTTTCCGGCGGCTTCGCAAAGAAACAGCGCATTCTGCTTATCCTGGACGAGATACATCATTTCAACCGCACACAGCAGGACGTGCTGCTGCCCTCGGTGGAAAAGGGCGAAGTCATCCTTATCGGCATGACCACGGAAAATCCGTTCTTTTACATAAACGGCGCTTTGCTTTCAAGGTCTATCGTGGTGGAATTTAAAGCGCTGGATGAAAGTCATTTGCGTAAGATCCTGGCCCGCGCTTTAAGCGAAGAGCGGGGGCTTAAAAATTTCAATGTCGAATTGAGCGCGGAAGCCGCGGATTACCTGGTCTCCAATTCCATGGGCGACGCCCGCCGGCTTCTGAACGCGCTTGAACTGGCCGTGGTGACCACCAGGCCGGACGCGGGGGGCAAACGGAGCCTGGACCTGGATATCGCAAGGGAATCCATACAGAAGCGCAGCCTGCGTTACGATAAAAGTTCCGACGAGCATTATGATCATATCTCGGCCTTCATAAAATCCATGCGCGGCTCCGATCCGGATGCCGCCGTTTACTGGCTGGCCAGGATGCTGCAAGCCGGGGAGGACCCCCGTTTCCTGGCCCGCAGGATACTTATCTGCGCCTCTGAGGACGTGGGGAACGCTAATCCCATGGCTCTGCTGGTGGCCCAGAGCGCTTTCAAATCGGTGGAGATGCTGGGAATGCCTGAAAGCCGCATAACTCTGGCCCAGGCGGCGATCTATGTCGCCGTCTCGCCCAAGTCCAACGCTTCGTACCTGGCCATAAGTAAGGCGATGGCGGAAGTGGCCAACGGCCCGGAACGGCCCGTGCCCATGCATCTGCGCGACGCGACAAAGGACGGGGAGGCGCTGGGCCACGGCAAAGGTTACAAATATCCGCACGATTTCCCCAATCACTATGTGAAACAGGAGTATATGCCAGAGCCCAAAAGGTTCTACAAACCTACCGAACAGGGTTTTGAGGCGGAAATAGGCAAACGATTAGCGCGGCTTAAGGAATCGGATAATAGAGAATAGAGGATGGCGGGGAATCAGCTGATTTTGATTATTGACTTTCCGGTAAATCCCTATGGACCCTAAAGTTTACACCGTCAGCGAGTTGAATCAAAGCATTAAATTCCTTCTGGACACCACTTACGGCACGCTATGGGTGGAGGGGGAGATATCGGGTTTCAAGGTCTCTTCGCTCGGCCATATGTATTTCGACCTCAAGGACGCCGATTCCCTTGTCTCGTGCGTCATCTATAAAGGCTTCGCGGCTCATATGGAGTTTGACCCGGAGAACGGCCTGCTGGTCAAAGTGCGCGCCTCGGTCACCATCTACGCCAAGCAGAGCAAATACCAGCTTAACGTCAAAGAGCTTATTCCCATGAAGATGGGGCCGCTTCAGATCGCTTTTGAACAGTTGAAGAAAAAATTGGAAGCCGAGGGGCTGTTTTCATCCTCGCGCAAGCGTATCCTGCCGAAGCTGCCGCGAAAGATCGGCATAGTCACATCAATGCAGGGCGCGGCCATCCGCGATATACTTTCCATCCTTAAAAGGCGTTACTCCAACCTGCACATCATTATCGCTCCCGTAAAAGTGCAGGGGCCTGGCGCCAAAGAGGAGATAGCCGAAGCGATAAGTACGTTGAACGATAATTTTAAGGACATGGACGTTCTGCTTGTGGGGCGCGGCGGCGGTTCCATGGAAGACCTCTGGGCATTCAACGAGGAGATCGTGGCCCGCGCCATAGCCGGTTCGCGGATCCCCGTGATTTCCTGCGTGGGGCATGAGACCGATTTTACCATAGCCGATTTTACGGCGGACTTACGCGCTCCCACCCCTTCGGCCGCGGCCGAACTGGTGGTGCAGAATAAGGAAGAGCTTGTGCGCCATATCCGCCAATTGAACACCCGTCTGGTGCAGTCGCTGCGCATCTTTTATGAGCATCTTAAGGGACGGTTTACCGGCCTGGCCGGCGGCAGGATGTTCAGGAATCCGGAGCTGATGCTGGAAGCCCGCCTGCGCCGCGTGGACGAAGCCGCTGAAGCTCTTTTTAATAATGCCGAGCGGCGGGCCCGCATCTTTGAAGAAAAGCTGAAGCTTGCCGGGGCCAAACTCAACGCTCTGAACCCGGAATTCCCGCTGAGCAAAGGCTATGCCATTGCGACGCTTGCCGACGGCTGGACCGTGGTCAAGGATGCCGGAACGCTTAAACAGGGGCAGATCCTTTCCGTCAGGTTCAGGAAAGGCAGGGCGGAAACCGAAGTTTTGAAAATGGAGGAATAGGTCCTTAATTTTATGGCAAAAAAAGAAAAGAACGGCAGTTTTGAAGAACAACTGGGCAGGCTGGAAGAGATCGTGGCCGGCCTTGAATCGGAGACCACGCCGCTGGAAGACTCTCTAGCGCTTTTTGAAGAAGGCGTGAAGATCTCCAAAGATCTCGCGGCCCGGCTTGAAGAAGTGAAGCGCAAGATAGAGGTGCTGAAAAAGAACGCCGCCAGCGAGATAAAGCTGGAAGAACTTAGCGAGGAAGAGGATAGATAACTGGAACTGGAAAATAGCGGATGGAAAGTGTGTTCCGTAAGCCCGGTTTCCCCGATATCCGTTCTCTTGCAGATATGAAACTCCGATTGGACATCGCCTGCGTGGAACGCGGCATCTTTGAATCCCGCGTGAAAGCCCAGGCTTCCATTATGGCGGGGCTGGTGCTGGTAAACGGCCTGCCGGCCGACAAAGCCGGGAAGCCGGTCAAAGACGCCGATGTTATCGAGATAGTTAAGTCCGGCTGCCCATATGTTTCCCGGGGCGGGCTCAAGCTTAAAGGCGCCATAGATAATTTTAAAATCGAAGTAAGAGGCCGGGTCTGCCTGGACGTCGGCGCGGCCACCGGCGGTTTTACCGATTGTTTCCTGCAGGAAGGCGCAAAAAAAGTTTACGCGGTGGATGTCGGCGAGGGGCAGTTCCATGAAAAAATAAAGAGTCATCCGCTGGTTGTCTTCATTCCCCGGACCAACGCACGGTTCTTAAAGCCGGACCTTTTCCCCGAGTTGCCGGAACTCGCCGCCATAGACGTATCGTTTATATCCCTGAAACTTATTCTTGGCCCTGTTTTTAATTCCACCGCGCAAAACGCCGGGATAATCGCGCTTATCAAGCCTCAGTTCGAACTGGCCCCCGGAGACCTTAAGCGCGGCATTGTTAAGACCGACGATTTAAGATCCAAGGCCGTGGAGGAACTGCGGAAATTCGTATCCGAGAGTATTAAAGGTTTTAAGGAAGCCGGCCTGATAGAGTCGCCCATCAAAGGCGCGAAAGGAAATACCGAGTTCCTATGGTATCTTCAGAAAAGCGAATAACAAATCCATTCTCCGCTTTCAGTCCCCGAATATATGGAAGCGTCTAAATATAAACTATCGTGCGCGGTCTGGGAGTTTACATTGCGGTGCAATCTGAGCTGCGTGCACTGCGGTTCTTCAGCAGGTAAGGCCCGTGCCGATGAATTAAATACCGAAGAAGCTCTTAAGCTTTGCGAAGACCTGAAAAGAACCGGTTGCCGCGGAGTGGCGCTGATGGGGGGCGAACCTCTTCTTCGAAAAGATTTTTGGGCCGTAGCCTCCAGAATAAAAGAGCTGGGGATGGAGCTATCCGTTATCACCAACGGCACGGTGTTCTCTGATGAAATATTCGGACAATTTAAAGCTTTAAAACCCAGAGCCGTGGCCGTCAGCCTGGATGCGGCCGCCGCGCGTTTGCACGACGAGATCCGCGGCGTGCCGGGCTCGTATAAAAAAACCAGTGCTTTCATGGACCGGGCGCTTGAACAAGGCTTGCCGCTCAGCGTCATCACCACGGTGCATAAACTTAATTTGAAGGAATTGCCCGCTATCCGCGACCTGTTAAAAGGCAGAGGGATAGCCTGGCAGGTTCAGACGGCCGGCGCCGAGGGCCGCAGGTTTTCAAAAGACCTTCTGCTGGATGAGGAAGAATTTTATTCCGTGGGGATCTTTATAGAAGCCTGCCGGCGGGGCAGCTGCGCCAAGGATCTGCCGATAATAGGCGCCCACGACCTGGGCTATAATTCCGGAATCCTGAAAAATATCTCGCTTTACGAAAAATGGGAAGGCTGCCAGGCCGGTGTTTCCGTGCTTGGCATACGAAGCAACGGCGATGTGCTGGGCTGTCTGGCCATGAACGAGGACGGGTACGTGGAGGGAAATGTCCGCAGCTGGGGCATCGCCGAGATCTGGAACGGCGCCTCAGCTTTCGGGTATACGCGGCATTTTAAAGCGGGGGATGCCGGCTCAAATTGCGCCGCCTGTCCCCACCTGTATGCTTGTAAAGGCGGTTGTAATGAGATGTCGCTTATGAAAAGTGGATCTCTTCACAACGATCCGTACTGTTTTTATAAACTTGAACGGCGGTTCTTCGCTGAGGAGCTCAGCGATCCCTTGCTGCGGCTCCGGTTCAGACTGAACGGCTGGATAAACGCCCGCAGCGGCGCGTTCGGTAGTCTAGGGCGCCGATTTTTCGGCGGGTAATGCGCCCCGCGCATGTGTTAAGCGCGGGGTGCGACAAGCATGAAAATATCTGCCTCCTTAGTATTCAGGAGATTTCCGCAGCAGGGGGTTCAGTGCGGCGACTGAGCCTTGGCGAAGGAAGCAAACGCGGAAGGGGGGCGGCGCCCCCCTCCGGGAGCACCGGACCGATAACCTTAAGAGGTCCGGCGTCATCCGCCCCGCGCATGTGTTAAGCGCGGGGTGCGACAAGCGGGGAGATTTGACTCCTTTTTATTAAAGATATTTCCGCTTCGGGAGGTTCAGCGCAACGACCAAGCGAAGCGCAGGGAGTAAGCGACGATGAAATGGAGGGCAGAGCCCTCCTTGTGGAGCACCGGGCGCCACATTATAAAGCCCGGCGTCATCCGCCCCGCGCATGTGTTAAGCGCGGGGTGCGACAAGCGGGTGTGCGACAGGTGGATGGAAATGAAACTAAACATCGGCTGCGGTTATAATTATCTCAAAGGCTACGTAAATATAGATTCCAGCGAGGAGTCCTTGGCCGACAGGCGGATGGAGGCGCACAGCCTTTATTTCGAGGACTGTTCCATAGAAGAGATAAAAGCCGCCCAGTTGATAGAGCACCTGGGATTTTTTAAAGCCCAATATTTTCTGACCGAATGCTATCGGGTGCTCAAGCCGGGGGGCTTGTTGATCGTGGAGACGCCTCACATAGAAAAGACCTTTAAAATCTTCCTGAAAGGAGATAGAGCCGTTCGCGAAACGGCGCTGGGCTGGGTCTACGGTAGCGAATCTACCGGGATGGAGCACCGTTACTGCTTTCCAGTGGAGCTGCTTGAGGAGGCGCTTGCCGGAGCCGGTTTTGAACTTGTGAAAAAGGACCTTTTTGACTACCAGGCTGATCGTCCGGCATTAAGGTTCTCGGCGCGTAAAAATGGGAGCGCCGCCGCCGATCTGGCGGCCGCCCTGCGGCGCGAACTCTCCGTTAGAGGCGCGCTATATTTCGGGGACGAATATGCGGCGGCGGAAATGGAAAAGCTCTTGAAAATAGCGGTGGCCCATGGCGTTTCAGCGGATGAGGCCGCGGTTTTTGAACTTGCGCTTTACGAGCCCAGGCTTGCCGAGGCATTTTTCAGGGTTAAAGGAACCGCAAGGTTTATGAAAGCCGCGGCCGGAGTGGCCGCCGTAAATTTTACGGCGCGCATGTACGGGACGCTTGCCAGGCAGCCGTTGGGGACAACTCAGAAGGACGCTTTTGCCGCCGCTCTGGAAGAAGGGCGGAGCGACCTGAAAGAAGCGCTGGCCGGCCGGCTGCCGCCGCTTGAAAAAACCGGTCCCCACGCGCTTTTCTCTTTCGAGATGGCGCGAATAGTTTCCGACAGGACTTTCCGGGCGGGACTGAAGGCTTATGCGAATGACGCCTTTGGAGAAGCCGCCGGCTCTTTTGCGGAGGCGCTGCGGTTGTGCCGGGATAATCCCTACGCCTGGCTTTATTTCGCCCGAAGTTTTGAAGCGCGCGGGGAATATAACGAATGTGGTGCCGCCTATGAAAGAGCTCTGGCAGTATTCGAGCGCGTCGGCCTAGCCGGCCCGGAAATGATCGGGGCCGTAAAAAAAGAGATCGAGACCTTCCGCCACAGGGGAGGCGCGTCTTCCTGAAAAGATGGCAGGAGCTTTTCCGGATACCTCCGCGAAGCCGGCTGAAAAGAAAGGCAAGCAAGTCTTTTTTATTAGTCTTGATCCGGCGGTCCTTAACCGGGCCGCCGGTTTTTTATGTAAAATAGGATGACTCACCGGGCCGCGCGAAGCGCACCTGAGCTCCGCGAAGGGAAAAATTCAACTGAATTTTTCGGGTTAAAATAATGCCGGGAATGGATTTATGAAAAAGTTTTACGAAATAGGCGCCAAGACCGGGTTGAGCGCCCGGGAAATGCATAAGGCGGCTCGGTTCGGATTATTCGGACTAATGGCCGCGGTTTTGACGGTTTTATCCGCCTGTTTTAAAAACAGCAAACCACCGGTCGCTGAAGCTCCCCGGCCCTCTCCGCAAACCGCTTCCGATATAGACGCCTCCGCTATCCGGCGCCTGGTAGATTCTCTGGATAAGAGCACCGGCACGGTCAAACCTGATGCCCGCGATAATTGCGGCCCTTATCCCGGATACCCATGCGGCACGCGCTACTATACCGTGAGCGTTTCTGATTTTTTCAAAAGAGCCCGGATTTATTGACCTACGCATAATAAATATTTACAAATGAAGAAGAGCCTGGTTTTTGTGGTTCCGTTTCTGCTGGCCGGCTGCGGCAATTATTCTTCCGTCAAAATCCCGTATTTTCTGCCGGCCGGCGGCGGAATTATAGAGACCAGGCGGGCGCTGTCTTCGCTTTATATTTCGCTTAAGTATCCTCCGCAGCCGGAGGAATCCTTCCTGGGGAATATTGTCGGCAATCTCCTCAACGACCCCGCCGCGGAATTCAATAATTACGCCCTTGCCGAGAAAATTGCCGGCGTATTTTCCGGACCCGGAGGCAAGGTCCTTGCATATCGTGTGTCCAGAAGCACCGGGGATGGAGATCCTTACGTTAAATATTTCAACCCTTCGGGCGTATTGGAGTTGAAGCTGTCGGACCCCCGGTTTTCGGTTGAGAAAGAAGACCGCTCCAGCGAGTATTACGATAAGAACAGGCAGCGGCAGACGGTCAAGAGCACGGTATGGGTGTATCAGGCTTACGTCGGCGCTGAGATAAAACTTTACTCCGGTTCCTACGTTAAAGCGCTAGACACTGCTCACGAAACTTTCGGTTGCGCCGAAGAACGCTCTGATGCCGAACTGTCCCCGGCCGAGTGGTATGCTGAAAATGAAGATAGGATATTGAACGACGCAGCCGTCAAACTTTACGCGCGCTATATCGGCAGGGAGGTCCTGCGGTCCCGGGTGCTGTTCAGGAAAAAAGGCGACAAAGAATCCGCAAAAGCCTCGGATCTGGCCAGGCGCGGCAAGTGGGCCGGGGCTGAAGAGATCTGGTCGCGGCGGTTGAGCGGGAAAAATGACTGGCGGGACGCGCTGGGCCTGGCGGTTTCGGCCGAAGTGCGCAAGGACTATTCCGCGGCGAGGGACTATTATCTGAGAGCGCGCGAGGCCTCCGCGGGGGACAAGGAAGCTTTATCCACGAAGTGGGGCGAGATCCTTGAGGATCTGGAAGTTATGCTTGATACCGGTTCCGCCGCCGCTCAGGCCTCGGGGGAAGACTGGTTCGCGCCGGAGGCCGCAGTTCTGCCGTTCACCGATGAGACCACAAGTATCGACGGGCCGCCCATGCTCAGGGCCATTATCGCCGACGCGCTTAAGACCGCCGGTTACCGGGTGCAGGCGCTTGAAGATACGGATAAAATTCTTCTGGCCCGCGGGTTTACCCAGGGCGGACAGCTTGGTGCGGCTGATCGTGCGGAGTTGTGCAAATGGCTGGGTGTGGAAAGGCTGTTTTACGGCGATATAACCGATTTCGGGGAAATTATGGCGGGTGTTTATAACCGCCGTATGATCAAAGGCTCGGTCACTCTCTGGGACCTGAAAGCCGGTGATTTTATATGGGGGATAAGTCCTTCCGTGGTAAGGGTTAGCACTTCCAAAAGTTTTTTTGGGGGGATATTTTTTCAGTTGGCGAAGGGCATGGCGGAGCGCATGAAAAACAAGCCGCTGGCCTATGAAGGGACCGTTTTCGCCGGTAAAGTAATCGAAGCCCTGCCGAATAAGATAAGGTAACGCCGGGCTGATGGGCTTTGGGTTAAAGAGCCGCACAGTAGTCCAGTCGGGCCGGTGGAGGGTTTCCTGTGCGTTCCGGGTCCGGGTTTTATTGGGAAGAAGACCGGGGGCTTCCGCCGGCTGTGGAACGCAACGGCCCGCATAGCGGGCCGTTTTGAACGGTCCTCGCCGTCGCTAATGATAGCGATGCGCTCCAGCCCCCGGTCTTAAAACCCTCCGAATGGAACGCACAGGAAACCTGAGATCACTGGAAACTTAACAAGGGCTGGCTATTAGGATGTATCGTCAAAGGGTGGGGTAAATGTATTTATAGTTTAAAAAACGCCGGATTAAAGGCGATAGAAATTTAATATACATCGTATTTTTGGAGGGCGGCCGGCGGATTTTCTGCGCGCTCCATTTAGGGTTTTAAGGCCGGGGGCTGGAGCGAATACCTATCATTGGTGTACGGCGGTGAATGTTTGAGCCTCGCACTGTGTGCGAGGCGAGTTCGCACGCCGGCGGAAGCCCTCGGCCTTCTTCTTGCAAAACCCGGTCTTGGAGCGCGCAGAAAATCCGGCGGCGGCCCGACTTGGCATCTCGCGGTTCTAAACCTAAAACCCATTAACCAGGCGTTACCTTAATACCTGCGGATCGTTTCAGATCAGTTCTTTTCGAAGACCAGCAGGGTTTCTACGTGGGGGGTGTTGGGGTAGAAGTCGAAGGCCGCGGAGCGGACAAGATTATACTTCTCCAGAAAGAACGCGGCGTCGCGGCCCTGGGTTATGGGGTTGCAGGATAAATAAATTATTTTCCCCGGCAGTAATTCCATTATATTCTTTACCACTTTCTGATGCAGGCCCGCCCTTGGCGGGTCAAGGACCAGAATATCCGCGCCCTTAAGCAGGGCCGCGTCGGCCTTTTCCATCATAGAGCAGAGTATCTCGAAATTAGCGGCGTTGTTCTGCGCGGCGTTAAGCTGGGCGTATTTAACCGAATTCGGTACCGCTTCCACGGCGTACACCTTGTCGGCCAGGTCTCTGAGCGCCAGGCCTATGGCGCCCACGCCGGAATACAGGTCTATGATCTTTTCGCATTTGAACGAAGCGGCCCGTATTTCCTGAAGCGCCGTTTCAAAAAGTTCCATGTTGTTCTGGAAAAAACAGTCGAAGCCGTAGGATAGAAGCGTGCCGCCGGCCTTCTCGGTGATGAAATCGTTGCCCCACGCGGAGATGACCTCGTCGGCGGTGCTCATCGGACTTAAAGGGTTGGAATAGGCGGCCATGAAGCCGGTAAGTCCCTCTACTTTGAATTCCGGCAGGGCGAGGTCTTTCCTTTTAAGGAAAAGCGCGGCCATGCATTCGCCGGTATTCTTAGCCTCTCTTAAGATAAGGGTTTTCAGATCGGCGGGGGTAAGGCCGGCCTGGTTGAGCCGTTCCAGTATCTCGAGGGCCAGGGCGTTCGTTTTGTCGCTCATGAGTGCGCAACCCCGCGGGAGCGCGTACATGTCCCGGTAGTTTCCGCGCTTGTGGAAAGCGAAGGCCAGTTTGCCGTTCTCAGTAGTGAAGCTGTATTCGATTTTGGTGCGGTAGCCGAAAAGTTGTCTGGCCTCGTAAAATTTATCAAGCCGGATGGTCTCTTTGGTGGTCTGGTACAGCAGGTCTTCCACCAGGCCTTTCTTGGTCTCAGCCTGAAAAGCGTAGTCCATGATCTGCCAGGGTGAGCAGCTTATATAATGATCTTCCTTCGGCGGTATCCTTTTCGGGGAAGGCGTGAGCACTTCAATGAGCTCCGTTTCCATGAAATTGCGTTTTTCAAGGGTTACGCGCACGCGGGCGGTTTCGCCGGGCAGGACGCCGTAGGCGAAAACCACTTTGCCTTTGTGGCGGCCGAGAGTCTTGCCTTCTCCGACTATCTTTTTAAATTCCAGGGTTATTTCTTTCATAGTTGGCCGTCCGATGCGCATAGCGGCGGGATTGAGCGAATAGTGAAGAAGAGTGCGCCGATCGCGCGGATATTGAATTTCCGAGCTACTACATTTAATATAATTTGGAAGGCGGGAACAAATAATATGAAAAATGCCGGCGCAACGCTAAAGGAGACGCCCCTGTATGAGGGGATACTCCGGCTCAACATCTGGCTGGTGTTCGCGGCGCTCCTTGTAAATATCTCCATCGGCTGGAAATCATTTCCCGGTCCCTCCGAGGGCGAGGCGGCGGCCTATCGCGTCTATGGCTGGGCCTATGGCCGGGGAACGGAGGCAATAGGCATAAGGGAGCCGGCGCCGGTTTTTCCAGTCAGAGTCCTTAAAAGGGCCGGTGTTCCCGTCCCGTTGGGCGCCAAGATCATTGGGGTGTCGGCTTTTGCCGGCCTTACCTGGCTGACGCTGGTTTTCCTTAGAAGGCGTTACGGGGCGGTGGCTGGAGCAATCGGCGCCATGCTCTTGTCGGTTAATCCGTATTTTTGCTATTACGCGGTCAGAGGTCCGGCCGAGATCTTTTCCCTGCTGTTTTTTCTGGCTTTCTGGTATTTTGTGGAAAAGAAGGATTTTGCTTTTAAAAATCTTGCCGCGGCGGCAGCATGCGCCGCGCTGGCGGCGCTTTCAAAAATAATTTTCCTGGTGTTCGTTCCCGCCACCCTGGGTTTGTGGATACTTGAGGAGCGTTCTGTAAAGCGCGTCCGCTTCGCCCTTTATTCGGCCCTCCTGGCTTGCGCACTGGTTTCTCCATATCTCATATACCAGAATTCGGTTTTCGGCCGCCCGCTGAGCCTGCAGGAAAACCTGCTCAGACAATGGCGGAACCTGGCCCTGGAGGGGCCGATCCTGGAAGCGCCTTTCAACGGCGGCCCGCTCAGTCCCTCGGAATTCATGTTCGGTGAAGGCACACGCCGTTCCGCGGCCTGGTTCGCCGCGGGTTTAAGAAAAATCTTCCTTTCCGGGTTGCCCGAACTGGCTTATTACAGGATAGAGCTTTTTTTCGGCTTGATGGGGCTGGTCCTGCTGTATATGAAAAAAAGCCGGTCCTTTGCCTCTTTATTTTTCTTATTCATCCTGCCGGTCGCCTTTATAGCCGCAGTGAATCAGGTGATGATCACGGGCGGCATAGAGCCGAGATTCTATCTTGGGGCTTTCTGGCTGGTCTGCGCTTATGCTGGTTTCGGCTTCCAGGAACTGTTGGTAATATCAAAGCAGTTACTTCTTGCCGGCGTTCCGAGCCCCGCATCAAAGAAATGATTTTTTGCTAGGATATAATCATGGCTAATAATAAATACAAATTTACGGCGGTGGTGGCTTTTATATTTCTGTTGCCGTTCCTTATACTGAGCCGGCATTTTATCGACGGCAATAACGAGCTTGGAAAAAGGGACACGCTTTCTTATATGGCGCTGCGAACCAGGACCGTCGCCAATATTACGGCCGATCTGCTGACGCTTAATTACGATATTTCCGGAATCTCTTCATCCGCCAATTTCCTTAACGCGTCCGGAGAGACCCGGAAAAAAATGCTGGAGGGCAGGATAAAGGAAAACCCCAGCATCTACTCTGAATTTTCGATACTGAACGCTTCCGGTAAGGAAGTATTGAAAACCGGGACGACTTCCCCCAAAGATCTGAAAGATTATTCTAGGACCGAGCTTTTTAAAAGCGTTGTTTCCGGACAGGAGTCGTCGGGAGCGGTCGAATACGGAGAGTATACTCCGCCGGCTCTTGTGCTGGTGGAACCGATGAGCAAAGTCCGCGGCGCCAAAGCTGAAACATTTCTGCTGGCCCGTATGAGCCTGGCTTACCTTGGAGAGATCGTGCGCGTTATCGGGCGCAATTCGTCCGGCAACCTGGGTTTCATGGATGCCGGCGGCCAGCTGATAAACGATTCGCTTGGGCGGGCTATAATAAGTCCCGGCATCAAGGCCCCCGCCGAGGTCCGGCGGGTTGTGGCCGCCGCTTCCGCCAAGGGCCTGGATGATTTCAGGAGCGAGGTTTCGTTTAAAGGGCGTAGTTACCTTGTATCCGTGGCGAATATAACCGGCACCGGCTGGTGGTTCTTTGAAGTGGCGGATGCCTCAAAACCGCTGGATTATTCCTCCGGCTTCCGGGTTAAGCGCGTTATACTGACGGGGATACTGCTCATATTTATTTTTTCCTTCATTTCCTACAAATTGGCCCTCCTGTGGCTTCTGCCCAAAACGACAGAATATATAAAGGAGGGGAAATAGCGTTTGTGGGAATTCAAATCGGCAGTCCGCTGCCCCCTCCCATTCCGTACATGATGTTATCCGCCAATGTGGTTTAGGATAGGTCCTTCGGGTTGTGATGATGGGTCTTTTGCCCTTGAATATGCATAAATTCTCTGGTATATAAATACCATGTGTTTTACCCGCTTTCCTAAAATAGTTTCCGGGTCGGTGTTTTCCCTTTTTTTTGCGCTGTCCCCGGCTTATGCCGGCCTGGAGGCCGTCCGTGAGCGGGCCGGGCTCCTGTTTGACGGCTCTATGCCTGCCGCGCCGCTGGGCGTGGAGCAGCCGTCTGACGCAAGGCTTTCCGCTTCTTTTGAATTCCTGCAACAGACGAAGGAAGTGCTGTCATCCGGCCGCTGGAACGGGGCCGTTCCCGAGGTAAGACAGTTCATGTTTAGGAACGCCAAAGAAGGTTGGACGGCCCAGGCCCAGAGCGTAGGCCTGGAAGGTTTCCTCTGGACAAAGAAGGAGCTGGAGGGGAAATACGGAGAAGGGCGGTTCATTGCGCAGCTTAACGACTATTTTGCATATCTGGATACCCTGCTTAAGCCGGTGGCCTGGACCCAGGAATTACGTTCTAAACTTTCCGAACTTAAAAATTCAAATCTGACCGATTCTGAAAAAAACGCCGCCTTGAACCGGATGCTGGAATATTACGTGTCCGGCCTGCAGGCCAATATGGCGAAATATGACCAGGCCGATTGGTCCAAAAAGGCCCGCATTTATGAGCTGTTTCCCCGGGCCTACAATCTGTCCGGCCGCAGGACCGCGCCGGGTTTTAAATCTCCCTCCGACCCGGAAAAGACGCTTTTTTTCAAGGATTTCAGGAGTTCCGACTTTGACGTAATAAAACGCATGGGCTTTGACACCATTTGGCCGATGGGGATACTGCCGATAGGCGTCCTTGGGCAGACCGGCTCCGGCGGTGGCTCGCCGTATTCCATAAGCGATCACGGCGCAGTGAATCCGGATCTGGGTACGGAAGAGGATTTTAGGGGGTTCGTTAAAAAGGCCCACGCCTCGGGCCTCAGGGTGATAGTCGATTTTGTCGTGAACCATACTTCGCTGGACTCAAAACTCCTGGCCGAGAGCCCTGATTACTTCATTAGTTACCGCCGCGAAGGCGCCTGCCCGAGCGACGGATATTTTGAGCACTACCGGCAGAGCGTTAAGTATTGCGTGAGCAACGGCGGATTCGAATACGGCGGCGGAGTATCAACCTGGATGGACACGGCCCAGATCAATTATTCCAACCGCGTTCTCCGTTCCCGCATGACCGAACTGGTCAAAGGCTGGGTCACCAGGTTCGATGTTGACGGCTTCCGCGTGGATATGGCTTATCTGGCGCTGAACAACGTTTTCTCCCGTACCTGGGGCAAAACTATGCCCTCCGAGGAGTTTTACCGCCAGCTGATCTGGACGGTGAAGACGGCCAAACCTTCCGCCGCCTTCATGGCCGAAGCCTATGCCTATCAGGAAGATCTTTCGGCCTGCGGCTTCGATTCCATCTACAGTAAGTATGAGACCGCGCGTCCGGAAGGACAGACCGGCTGGTATAACGCCACCGAAAGCGGCAATCCCGGAGAAATTCAGAGTACGGTCAACAGGGCGGCTTACCTGGCCTGGCAGAAAGGCGGAGCCGGCTCGGTGGTCTTTCTCGGCAATCATGATGAACCGGCTCCGGAGAAAATTTACGGACGCCGCCTGCCGGCGGCGCTTATGCTTACGATCCTCTATCCCGGAGCCGTGATGATGTACTCGGGCGCCGAGATCGGCTACGATGCCGCCATCCCCGGCGGGGAACCCAAGCCCCTGCCGTTCAGTGTGCCGGCCAGGATAGACTGGAACGCCGGCAGCCCCTGGGTAAAACAGGTGTATCAGGACATTCTCGCGCAAGCCGGAAAAATAAGGGCCGAGATGGGGGATTATGATATTGTTCCGATCTGGCCTTCCGACGGCGGGAAGTGGGCGGGTTACACTCTGATCTCCAAAACGGTCCCGGGTCTTAAAAAAGCCGTGGTCGCGAATATCTCTCTGGATGGGACAAGCGCCCGTATTCCGGAATATGGCTTCAGCGCCTGGCTGGCTCCGGGAGATTATCGGATAATAGACCTTAAATAAAGCGGTCTTGGAATTTGATATAATGAAAATGGCGGGGGGGATGGTGTTTCCGGCATTCCGATCATAATCAAAACGAGGTTACAGTGTTACGCGCTAATCCGCATTTAATCGAGATCAACGCACGGTTATGGCTCAAGACCTTGAGGAAAAAGTATTCCCTCAACGAGATGACGCTTTCTTCCATCCCGGAGGACGAGTGGCTGGAGCTTAAACACCTGGGCGTGGATATTGTGTGGCTGATGGGTGTCTGGGAACCCAGCCCCGAATCCTCCGGAATAGCCCTCGCGGACGATAAACTTTTAACCGAAATAAAAAAGATCTCCCCGGAGCTGGGGCGGGAAGCCATAGGCTCGTCCCCATACGCCATTCATAACTACAAGCTCAGCCCCGACCTGGGGTTTGAATGGGAGCTTAAAGCCCTTAAGGAAAAACTGAATTTCATGGGCATGAAGCTGTTGTTGGATTTTGTTTCCAATCATACCGCCAAGGATAATCCATTCGTTCATGAATTCCCGGACTGTTTCATCACGGGTTCCGAAGAAGATTTTAAGGCCCATCCGGACTGGTTTTTTGAGACGGAGATAAAAGGGCGGAAGACTTATGTGGCCTATGGCCGCGATCCGAATTTCCCGCCCTGGACCGATTCCGCCCAGTTTAATTATTTCAATCCCTACACGCGCGAGAAAAGGCTGGAACTCCTGATGCAGCTGGCCGACGTATGCGACGGCGTGCGGTGCGATATGGTGATGCTTACCCTGAACGATATCCATGAAAGTACCTGGGGCTGGCTGTTGAACAAGAATGGTTTTAAGAAGCCGGAAGAGGAGTTTTGGGAACACGCTATCCGGACGGTCCAGGAAGCGCATCCGGAATTTATCTTCCTGGCCGAAGTTTACTGGGGTCTTGAGTGGCAGGTGCAGCTGATGGGTTTCGACTACACTTACGACAAGGTGACTTACGACCGCCTGCGCTTTATGGGCGCCGAAGAGGTTAAGGGGCATCTGCGCGCGGAAAAGCTTTACCAGAAACGTTCCGTGCGCTTTATAGATAACCACGATGAGTCGCCGTCGATAGAGGCGTTCGGGCGGGCCAAAGCTTTCGCGGCCGCCGTCATCATCTCGACCATAAAGGGCCTGAGATTCTATAACGATCTGCAGCTGGAAGGGCTGCGCCATAAGGTTCCGCTGCAACTGAAGGAGATCTGGGAACGCAAACCGGACCTCGCTGTGCGCAAGTATTACGAGAAGCTTTTGAAGATAGTGGATCATCCCGCCTTCCACGGAGGCGAATGGAACCTCCTGGAGGTGCGCCAGTGCTCGGCGCAGAATAATTCCAATAAGAATATACTGGCCTGGAGCTGGGCGCAGCGGCGTACGATAAAGATAGTGGTGGTGAATTATTCCCCCGCTCCGTCCTGCGGCGTGGTTAAGATCTCCGTTAAGAGTACCGGCGACAGCACCGCCTTATTTGAGGAACTTTCAGACAGGTTTTTTTCTTTCAAAGAAGAAGATCTCGCCGAGGGCCTCCGCCTCCGGGAAATGCCGCCTTACTCCGCCTATATTTTCGACGTGGAATTTTAGATCAAAGCATTCATCCGGAGATTTATGACAAAAAAATTATTATTCCTGGTCATGATCGCGGCGGCAATGGCCATGAGCGCTGAGGCTCAGCGGCTTGAGACCGTAAGCGATGCCGCTTTTGCCGGGCAGCTTGATATTGTAGGCGTACAGGCCGCCGGGCTTGTTCCCTGGCGTAATGTGGCGGAAGATCAGCTTATAGCCCGTCTTTCGGATAAAAAACCCGCCGTAAGGCGCGCCGCGCTTTCAAAGGCAAAGGAAATGGTTGTTGTCAGCGAGGCCGTCAGGAATAAGGTAAGCGAAATGGTTTTAAACCGCGCCGAGCTTGAAGATATAAGGATTTCCGCCGCCAAAACGCTTGTTCCGGCCGCAAAATATGAAAAACCCGGCGCGGCGCTCATGTCGGCCGGACTTTCGGATGCTTCTTTGGCGGTGAGAATAACGGCTTGCAAAGCGCTTTATGAGGCCGCCGCGGAAAGTTATGAGATCAAGACCTGGATAATTGCAAGGCTTTCCGAAAATAATCAGAAAATGCGGCTTGCCGCCGCTTGGGCGTTGTTTAAAGCTTCGCCGCAGCTTGATGTGCAGGCCGAGCTTTGGCCTTTATATGGAAATAAAGAGGAAAGCGCCGAGATACGGACTGAAGCGCTTAAAAGTCTTTTTCTCGCGGTTGAAACCGACGATATGCATGCTCTTACTTACATGATCCATGATGTTTCTATTATCGGCAGCCCGGAGTCGGTTCATGTCGCCGGCATAATGCTGCTTGCCGCCGACAAAAACCCCAATGACAGACGGGATATAACAAACCATATTATAAAAACCCAGGCCCATAACGCGGTTATTGTCGCCGCCGCAAAAACTGCCGCTAAAGGCCGGACAGCCGAAGTGGAAAAATACTTCCACCTTGGCTATAAGCTGTCGGACGGGACGTATGTGGCGCCCATAGATATTCCATGAATTAGCCCGAATCCTGCAGTTCAACTTGGTTTCCATTGGGAGATCAGGTGAACAAAAAAATGCAATACCTGCGTAGGTGCCGTATAAGGGCCTATGGCCATCAGACGGCCAGGATTCCCCGCAGCAGCGGGTCGTTAATTTTCAGCGCTATGCGCGGAAATTAACAATGCTTGCGCAGGTGCCGTCTCAAAGGCCTATGGCCGTCAGACGGCCGAGGGCGTATCCGTCGCGAAGCGGCCCCTGAGCACTGCGAAGGGGAAAAATGCAACTGCATTTTTCAGGTTAGCTGTAGCCGGGTTAAACCGGTAATTCCGCCAAAACAAAAAACCCCGCTTTTTGCGGGGTTTTTTGCTTGCAGTAAGGCGGCAACCCTATTTTGACGGTTGCGCCGCGGCTTTCTCGGCATTGATCTTGCCTACGATGCTTGAAAGGCCGGCCAGAAACAGGCGGTGGTATTTTTTTGCGTCAACCAGTCCCAAGTGCAGGTCTTTAGCCATTTTAAGGCTTATGCCGTCGGCATAGACATAGAAGTTTCCGTCGCCGTATTTGTCCAACAGTGTTAAGGGGGCCACGGTTTCGGGTTTGCCCAGGATCTGGTAGCTGCCGGTTACCAGATACTTGTTGCCGTCTTTTTTTGCGGTGACATGCACGTCCATCGCGTCAAAAGTTATTTCATCCGCGGCGCCGGACATTGTCCCGGTAAGCTGGTGTGTGTCTACTTTGCCGTGCGCGAAGTATCTTCCGTCGGGGCGGGCGTCGCAGATCACATGGATGCGCAGGTAGTTGTCGTCCACCCTGAAACCGTTTTCCTTCTTGCTTACAAAGGAATTCATCATTTCCTCAAAAAATGAATTACTTCTTGCCGATTTTAGCGCGGAATTTTCCTTGTGTTTCGAAGCCCCGGACATTTTAGACGGATCTAAAGCCTGTCCTTTTTCGTCCTTATCCGCGGTGTCCTGCATCCTCAATATCGTGCAGGTAAGCGCGGAGAGGAACTTCTTGTCGTACATGGACAGATCCACTTCTCCGCTTATCAGGTCCAGGTCAACGGTAAGGTCTATGCCTTGCTGGAAGATGTAATAGCGTTTGGGTGAAGTCCGCGTCATGTAAAGGATCTTGTCATAATTGCCGTTTATGAGTATTTGATACACCTGATTGCCGTCTTTGCGCGAAACCTCGAGCGTAAGCCCTGTTCCCTTGAAAATAAACGTGGGATACATGGCTGGGGTTCTGTACTCGACCTGGCCTTTAAAGTCTGCGCCGTCTATATTGGCCGAAACGGTGTAGATATTGGTTATCGGCTTTTTGCCGCCGCCATACAGTTCCAGCGTTTTGTCGCGGAATTTGTATTCCGAGAGGTTCTGTACGATCTCTATGTCCACATCCTGCTTTTCGGCTTCGGACGGCTGCGGGTCCGGAAAATCCAGCTTGACCTGTCCGGCGGGAAGCGCGGGAAGCTCATTCGCCGCAAAAAGCGGTAAAGCCGGCCCTGCCATTAACGCGGCCAGTACGAGGGTTATCGTTTTCATAAGGGTCCTCCGTTAGCGTTTTGGTGATACGGAACCGTTCCGGTTCATGGTTGTCTAAACCGAGTATAGCTGATAATATATTTGGTCGCAAGGGCCTAAGGTCCTATTTAAAGAACCGCCATGTCAGGCCGGGATCGGCGTCGTGCGATCAAGCAGGCGGCAGCCGATTACTCCTCTGCTGTTTGCCGTGTTCTCTGCCCTGGCGGTTATGGTTCCCTTGCCAGTGTGAAAACAGCCGTGCCGGCGGCTCCGGAGGCCGCCAGCGCCCTTGCCAATTCGTCCGTTGTGGCAAGAGTGGTGGCAACGTCGTCTATAATGAGAATCCGCCTCCCTTTCACCAGCTCCGGTTTTGTTATCCTGAAAGCCCCCTTAATGTTTTCATGGCGTTCCCGCTTTGACAGGCCGGTTTGTGAAGGGGTGTTCCTGACCCTTTCCACGGAGTTCTCAAGTAAAAAGAGCTTCCTTTCTCTCGCCAGAACCCTGGCCAGCAGTTCCGACTGATTGAAGCCGCGTTCACGCTCTTTGTCCGGAAAAAGAGGAACGGCCAGCAGGAATTTGTAATCTTTTAATTCCGGACACCTGTCATAAGTTCCGGCCATGTCCAAGCCCAGAGGTTCCGCCAGGTTTTTCCA
>Ga0208968_1000123_pt1 | contig 72633 bp, 51 predicted proteins | sample RifOxyA3_FD_184031 | JGI IMG/M metagenome (GOLD analysis project Ga0208968, IMG submission 184031) | Groundwater microbial communities from Rifle, Colorado - Rifle Oxygen_injection A3 (SPAdes) | ecosystem: Environmental > Aquatic > Deep subsurface > Groundwater | place: Rifle, Colorado, United...
CAATCCCGTATTCTTTTAAAATTTCCGTCAGCATGGCCACCCTGCGCCGGGCCTTGAGATTTCCATTGATATAATGGCAGTCTCCGGGCCAGCACCCGCCGATCAACACCCCGTCCGCCCCGTTCAGGAAGGCTTTGATCACATATTTGGGATCTACCATGCCACTGCACATCATCCGGATGATTTTAATATTGTGCGGGTACGACAGACGGGAGGTACCAGCCAGATCTGCAGCGGTAAAGGTACACCAGTTACAGAAAAACCCCACTATTTTTGGTTCAAACTCGCTCATATACGACTCCTTTTTAATTAAGCAATAATCCGTCTATTTCTGCAAAAATCTGTTGATCCTTAAAATGGCGGACTTTTGCCGCCCCGCTGGGACAATGACCGGCACAACTGCCGCACCCTTTACACACGGCACTGTTGACCACTGAAATACTGTTGAAATCATCAAATTCAATGGCCGTATAAGGACAAAGCCCGATACAGACCTGGCAGCCCACACAGACATCCGGATCAATCCAGGAGATCATGGGCGGCACTTCGACAATGCCTTTTGCACTCAGGGCCATACATTCGGCTGCCGCACCCTTTGCCTGGGCCACGGTATCGGGAATATCCTTGGGACCCTGGCAGGCCCCGGCCAGGAAAACACCGCTGGACGGGGTGGAAACCGGGGCCAGTTTGGGATGCTCTTCCTGGAAGAACCCGTCGGCGCCGATGCCGATACCGAATTTGCGCATCACATCCGGGGCATTGGACCGGGCTTCCATGGCCGTGCAGAGGATGGCCATTTCAACATCAATGGACAGCATTCTGCCGGACAGGGTATCTTCGGCCACCACCGTCAGCATTCCGTTCTGCCCTTCCTTGATGGAGCCAACCTTGCCCCTGATCATGCGGACGCCTTCAGACTGGACTTTTTTATAGAATTCCTCATAGCCTTTTCCAAAGCAGCGCATGTCTATATAAAAATTATACACTTCGGTATGGTGCCCGCATTTGTCCTTGATGAGATGGGCATATTTCAAGGCATACATGCAGCAGGTCCGGGAACAGTATTCGTGATAATTGATGTCACGGCTGCCGATGCAATGAAGAATGGCCACGCTTTTGGGTGGCTCGGTGAATTTCAGGCGGTCGTTCAGATCCCGTTTCAGGAGTTTTCCCAGGGTCGGGCCCGTGGCATTGGACAATCTTTCAAATTCAAGATTGGTAAACACATTGGTATATTTTCCATACCCGTACTGGCTCATGGGGGTGGGGTCAAGGGGATCAAATCCCGTGGCAATGATGATGGAGCCCACATCCACGATTTCCCGCTCATCTTTGATATCGTGATCAATGGCCTTGGCCTTACAGGTATCCACACAGAGCTTGCATTCGCAGCATCCTCCGCAGTTGAGGCATTTAGCCGCATCGCCCTGGGCCGCAGCCTCGGAAAGCCCCAGGTCCACTTCGTCGAAAGAGGATGTGCGTTTTGCCGGCACCATAAAGCTTGCCCTAGCCCTGGCGACGGCCCCTGCGTTTTCGGGGATGGGAACATAATCCGGTTCTTCAGATACGGGGTTTGCTTCTTTTTGTTTTCTTTCTTCGTCAAACAGGTCCATTTTTTGATTTAAATACCGTTCAATGGCTGTGACCACCTTGTGGCCGCCGGCTATTGCCTCGACCACGGTCGCAGGCCCGGTGACGGCATCCCCTGCCGCAAAAACGCCGGGAACGGAAGTCTGCATGGTATCCGGGTCCACCTTAAAGGTTCCCCAGGCGGTCAGCTCAAAGGGGGCGTCCCGGATCACAGGGGCTGTTTCAACGCTCTGGCCGATGGCCGGGATGATCATATCACAGGCAATGACATATTCGCTGCCCTCAACAGGGACCGGCCGTCTTCTTCCGCCGGCATCGGCGGGTCCCAGTTCGTTTTTAATGCATTCAATGCCGACGACCTTACCGTTTTCCGTGACCACTTTCTTGGGTCCCACAAGGGTGATAAATTCAATGCCTTCTTCCTTGGCGCCTTCGATCTCTTCATGGTCCGCCGGCATTTCCTTTTCCGTTCTTCTATACACCACGGATACGCTTTCGGCCCCGGACCGGACAGCCACCCGGGCCGCATCCATGGCAACGTTTCCGCCGCCGATGATGACCACCCGTTTTTTAGCTGATCCTGCCCGCTCGAGGTTTTCTTTTCGCAGGAACAAGACCGCATCCACCACGCCTTCGGCGTCTTCATTTTCAATATTCATTTTCACGGGAACATGGGCGCCGATGCCCAGGAAGACGGCGTCAAATCCCTGGTCTTTGAGGCTTGCCAGGGTGAAATCCCGGCCCAGGGCCTTGCCGGTGTTCAGCTCCACCCCTTTGGACAGGATATGATTGATTTCCTGATCCAGGATGGACGGTGGCAGCCGGTAATCCGGGATACCGGTTCTCAGCATGCCGCCCGGTTTTTCCATGGATTCAAATATGGAGATTTTAAATCCCTTGCGTCTCAGATAATAGGCCACGGTCAGACCCACAGGGCCCGACCCGATGACGGCAATTTTTTTATCGATTTCTTCAACTTGAGGCATGGGGACATCTTCCAGCCTGGCATGATCGGCGGCAAACCGTTTCAGATCCCGGATGGAAACGGCTGAGTCCACCTGGGCCCTTCTGCAGTCGGCTTCACAGGGATGGGGACAGACCCGCCCGAGAACCCCGGGCAACGGCAGACGTTCCATGATGATATTGAGGGCCTGCTGATAATTACCGGTTTTGACCATCTGCACATAGCCCTGGACATTGGTTCCGGCGGGACAGGAGGTTCTGCACGGGGCCGTGGTTTTTTTGTCGATGACATACCGGACCGGCACGGCCTGGGGGAAAGACAGGTAAATGGCCTTTCGCATCTTGGTATTGACATCCCATTCATTGGGGAATTCCACGGGGCAGACTTTGGCGCAGTCGCCGCAGCCCGTGCAATTGGATTTGATATATCGGGCCTTGTTATTGATGGTGACCTTGAAATTGCCCACAAACCCGCTGACGTTTTCCACTTCGGCATAGCTTCTGAGTTCGACATTTTTATCCTGGCCCACGGCCACCATTTTGGGAGTGCCGATACAGGCGGTGCAGTCCAGGGTGGGGAAGGCCTTGTCGTATTGAAGCATATGACCGCCCACGGTGGGCGCCTTTTCAACCAGATAGGCCTTGAACCCGGCGCTGGCAATATCAATGGCGGCCTGCATGCCTGCGATACCGCCGCCCACGATGAGGCTGTTGGAATTGACGGAGAACTGGCTCGGAATCAGGGCATCCTGGAAAGAAACCCGTTTGAGACCGGCTCTGACAATGATCCTTGCCTTTTCCGTGGCCTCGTCTTCATTCTCCGTTACCCATGACCCGTGTTCCCGGACACAGACCATATGAAAGGCATGGTAAGGATTAAGCCCTGCCCGCCCGCAGGCGGCCCTGAATGTTTTTTCATGCATCCTCGGGGAACAGGAGGCCACCACCACCCGGGTCAGGTCAAAATTTTTGATATCTTTTTCAATGAGTTCCTGGCCGGGATCAGAGCACATAAATAAATAATCCCGGGCCACCACCACCCCGGGAAAGGTTGATGCATAGGCGGCGACTTCCGCCACCCGGACCCGGTAGGCGATATTAATACCGCAGTGGCAGATATAGAATCCGATTCGTTCAGACATGACAGTCCTCCTGCTCAAGGCTTGTGATATGGGTATGAATATTCCCGGCAGCATCCGGAATTTCAACCGATGTTAACACCAGTTCAGATATATCCTGAACCTTCATTTTATTTCCGATTTTTAATTCAGCGACAGCTTCATTCAGCATGCGGATGCAATAGGGGCAGGCAGTTGCAATGACCTCGGCACCGGCATCAATGGCCTGACGCACCCGCGCCACGCCGAACCTTTGCTCGGGCGGGTATTCTTTCCAGGGGCCGCCGCCGCCACCGCCGCAGCACAGGCTTCTTTTCCGGTTATTCTCCATCTCCACCAGCTTGAGCCCGGGGATGCTGTCCAGCACCCTTCGGGGGGCATCGTAAATGCCGTTGTGCCGCCCGAGATAACAGGGATCATGATAGGTGACGGTGAGACCGGCAGGGTTCACCGGTTTGATCCTGCCCCCTGCAATGAGCCGGTCCAGGACCTCGGTATAATGCTCCGTCTCCACCTTGTCCTTTAAACCGTCATACTGGTTTTTAAATGTATTCATGCAATGGGGAGAAAAGGTCAGGATTTTTTTGACGCCCGCATTCATAAACAAATCCGTATTTTTTCTTTCAAGGTTCGAAAATACTTCCCTTTCTCCCAGGGAGGCCGCCTGATCTCCACAGCAGCTTTCTTTGTCACCCAGGGTGCCGAAGGAGACCCCGGCATGGGAGAGCAATCTCGGCAGGGCTTTACCGGCGGTTTCACAGCCCTTGGAAGGGCTGGTATCGTAGGCCGTGGTGCAGCAGGTAAAGAGGCAGTATTCCTTTTCCGGGGTAAAGGCCGGGATATCCACATCCCCAGCCCAGACCATCCGGTCCTGGGGTTTGCCGTTCCAGGGATTTCCTTTCTTTTTCAGGCTTGCGACAGGGGCGGCAAACATTTTGGGGAGTTTTTTGGCAGCCACATTCTGGCTCCGGATGGATTTGATCAGATCAATGATTTCAATGCCTCTGGGGCAATGTTCCACACAGGACCCGCAGGTGGTGCAATCCCAGGAAGCGGTGTCAACGGTGGCCTGGGTGCAGGTTTCCAGGCTGATGTTTCGAAGGATCTGCCGGGGGCTGTAATAGGTGATCTGGCTCCACGGACAGACGCCGGAGCAGGTGCCGCACTGCATGCAGCTCATGAAAGTGTCGCCCACGTCTTTGGTGACGGTCTCAAAAACCACCTGGGATTCTTTGGTGATTTTTTCTTTTAAGGTGGTTAAAAAGATGGCCAGGGGCCTGTAAAAAAGATGGGATAATTTTCCAAAGGGAAGCATTATGCTGAGCATGCCCACCACCATGGACACATGGAGGGTATAGATGGTGTACGTGGCAATGGGCCATCCGGATAGGCGGAAGATATGAACTAAAATACCGGTAAAGGCTGCCGTAAATAACAGGATCAGGAAAAAGACATCTGTAAAATCCGAATACCGGTGCAGTTTTTCTTCTTTCACATACCACCGGCTGTACAGCATATTTCCTGAAATCAGCATGAGGGCCACCGTTGCATAATAACCGAAAATCCGGGTGGGGTGCCAGAACGGATGAATCACATCGGTCTGGAAGACTTCGAGAAAACCGATGATCAGGACTTCCATGGTAATATACCCGGAAAAAAGAATAAAATGCCGGGTCCACCTGGAGCTGGGTCCGGTCCCGCATTTGCGCCACCGTTTCTGGGTCAGATAATGGAGCAGAAACACCGGGGCCTGGGTGACATAGTTCAGGATGGGGACTTTTGTGTCTTTCATAATCCCCCGGTACATGAGAAATCCATTTGAAAGAAGCAAAAACCCGAGGATGCCGAACATGATCTGATCCCCGATATGGACCAGGTGGGGCGGGGCAAATGAATTCAGGGCGACCCGGTCCGTGATGACCGGCCCGTGGCCGAAGAAAAAGAGCAGGACAATCCCCAGGGTCACGGCAAGAAAAGCGCCCACCTGCCATTTGGGGGATGAATAAAAAAGCCGGGCAAGACCGGTCCAGTCAAACTGGGTGGTCAGCCAGCGCCGGGTGGCCATCATGGTTTCCGCCGGTTCCGCCCCCCTGGGACAATCTGTATTGCAGTCCCCGCAGTAATAGCAGAGCCAGGGTTCCGGGGATTCGAGCAGTTTATCTTTCAACCCCAGTTGAAGATACCGGTATATCCGTCTTGGAAAGGTATTGGTGCCGCTGGACAAAGGGCAGGCCGCAGCACAGTTTCCGCACTGCATGCACAGTTCCATATCCTTGGCGCCCAGCTTTTTGACTTCATTGAACAAATTTTGATCAATGGTATTATTTCCCATGGCAATTGCCCCCATCATGCACAAGATAAAAAGAATCCTGATACCTGCTCGCTAAAATTCCGTTGATTTTATTCATCCTTTTCCCTTTCCGGACAAGGCTTGGAACGCTTGATCATTTCCAATTCCTTGATAATGGCTTCCAAAGAATCTACAGTAAGCGGTTTTTCAATGAATTTATAAATTCCGGCCCTGGCAATTCCCAGCGCCATCTCATCATTTGTAAGGGTGGCCATGAGAACTCTCGGGACCCCCGGTTTTTCTTTGGCCACTTCTTTCAGAAAATACAATCCATCCATATCCGGGAGAAAATAATCCGAGATGACAACATCAATATCCTGATATTTCAATGCATTGAGTCCTTCAGAACCGGATCTGAATATCAATAAGCGGTTCGGCCCCTGACCAAAGAAGGTGCTTAACGATTCTCTGACATATTGGTCATTATCGATGATCATGATTTGTGAGGAGTAGGGGGAATCTTTTTTCATAAGCGTCCTGTCTGGCTTAGCGGTTTTGTTTGGAAACCTCTTAGAGCACGAAGTATGCCAACGCCTGCTTATGGATGATTCCATAATAAATTTAATGAGTTATATTAAGAGCAGGTTTTGCCCGGATATAAAAAATTGAAAAACTTCAAAAAAATATTAGAAGAATTGAGAAATTTAGAAATATTTCGAAGAGGCCTGGAAAATAAAGCCGGCTCTCTTCTGATTCCATGGGGTGGAACAGTTAAAAGAGGGCTTTTCTTATGATTTTTAGAAAAATTCTTTAAGTTTAGAAAAAATTCTAAATTTTTTTAGAAAAAATTCTAATATTATTTGCCGGATGGCACCTACATATGCTATTGTGCACCTCAACTTTCTGTTTTTAAAGATGAATCGGATTGGAGCCGTTTCTGGCATGGTTTCTGCTACGATGGGACTCGGTTGTTAACGGCAATTTGGGGCTGAACTTGCAAGACGGGAAGCCTGTGACATATAACATAAGGATATATAAAGATGATGCTTCGAAAAAAACTCACCCAAGGGGAATTCGCCGTACTGGTTGAACTGAATATCCCCAAAGGAGTTGATATATCAGAACTTGTGACCCATGTACGACACCTGAAATCCCGCATCGATGCCGTGGTGATCCCGGATATGGACGGGGGTGTCATGCGGATGAGCGCTCTTGGCGGCGGCGCCGTCATCCGCCGGGAGGGATTTGAGCCTGTTATTCATATCTATGGCCGGGACCGTAACCGGATGGCCATACAAGGAGATGTGCTGGCGGCCCAGGCCCTTGGGATTCAAAACCTTATTGTGGTGCAGGGGGATGCCATGGCCAACAGCGATCATCCTGCCGCAAAAACAGTGGATGATTTAAATGAGCTGGACCTTCTGTCCATGGTTCAGTCCCTTCAGAAAGGGGTTGATCTTGCCGGTTTCGATTTGAAAGGCAAGCCTGCTTTTTTCACCGGATGCCAGGTTCAACCCATCCGGGATGACAAGCACCTTTCGGAAGAATATGAGAAGGCAAAAGAAAAAGTCGCTGCAGGGGCTCAGTTTATTGTTGTGCCCCCTGTTTTTGATATTCCTGCCTATACGCAAATCTTAAATAAACTCAAATCTCTGAAAGTGCCGGTGATTGCAACGGTTTTTATGCTTAAAAATGTGGGCATGGCCCGTTACATCTCCATTAATGATCCCGGCTCGGGATTATCCGACGAATTGATCGGCCGGATACGGAAAGCCAAAGATCGGGAAATGGAATGCGTCCATATTGCCGCAGAAATGATCCAATCGCTGAAAGGTGTGGCCCAGGGTGTGAAGATTTCCGCTGTGGGCTGGGAGGATCGTTTGCCGGCCATACTGGACTGCGCCGGACTTTAACAAAAATCTGATCCGTTCTGATGGCCTGTGTACCTTTACGGCAGGGGACGGATACCTATTAATCAAGCAGGTTATATATGCAAACGCTTAAAAATACTGAACATGACCGGATGACCGGATTAAAGGTGCTGGTGATCGGCGGGGGTGTCGGCGGAATTCGTGCGGCCCTGGACCTGGCCGAATCCCGCCGGAATGTCATCCTGATCGATACGTCCTATTCCATCGGCGGACTCATGACCCGCCTGGACAGGACCTTTCCGACCAATAATTGTGATTTATGCACCATATCACCCCATTTGTCTGAAAATTCAAGGCAGGTTTATCTTGACCTGAAACCCATGACCCGGCTTGAAAATTTGACGGGTGAGGCCGGCCGATTTCAGGCAACGCTGGTGACGGAACCCAGATATATTGATATGGAAAAATGCACGGCTTGCGGGGAATGTTATAAGCAGTTTCCCGGAGCCGTCCGCTTCACCCCCGGGCTTGACCCCCGTGCCCCCACCTGTATGCGGTATCCCCAGGCCACGCCCTATGCTTTTTCCATTGATATGGACAAGGTGACCGATATAAAGGCCTTGCAGAAGGTGTGCAAGGCCGATGCGATCCTGGCTCAGGATCAACGGCAGACGACTGCGGTGGATGTGGCTTCGGTGGTGCTGAGCATGGGTGCGGAATTGTTTAATCCTTCAATTCTGGAGCATTTTGGCGGGGGCCGGTTTGATAATGTGGTGACGACCCTGGAATATGAACGGATCATGTCGGCTTCCGGTCCCTTCCAGGGAGACCTTGTCCGGGTGTCCGACAGAAAACGGCCTAAAAAAGTGGCCTGGATCCAATGTGTCGGGTCCAGGGGCATCAATAAGGGAGACGTTCCCTATTGCTCCAGCGCCTGCTGCATGATTTCCCTGAAAGAGGCCATGGTGACCAAGGAGCGGTTTGCCGAAAGCATTGAAACCACTATTTTCTATATGGATATGCGGACCTTTGGAAAGGACTACGAACTCTATCTGAACCGGGCGAAAAACGACTACGGCATCAGGATGATCAGAAGCCGTCCCCATTCCATTGTGGAAGAGGCGGGAACCAAGAACCTGTCCATTACCTATGCCCTGGAAGACGAAACCCTCCAGAAAACCGAAGAATTTGATATGGTGGTGTTGTCCGTAGGCTTCCGGGTGCCCGAATCCTCAGTGGACCTTGCCCGTCGGATAGGTGTGGACCTCAATCCCCATGATTTTATCCGGGCCGATCATTTCAACCCGGTGGTCACCTCAAGACCGGGCGTCTATGTGTGCGGTGTGGCCCAGAGCCCCAAGGACATCCCCGAAACCATGGTTCAGGCCAGTGCGGCTGCGGGTATGGCCGCTACCAACCTTCCGGCGGCAGCGGATCTGCCTGAAACGGATTTGGATGTTGTTCCGGAAAAGGATATTTCCGGCCAGGCCCCCAGGATCGGTGTGTTTATCTGTGATTGCGGCCTTGAGATCGGGGGTGTGGTGGATGTCGGGAAAATGGTTGAATTTTCCAAGGCCCAGCCCCAGGTCGTTGTCGCCAAGGCTGTCGGATACGGGTGCAGCAGCGAGTCCATGCTTCTGATCGAAGAGGCTGTCAAGGCCAATGATCTGAACCGGGTGGTCATCGGCGGTTGTTCGCCTCGAACCCATGAAACCAAATTTCAGGATCTTCTCCGCCGGGCGGGATTGAATAAATATCTGGTGGAAATCGTGAACCTGAGGGATCAGAATACCTGGACCCATATGAATCAGCCCAAAGAAGCCCTTGATAAATCCTTTCAACTGCTCTCCGCCGGGATCAGCGGTGTCGCTAAAAACAGGCCCCTGATGGACCAGACCCTTCCCATGAGCCGGAATGCATTGGTCATCGGCGGCGGGGTGACCGGCATGACTTCGGCCCTTCAACTGGCGGATCAGGGCGTCAAGGTCTATCTGGTGGAAAAAAATTCAACGCTGGGCGGACTGGCCAAGTCCATCCGGAGAACCATTGAAGGCGAGGATGTGGGGCTTTTCATGGCCCAACTGGCGGAACAGGTAACAGCCCACAAAAATATCATGGTGCTGACCGATACCATCATCGTTGATCATTCCGGGGTTCCGGGACGGTTCAAAACAGGTCTTCAGACCGGGTTGAGAATGAATTATATGCAGGTAGACCACGGGGTGACGGTTTTTGCCGTGGGCGCCCTGCCCAACCGTCCGGATGCCTATGGTTTGGGAATCCATCAGGGGATTGTCACCCAACTGGAACTGGATGCCGTGATTGAAGACCATCCTGAAAAAATTAAGGCCATGGCCCAGGCCGTCATGATTCAGTGCGCCGGGTCAAGAGAGCCGGAAAACCCCAATTGCTCCAGGGTCTGTTGCCAGGCAGCCATAAAAAATGCCCTGCGGATGAAAACCCTGAACCCGGACCTGGAAATTTTTATCCTGTACCGGGATATCCGGACCTATGGCTTTTACGAAGATTATTACCGGCAGGCCCGGAATATGGGTGTCCATTTTATCCGGTTCTCCCTGGACAATAAACCGGAAGTCTGGATTGAGAACGATAAGATCTCGGTTTTTACCGAGGACGGGATTTTAGGCCGTAAGATTCAGTTTGAACCCGACTGCCTTGCCCTGAGTACGGGAATGAAGGCCGATGATGAAACCACGGAAGACCTGGCCATGATGTTTCATCTGCCCAGAACCGAGGATCATTTTTTCCTGGAAGACCATGTCAAGCTCAGACCGGTGGACATGTCCGTCAGGGGAATCTTCATCGCCGGAACGGCCCGGTCCCCGAAAACCATACCCGAGAGTATTACCGAGGCCCATGCGGCTGCCTGCAGGGCCCAGGCCCTTTTATCCAAAAAGGAAATCAATCTGGGAGCGGCAGTGGCCAAAGTGGACGGTACAAAATGCGCTGCCTGCCTGATCTGTGTGAGGGCCTGCCCCTTCAGCATCCCGTTTATCAATGAAGACGGTTATTCACAGATTGATCCGGCCAAATGCCGGGGTTGCGGGGTCTGTGCGGCGGAATGTCCGGCCAAGGCTATTCAGTTGCTGGCCTATGAAGATGACCAGATTATGGCAAAAGTGGATGGTTTGTTTGGAGGATTGAACTGATGAAAAATTTTGAACCTGAGATTGTTGCATTCTGCTGCCATTATTGTGCCTACACGGCGGCTGATATGGCCGGTTCCAAGAGACTGTCCTATCCGCCCAATGTAAAGATCATCCGTGTGCCCTGCACAGGGAAGGTGGATGCGCTTCATATGATGAGAGCCTTTGAAAAAGGAGCGGATGGCGTTTATGTGGCAGGCTGCCTGGAAGGGGACTGTCATTTTAAAAATGGAAATACCCGGGCCGGACAAAGGGTGGCCTATGTTCAAAAGATCCTGGAGGATCTGGGCATAGAGCCCCAGCGCCTGGAAATGATAATGATGTCCGCAGGAATGGGTGAGCGATTTGCCCGAACTGCGTTTGAATTTACTGAGAAAATCAGAGAACTGGGACCCTGTCCCGTTAAACCGATTAAAAAATAAGGGCATCCAAAAGGATGACCCGATTTTCGGAGATACAGATATGATAACTGCCGAACAAAAACCGTTAGAGGAAATCCTGGCATATATTGAACCCTATGACCGGATTTTTCTTGTGGGGTGTAATGAATGCGTGACGGTCTGTGCTGCCGGCGGCCGTAAAGAAGTCGGCCTGTTGGCATCCGCCCTTCGCCTGAACAGCATGAAACAGGGCAAGACCATAGAGATTAAAGAAATTACGTTGGAAAGACAATGTGATCCTGAATATGTTGAGGAACTGGCATCGGAAATCAACCGGACCGATGCGGTTCTGTCCATGGCCTGCGGCTGCGGTGTGCAGACTCTCGCCGGGCGCTATAAGGAAATGCCGGTATTTCCGGCTGTCAATACTCTTTTTATGGGTGCATCTGAATCCCAGGGCATATGGTCGGAACGATGCCGGGGATGCGGGGATTGCCTTCTGGGGATAACGGGCGGTATCTGCCCGGTGGCCCGGTGTTCCAAAAGCCTCTTCAATGGCCCCTGCGGCGGGACATGCAGCGGTAAATGTGAAATTTCACCCGAGGTGGATTGCGCCTGGTGCCTGATCTGGGAGAGATTAAAGGCCCTCGGCATGGAGAAACGCTATGAAGAACTCATGGAAGCAAAAGACTGGCGGCCTTCCGGCGGCGGCGGCCCCAGAAAAATAGTCAGAAAGGATTTGGTATTATGAAGACTGAGAGCAAGCTGGAAAGGATATTGGCATCGGGAAATCTGGCTGTGACCTCGGAATGCGGCCCTCCGCGCGGGGCCCGTCCTGAAAAGGTAAGAGAAAAGGCAGCCCTTTTAAAAGACCATGTGGATGCCGTGAATGTGACGGACAACCAGACCGCCATGGTCAGGATGTCCAGTTGGGCAGCCGGTGTGATCATTAAGCAAATGGGAATGGACCCCATCCTGCAGATGGTGACCCGGGACCGGAACCGTCTGGCCATGCAGAGTGATATTATCGGCGCCTATTCCCTCGGGATCAATACCATGCTGTGTCTTTCCGGGGACCATCCGAAATTCGGGGACCATGCCGCAGCCAAAAGCGTATATGACCTGGACTCGGTCCAACTGGTCCGGATGGTTCAAAAAATGCGGGATGAGGGTAAATTCCAGGGGGGCGCCGATATTGACTGCCCTCCGAAAATGTTTGTCGGCGCAGCTTCCAACCCCTTTGCCGAACCCTTTGACCTGAGGGTCAGCCGGCTGGCCAAAAAAATTAAGGCCGGCGCGGATTTTGTCCAGACCCAATGTATTTTTAATCTGGATAAATTTGAGAAATTTATGGAAATGGTGTGTGACCGGGGACTCAATGAAAAGGTCTACCTTCTGGCCGGGATCACCCCCATGAAATCCGCCGGCATGGCTAAATATATGAAAAACAAGGTCCCGGGCATGGATGTGCCCGATGAGGTCATCAAACGCCTTGAAGGGGTGAGCAAAGCGGAACAACCTGAAGAAGGGATAAAAATAGCCGTGGAATCCATCCAGAGATTAAAAGAAGTCAAAGGGGTTCACGGATTTCATATCATGGCCATTGAATGGGAAGAAAAAGTTCCCCAGATTGTTGAAAAGGCAGGATTATTTCCAAGACCTGCAGTTGAGAATTTATAAAACTCTCAAGATAATCAAAAGGAGTAAAACAATGAGTACAAACAAACTTATTTTAGTCGTGGATGATGATCCTGATTTGGTGGAAGCGGTTTCAATGAAGCTGGAGGCAACAGGCTACAGAGTTGCCAGGGCCTATGACGGCCTGGAAGCCATGGAAAAGATAAAAGAGGAAAAGCCCTTTCTCATGATCCTGGACGTCATGATGCCGAGAAAAAACGGCTGGGAAGTATGCGATGAAATCAAAAAGAGTGATGCCCTGAAAGGGATTATTGTTGTGCTCTTGACGGCAGTGGCCGATTCTGTTCGAACGACCAGCTATACCCATCATGACGGCAAAACCACCCTGGCCGATGATTATATTCCCAAACCCATTGACCTGGATAAGCTGATGGGAATCGTCAACGATTATTGCAACGGATAGCGGGCCGTTTACACAACACCCGATTCAATTCCAGTATACCGGGACGGCGGAAAAGCCTTGTGACCTTCTCCGCCGTTTCGGTCTTGCCGTAAAGCCGGGGAAATCAGATTTTCAAAATGACAGGGTCATTTAAAATAAACGGGATCCGACTGAACAGAAAATTTGTCCAGGTGACCCGGGAAGATTTTCCATCCCCTCCGCCTCTTTATGAGGTGCTGGAATCCGGCAAGATGAATATGGTCTGCATGGTTCTCAGCACTCTGGGCGAGCGCCCCTTTGTGTCGGGAACCCTTGCTTCAAAAGACTACGGCCGGGCGGTCAATAGGGAGGCTTACGGGCAGTGCCTTCCCGATGTCTGTACCCTGTCGGTGTATCCCCACCATTACAATCTTGAATTTCTCGGGGCCTTGCTGCACATGCTGGGAACCCGGAAACAGGGCTTCCACTATCTGGTGTCCTCCCATTCCATGCTGACCTTTGTGGCTCATGAATCCCAGGTGGCCGGGCTCATCCACCTGCTGTCCACGGGATTTGATCTGCCAAAATCCCATGCCCCCTTTGAACAGGAAGAAAATGATGAACTGGCCTTGTTTATAAAAAAAAAATACCCGGAAACCCGAGCCACCTATGTGGAAGAAAGAATCAAGACCTATGGGATGACCTTGGTAAAAGACGTGTACCTGAAAGGATATGAATTCTCTTTTGAAGACCTGTCACGGTTTGGAAAAAAACTCGAGGAACAGGGAAAAGGGGAACGCTTTTCTCATATAACGGCCTATATGACCCCGGATCAGCAGATCCATCTGTATCCGGTCACAGGCAAGCCTCTTGATAACCCTGGGAGAATGGTGTGCCCCGCCGAACTTCTGAGTTTTTACGGGCCCCATTTCGGAGACCGTTACGGGATCATGAGCCGGGCTCTCAAATGCTTGTCTCAGTATGACATTCCTGTGTTACAGGCAGGGTGCACCGGCGCCAGTATCTGTATGGTTTTGCCCAGAGCCGGGGGTGAGGCGGCGGAACAGGCATTAAAAGATGTGTTTGAAAATCCATAGGCCGGAAGGATAAAATGACGGAACCAGAAATATCACCGGAATTGGCGCCGGAATTAGCGGAAGACGGGTTGGATTGGCGGACGAGGGTCTTTGATTCGTTGTCCTATCCCAGCGTGATTATTTCTCCCGATAGAACCCTCATGGGGGCCAATCGAAAATTTTATGAAACCTTTAACCTGTCTTTAAAGGAAATTTACGGGAAAAAGTGTTTTCATGTCTTTCTTTATAAAGATACCCCTTGCGAAACAGAGCAATGCACCATTTCCAAAGTCCTGAAAGATAAAAAGGATCATAGTTTTACCCTCAAGCGCCATTACCGGTGGGAGGAAAGAATCTTTTCTCCGATTCTGGATGACCATGGGGAAGTGGCCTATGTGATCGGCAGCATCAGGGATATTACCCAGACCAAATCCCTCGAAAACCAATTGCACGGGGCCCAGGAATTCATTACCCGGGTCATCCATTCTTCGGCCAGCGCCATTGTCGCCGCCGACCGGCAGGGCAATATCAATCTGATGAATTCCGTGGCCAAGGAGCTGTTTGGCGATTATAACGGCGGGGAAGGCAAGATCCGTCATACCGAGCAATTGTATCCTCCGGGAAAGGCCAAGGAAATCATGAGGATGCTGCGGGATGAAAAAATCGGGGGCCAGGGGAAACTCCTGATTCCCAGGACCACCATTGTCAATGCCCACGGAGAAGAAATCGAAGTCGAGATGTCCGCAGCCATCATTTATGATGAAAAAGGCAATGAATCCGCCACCATGGCCATTTATAACGATTTAAAGGACAAGCTCAAGGTTGAAAAGGAATTGAAACTGGCCCAGAAACAATTGGCCCAATCGGAAAAAATGGCTTCCCTCGGGCAGTTGGCGGCCGGCGTGGCCCATGAGATCAATAATCCGCTGACCGGGATCTTGTTTTATGCCGGTCTCCTTTTAGAGCGAAAAGATCTGGATAAGGATCTGGAGGAAGATTTGAAATGTATTCTTGAGGATGCCGAACGATGCAGGGAAATCGTTAAAAGCCTTCTCGTATACAGCCGCAGAGAAGGAACCGCCAAGAATATCGTTCACCTCAACGAGGTGGTTGAAAAGAGCCTGACCCTGATCCGGGACCAGAAAAAATTCAGAAATATCCACATTGAAAAAAATCTGTCCGAAGACATGATGCTGCTGCTGGCCGATACCAACAAGCTGAACCAGGTATTGATCAATCTGATCATCAATGCGGCTGATGCAATGGATGGGGAAGGCACCATCACCCTGATTACCTATAAGGAAAAATTTTTAAAAAAGCTTTTTCTGGAGGTGAAAGATACGGGAATGGGGATCCCCCATGAAAATTTATCCAAGATTTTTGACCCCTTTTTTACCACAAAGGAAGTCGGGAAAAGCACAGGCCTTGGCCTGAGCATTGTTTACGGCATTCTGGAAGAGCACGGGGCAAAAATTTCCGTTAAACGAACCAGCACCAAAGGAACCACCTTTATTATTGAATTCCCCATGTATATTGCATCGGAAGAAGGTCCTTTCTTGTGTAAACCATAACCTGTCAATATAGTGAGTCGATTGTCGTCAAAATGAATGATCAAACCATGAATTCCATTAAAGCGTGTGCACAAAATATTTCTTTTCAGCCCAGGGTATTGGTGGTGGATGATGAGGCCCGGATCCAGGCAGCCTGTAAAAGACTGCTGACCGATGAAGGCTGTGATGTTGAAATTGCTGAAAACGGCATCAAAGGGTTGAAGATGATAGAAGAAAAGCATTTTGACATTGTTCTTCTGGACCTGATGATGCCGGGGATGTCCGGGCTGGATGTTCTGACGGATCTCAAAGCCCGCCACCCGGATACGGTCGTCATTGTCATCACCGGCTATGCCACCCTTGAACATTCGGTTGAAACCATGAAAAAAGGGGCCTTTGATTTTTTGTCAAAGCCTTTTTCTCCCCAGGAATTGAGGGTGGTGATCTGCAAAGCCATTGAATTTATCAGGACCCTTCAGGACATTGCAACGGAAAAGTCCCGGATGCGGGTCATGATCAATTCCCTGAGTGACGGGGTCCTGACCACGGATAACCAGAAACGGATTGCCCTGGCAAATCCTGCATTTTTAAAAATGATCGGGTGCCGGAAAACTTCGGTCATCGGCCATGACATATCCGAATTCATCACAGAACCCCGGCTGCTGGACATGATCGAAAGGGCCATCCATCAGCCCGAGGATACTTTTGCAGAAATCACCGATGAAATGATCGTGCCCTTTTCCAAGGGGAAAGACGAAATGATCATCGGCATCCGCAGCATTCCGTTCAGGGACCGGTTGAATCGGAACCTTGGATCAGTTACGGTTTTCCATGATATTACGGCCTTAAAGAAGATCGACCAGATGAAATCGGATTTTGTTTCCATGGTGGCCCATGAGATTAAAAGTCCGCTCAATTCCGTTCTCATGCAGTTGAATGTGGTTCTGGACGGTCTGGCCGGGGAATTAACGGAAAAACAGAAAGAGATCCTGAGCCGGATTTCCGATCGCATTATCTCTTTAACCACGCTTTCCACCGAACTTTTGGACCTTTCCAAAATTGAATCAGGGCTCATTAACCAGGACCGGGAGGCTTTAAATGTGTATGAGCTGATCCGGGACCAGGTGATCTCTTACAGGGAAACCGCCGATGCCAAGTCTATCCGCCTGGTCTTGAAGGAGACGGCAAAAGGGGCGCGGATGATGGGCAACCGGGTCAATATCGAAGAGGTAGTGTCCAATCTGATTTCCAATGCCATCCGGTATAGCCCCAGCGGCGGAAAGATTGAGATCTGGGCCGATGAAAAAAACGGTTGCGTGGCCATCCAGGTGTCGGATACCGGGTTCGGAATTCCGGCAGCGGATCAGGAGCATATCTTTGACCGGTTTTTTCGGGTGAAAAACGAAAAGACCCGGTATATTAACGGCACCGGTCTCGGGCTTGCCATTGTCAAAAGCATTGTCGAGGCCCACCACGGCACCATTGAGGTTGAGAGCACCGAAGGAAAAGGCTCCTGCTTTAAAGTGATCTTCCCGAAATCCGAGTATCCGTTTTAATTTATTTTTTTTAATTTGTATCTGAAGGTATGGTGATTCATTTTCAAGAGCCTGGCAGCCTTGCTTTCATTGCCCCGGGTCAGCAATAAGGCTTGCTCCATATATTTTTTTTCAATATTTTCCAGCAGTCCGGTCAGATTCAGCCCCTGTTCCGGAATGCTTACGGGGATCTCTGATAATTTGTCCGGGGTCGGGGTCCCGGCCGGGAGGGTCTCCTGAATCCCCAGGTCTTCTCCGGTAAGGGTGCCGGTTTTTGCAATCAGGGCAGCCCGTTCAATCATGTTTTTGAGTTCCCGGACATTTCCTGTAAATGGGTGGGAGAGCAGAAGATTCTCGGCTTCCAGGGAGATGGCAACGACTTTTTTTTTAAATTTTTCATTGAACTGAAATAAAAAATATCTGGCCAGGGTCGGGATGTCTTCTTTCCTTTCATTCAGGGAAGGAATCTTTGCCTTGACAACGCAGAGTCTGAAAAAAAGGTCTTTTCTGAAAAGGTCTTTTTCCATCAGCTCTTCCAGGTTCTTATTGGTGGCCGAGACGATTCTCACCTTGACCATATGCTTTTTTGTACTGCCGACTTTGTAAAATTCACCGCTTTCAAGAAACCGCAGGAGTTTGGCCTGACCGGCAAGGCTCAGATCCGCCACCTCATCCAGAAAAAGGGTCCCGTTGTCCGCTTCCTCAATCAACCCTTTTTTCCCTCGTTTTTTTGCCCCGGAAAAAGCGCCTTCATCATAGCCGAACAGTTCGCTTTCAATGAGTTCATCCGGAAACGCCGAGCAGTTCACTGCAATGAAAGGCCCCTGAAATAAAGGGCTTCTGGCATGGATGGCCTTGGCGATCAATTCTTTTCCGGTTCCCGTCTCCCCCATGATCATGATGGGGGTGTCCGGGCTTTTGGCCACCATATGAATAAAATCCATGACATCTTCGATATGTTTGCTTTCACCGATAAAAACAGGCTCATGGTCTTTCAGGAATTTTTCCTGGAGAAGCTTGACCTCTTTTCTCAGGGCAATGGAGGCAACGGCCTTTTGTAGGGTGAGTTCAAGAATATCCGGGTTTATGGGCTTCAGGATAAAGTCAAAGGCCCCTTTTTTCATGGACCGGATCACCATCTGGATGTCTTCAAAGGCGGTGATCATGATAACCGGCAGGTCGGGAATTTTCTGTTTTGCGATATTCAGGGCATCGATGCCGTTCATGGCCGGCAGGCCGATATCCATCAGAACCAGATCCGGAGAGGATTTTTTCAGAGACAACAGAAAGGATTCCGCATCCGGAAAACAGGTAATGGCATAGTCTTCGGATAAGACCATCTCAAGACTGTCGCGGATGGATTCCTCGTCATCCACAATGGCGACGGCATAACGGATCATGCTTGCCTTTCATATTTTTGAAGAGGCAATTCAATAATAAACTGGGCTCCGTTCTTGAGGCCGGAATTGAACCGCAGGGACCCTCCGTGATCGGTAATGATCCTGTGGCAGATGCTGAGGCCGATGCCGGAACTGTTGGTTTTGGTGGTATAGAATGGGTCAAAGATCTTGGACTGGCTGGATATGGGGATACCGGGCCCTGAATCCTTGATGGAGATGGCGATACGATCTTTTTCCCGGTAAGTTTTCAGCTCAATGATTTTTTCACCCTCAAAGCCTTTCATGGCTTCGGCGGCATTGGTGATGAGGTTTAGGACCACCTGCTCAATGAGGTGGGGTTCGTTCCAGCATTCAGGCAGGGCAGGGTCCAGATGCTTAATGAAATTGATCCCGTTTTTCCGCAGGGTGACGGCCGTGAGTTTGGACACTTCATCAATATTTTCATTGATATTGGTCATGACGAACCTGGGTTTGCCGGGCTTGGAAAAATCCATGACCCTTTTGATGATGGATTCGATTTTATTGGCGGCCAGTTCGATCTTGCCGATGATGGAAAGGACGGTATTGATATCCCCCATGTTGTTGTAGATATTTTTTACGGCTTTCAGGTAGATATAGATCCCGGACAAGGGATTTCTGATTTCATGGGCGATTCCCGCCGTTACCCGGCCAAGGGAGGCCATTTTATCCTGGATTCTTAAGAAATTTTCCATCTCTTTGCTGTCGGTGATATCCATGGCATTGGTGAGGATGGATTCAATTCCCAGGTAATCTATTTTACGGGCGCTGACCAAGGCCCACCGGACCTGGGAATGTTTTTCAAAACCCTGGGGGTGATACCGGAAATCCGTGTCGATATGGCCTATTTGTCCGGATAGAAGGTCCTTGTAGTTTTTTTTGATTCGCTCCCGGTCTTCAATATAGACATTTTCAAAGCCGGGTGGTTCAAAGGCATTGGTAATCAGGCGATGGATCTTTCTAAGACCCGGATTCATATATACTTTTTTATCATTCTGGATAATGGAGATGCAGTTTAGGGCATTGTCAATGAGGGTCTGAAACCGCTTGTTGCTTTCTTCTTTTTCCCTTTCAGCGGCTTTCTTTTTTTTCTCCAGATCAATTCTGTATATTCCCAGGGCAATATCGTCGGAAATTTCCTTTACAATGCATTTTTCCGTTTCATCCTGGTTCAGGGCCTGGGGAATGGACAGGACCAGAAACCCGTAGTTTTTCCCTTCATGGGAGAGCCGGACCGCCATGGAGCCCCGGCCTGAATAATTTTTCGACAGCATGCAGTCCGGGCATTCCTTGACAGGGTCGGCCACGGAAAACACATCTTCGGATTCAAGGGTTTTTTGGATGCAGCGGGTGAACCGCTTTTCTTCAAGCAGCCTGCGCATGGGATCAAAATGATTGTTAAATCCTTCCTGGGCAATCAGCCGCACCAAGCCTTCCTCATCCATCAGACCTATCCAGGCATTGTAATAGCCTCTTTTTTCCACCAGGATGCGGCAGATCCCGTCAATGAGTTTCTGTTTGTCGTCCTGGGTCACCAGAAGTCTGCCGATATCTCTAAAGGCCCTTAATACAAGGTTTAACCGTTTGATCTTTTTTATTTCAAAGTCATCATTCACGATTCACCCCGAAGTATGGTTATCCGTTAAGGTCTACTTAAAAGTTTTTTCCAACAATAACAAGGAAAAACGTATATGGAATACCTCATATCATGGCGGAAATTTTAACCAGAAAAGCGTCCAGTTTTTTTTCGGAAATCTTTACCATGGTTCTAAGTTCAGGAGCAAATAGAGATATTTTATATTCCTCAAGAAGCCAGAAAAATTCTTCCACGCATGAAGATTTTTCCGGTGTTGAATTCACGGAAAGGGATGAAAGAAAGGCAGGAAGATGGCGGCTGTATTTCTCCAACTGCATGATCTTTTTTTCTTCCTTTAAAGGGTTGTCCGCCAGCCTTTGGGCCCTGATGCGGATACAGGCCGTAAACCGGGCCAGATGCCTGATCCTGTCCTGGGTGTAAAGATCGGCAAAATTCGGGGGTACAAGGTTTTTCAGGTCATTGAAAAGGCCGGTCAGCATATCGGTTGTTTTTTTCATTTTTCCGTGCTGAAAGGACAGCTTCTGGATCAGTTCAAAACAGGTGCGATACTCTTGGCCCAGGTCCGTTATCATCTTGATAAATTCCCGGCCGTTTTTGTAAAGATGGGGGATCTCCCGTCCGGCATGGGACTCGAACTCTTTTTTCGTGCGGATGGGTTTTGCAAAAATACCGGTGGTGATCCGGTTGAAAAGCGAATTTTGAAATTCAGACCGGCCGTTGAAAAACAGGGCCGTCTCTTTTATCCCGGATGAGGCCTGGATGTCCTTTTTCAAGGCTTTGAAATCATCGGGAAACAAGAGGATGAAAAAATGTTTGATGCCCTCACAATGGCTTGCCTCTGCTTCTTTTTGGGATTGGAACAATCTTAAGGAGAGGGTCTCCGTCTTTTTTTCCGGATCAGTCTCAATCTTAAGGCCGGGATAAGCCTTTAAGATATGATGAGGGGTTGTGTCCAGGGTAATGAATTCTTCAAGATCCGGGAAATCCCATTGGCGGATACCGGATCTTTCAAATTTTTGGCGGGCCTTATTCCAAACATCATCCTGCTGAACCGGTAACGTATTGGTAAATTGGCTTAACACGGCTTTGTCCCGTGATGACCGGATTTCTTTTCCCTTTTCATCCCGGATGGAAATCCGCATTTTGAGATGATCCGGCAAATCCTGATCCGACCATAGGGCTTCCGGAATCCGGACATTAAACCGGGTTTGAATGAAAGAAGACAACAGGCAGAACAGGGGGCGGTCTTCTTTTGGCATTTCAGATGCAATGACGGCGGCTTTTTCCGAGATGGGAACCAGTTTTACCCGGTATGATTTGGGAAGGGCCTTGATGAGAGCTGCGATTTTTTCTTCGAAAAGACCCGGCACCAGCCTGTCCAGGCTGTTTCCGGAAACAAGGGGAGCAAAGGAAGCCGGAACCTTCAGGGTGACCCCGTCCTTTTTTGAACCGGGATTGAATTCATAGCCCAGTTTGAATTTGCCCTGGGCCATGGTCAGGGTATCGGGGTATAAGGAGAGTTCATGGGCATCCACATCGGATTTCTGGAGGTCCTCCAGGGTCATTTTTAAAAAATCCGGATCATTCTTCTCTTTGATGAACCGGGCAAAGGACCGGATATCGGAAAAGGGTTCAGGCAGCCTGGATTGATAAAAAAGGAAAATATCCTCTTCCGAGGCCAGGATGTCTCTTTTCCTTGTTTTATGTTCAAGATCTTCAAGGGAGGCTATTAATTTTTGATTATGGGTCATGAATTCGAAGCGCTGCCGGATTTCCCCCCGGACCAGGGCATGGCGGATGAAAATTTCCCCCGACTCCAGGGGGTTGATTTTAGCGTAGGCGATTTTCCGGCCATTGACAATGATGAGCCCGAACAGGGACACCTGTTCGGTGGCCGTGACCCGGCCCTCGGTTTTTTCCCAGTGCGGCTCAGACCAGGTATAGGTGCACAGGTTTTTTGCAATGGGTTCCAGCCATTCAGGGTCTATATTGGCCACGGTCCTTGCAAAAAGCCGGCTGGTTTTGACGAATTCTGCGGCCACAATCCAGTTGCCGGCCTTGTCAAAAAGACCGGAACCGGGGAAAATCACTGTCTGCTGTCCCTTTGCCGCCGTGAAAAGATTTTTTTCTTTTTTATGGGCAATGCTGGAGATATAGCCGGTCAAAAGGGATTGGTGCAGGGCGATATAAAGGGGTCCGCCGATATCAAAGGTTTTTGCCTTTAATCCCTGGGCGCCGCTGGAAACGGGTAGTTTTGCTTTCCCGTCAATGCCGTGTTCCTTTAAAATCTTGAGGACCTGCCCGTGAATATCGCTCCATTCCCTGATCCGCCTGAAACTCAGGAAATGATCCTGACAAAAGGCCTTGAGCCCGGACCGGGATTTTAATCTTTTTTCTGCGGCCTTGACGCTATTCCAGATATTTAAGAGGGTTACAAAATCAGAGGACGGGTCCTTGAACAGCGCATGCTTCTGGTCGGCTTGCCGGGCTTTATCCAATGGCCTCTGCCGCGGGTCTGAAATGGTCAGGGCCGTGGTGATGACGGCGGCTTCTTCAAGACATCCGTTTTTGTCGGCCTCGATTAAAATCCTGGATAATTTGGGATCCATGGGCAGTTTGGCCATGACCTGTCCCATGGGGGTGAGCTGGTATGCCTTTCCCCCGGTCTTGCCGGCGCGGCCTTTTTTACTTTCAATGGCCCCAAGTTCCAGAAGGGTTGCAAATCCGTCCTGGATGCTTTTGGGAGAGGGGGAATCAATAAAGGGAAAATTTGAAACCTCTCCGAGATTCAGGGATATCATCCTGAGGATAACTTCGGCAAGATTGCTTCTTAAAATTTCCGGTGAGGTAAAAAAGGGTCTTTTTTCAAATTCATCCGCATCAAAGAGCCGGATACAGATCCCGTTTTCAACCCGGCCGCACCGTCCGGCCCGCTGGTTGGCCGAAGACTGGGAAATGGGGGTGACCGGAAGGGCCGTGGTCCGGGTCCGGGGAGAATAGCTTGGAATTCTTGCCAGCCCGGTGTCCACCACATATTTGATGCCGGGGATGGTCAAAGAGGTTTCCGCCACATTGGTGGCCACGATAATTTTTCTTCCGGCCTGCCGGGAAAAGATCCGCGACTGTTCCTGGGCTGAAAGCCTTGCAAAAAGAGGCAGAACCGTTATTCCCGGAAGGCGGCGGCTGCGGATCAATTCCAGGGTTTCGCCGATATCCTGTTCCGTCGGCATGAAGACCAGAATATCGCCGGACCTGGAGGTCGAAAGAATGCTGAAGACGGCCTCGACGGCAGCCTCAACATAGCCTTGATCTTCGGCTTCCGGATCATCCCCTGCCTTATCCAGATAGGGCCGGTAGAGAATTTCCACCGGAAACATCCGGCCGGAGACCTCTATAACCGGAGCATTGCCAAAGGCTTTGGAGAATTTCTCCGTGTCAATGGTGGCCGAGGTGATGATGAGTTTCAAGTTTTTTCGACGATTCACTAAACGCCGTAGAATCCCCAGGATAAAATCAATGTTCAGGCTTCGTTCATGGGCTTCATCCACAATAAGGGTATCATAGGCGTTTAAAAACCGGTCTGTCTGGGTTTCGGCCAGAAGGATGCCGTCGGTCATGAGTTTGATGCAGGCCCTGGGGCTTGTCTTGTCGTCAAACCGGATTTTATATCCCAGGGACTGTCCCAGGGGTTCCCCCAGTTCCTCGGCAATCCTTGCCGCAACGGTGATGGCGGCGATCCGCCGGGGCTGGGTGCAGCCGATATGGCCGGTAATCCCCCGTCCCGCCTCAAGGCAGAATTTTGGGATCTGGGTGGTCTTGCCGGACCCGGTGGCCCCGGATATGATGACCACGGGGTTGTGTTTTATGGCCTGGATGATTTCCTCTTTTTTGTCCGTAATGGGCAGATCCGGGTTAAAGGAGATCCGGGCGGGTTTGAAGAGCGGTAAGGCTTCCCGGTCTTTATTTCTCCGTCTTGCCGGCTGCCTTTTGGAGGGTATGGTCTTGGAGTCATTCATTGCTTTTGCATAGTAACGCAAAGTGCAAAAATGTCAAATTGAACCGTTAGGTTTATGCCTCCCACGGATTACGATTGAACTTTTTTGTTTTTCATGAGATAAAACAGATATCCTGAGAAAGCATTCCCGCAGACCAGATATGAAAACAATACAGGAGAAGACATGAAGCACTTTTATTTTCTTTTGACAGTGATTTTTATCGTTGGGGGCTTAGGGTCCGGGTCTCCCGGCCGGGCCGCAGACACCCCCGGCCCGACAAATCCGGAGGCTGTCATCGCTGCAGGATCGGGTGTTAATTTGGGCATCACCCGTCTCTTGGCAAAAGCCTTTGAAAAGGAAAATCAAACCATTACCATGGATATCCCCGGCAGTATCGGTACCAAGGGCGCCATAAAGGCTGTTACCGACGGGGCCATCACCCTGGGATTGATCTCCCGACCCCTGAAAGAAGAGGAAAAAAACCTGGGTATTGTTGAACATCCCTATGCCCGTGTGGCAATCATTGTCGGCGCCCACTCGAACGTTCGGGAAGATACAATTACCACCCAGGAATTAATCGAGATTTTCAAGGGGACAAGGACGACATGGAAAGACGGCAATCCCATCATCGTTCAGGCAAGGGAAAAGTCCGACAGCGGTTTTCTGGTGCTTCAGGCTGCCATTCCCGGATTTAAGGAAGCCTATGCCGAGAGCCATGAGGCCAAACGCTGGACCCTCTATTTTAATGACCAGGATGCAAACCGGGCCCTTTCAAATACACCCTATGCCATCGGCGTAACAGATCTTGGGATGGTCGCCACTGAGCAGTTGAAGGTCAAAGCCTTGAAGCTTGACGGCATCGCCCCGGATAAGGAAAGGGTTATGAACGGGACATATCCGTTGAGCCGCACGCTTTCCTTTATTTATCGTCCGGAAGGCTTCCCGGACGGAGCAAAACGGTTTCTTGACTTTGTGACCACCGAGGCGGGAAAAAAGATTTTACAGGAGAATGGGTACCTTCCCTTGCCCTAGGAGACCCGATGATTCGACGCGACAAACAGATCAGCATCAGCAGGGAACTTGCCAAAAAACTGCTTCCTGTGTCGCTGATCATCTGCCTGGTGATCTCATTCCTCATTCCCGGAGCGTATTCTTACCTTGAATTCAACAGGCTGAAAAATGAGACAAGCTTGTACGCCAAACAGCTTAGCGACAGCATCCGGCAATTGGCGGCAAGCTCTCCAGGCCTTTGGAAATATCAGGCCACCAAATATTCAGAGATCATTGAAAGCTTTGTTCCCAACAAGGGCATTTTCAGCATCGCCGTTCTGGACGACCAATCAAACCCCATCAACCAGTTCAGCCATAGGGAAAAGACCCAAGGTCTTTTCAGCCAATTTGCGATTCAGGGAGACCCTGCTTCAATTCTGTTTAACAATAGAAAGATCGGTGAAATATGGATTCATCTGGCCGCCGGATCATTCCTTGTTAAGGCCCTTGTCATTTTCATCCTCTGCCTGGTCATGGGGGGAAGCCTGTCCATGCTGGTATACAGGATGCCTCTAATGGGGGTTAAAAGTCTGGAACAGCAATTGCTGGACTATCAGAATTCATTGGAAGAACTGGTGATTCAGCGAACAACCGCACTTCAGGAAACGACTGAAAAGGCATTACAGCTCGCCGAGGCCCGCCGTCATGACCAGGAAGAACTGCTGGAAGCAAAGGCGAATTTGGAGCAGCGAGTGGAGGAGCGGACCAAAGAATTGCAGGATCAGGTTCTTGCCAAGGAAAAGGCCCTGGCGGAACTGGCCACGGCCCAGAGTTCGCTTCTGGAATTGTCCAGGGCTGCGGGCATGGCCGAGGTGGCCACCGGTGTGTTGCATAATGTGGGCAATGTACTGAACAGTGTCAATGTGTCCTGCAACCTGATCATGAATCAGGTCCGTGAATCCCGCACAGGAAACATTGCCAAGGTGGCCGGCTTGATCGCCGAGTCCGGGGCCGATTTGGGGCGGTTTTTGACAGAGGATCCCAGGGGACGTCAGATTCCGGCCTATCTGGCCTCTTTGTCTCCGGTGCTTCTTGAGGAACAACAGCTTATTTTAAGGGAAACCGAAGCGCTGCAACAGCGGATCGCTCACATCAAGGAAATTGTGACCATGCAGCAGAGTTACGGCCGCGTCTCAGGTGTTCTTGAAACCATTGCCCCGGAACAGTTGATGGAGGATACCCTGAAGCTCAGCGCCGGGGCTCTGGTCCGTCATGAAATCAGTGTAGAGCGGCAATACCGGGATGTGCCGCCCATCACCGTGGACAAGCACAAAGTCCTGCAGATCCTTTTAAATTTGATAAATAACGCAAAATATGCCTGTGCCGGTCTTGAAAAGGAGAAAATCATCACGTTGCGGATTTTTTGTTCCGGACCTGACCGTTTGAGCATGCAGGTCTCGGACAATGGGAGGGGGATCCCTTCTGAAAATTTAACCCGGGTTTTTCAGCATGGATTTACCACACGCAAATCAGGACACGGTTTCGGCTTGCACAGCGGGGCCATTGCAGCCAAAGGGCTGGGCGGCAGTTTGATCGCCTATAGTGACGGCCTTGGTCTTGGGGCAACCTTTACCCTTGACCTTCCTATTTTTTCAGGAGACAGCGCATGATGCCCGGTAATGCCGTTCCGGTTGTACGGATATTGGTGATCGATGACAATGCCGCCATCCACGAGGATTTCCGCAAAATATTGATGAAGCCTCAAGCCTTGGATGACCGTCTTTTAGACATGGAGGCCACCCTCTTTGGCGCTGAAATCCAAACCGAAAAGCGCGGATTTTTTGAAATCGACTCTGCTTTCCAGGGCAGGGATGGCCTGGCCCTTGTCCAAAAAGCCCTTTCCAAAGGACATCCCTATGCCCTGGCCTTTGTGGACGGCCGCATGCCGCCGGGCTGGGACGGCATCGAAACCATCCATCATCTCTGGCAGGAATGCCCGGATTTACAGGTTGTCCTTTGCACGGCCTATGCCGATTATTCCTGGCAGGAGATCTGCCGGGTGCTGGGGGAGACCGACAACCTGCTGATCCTGAAAAAACCCTTTGACGATGTGGAGGTGCTCCAGATCGCCTATGCCCTGGCCCGGAAATGGGAATTGAATCGTGAAGTCCGGAGCCGGATCGAAAATCTGGACGGCATGGTTCGGCGGAAAACAGAGGAGAAAGACCGGATCGGCGCTATGCTGGAGGCGGCCCTGGCCCATTCCCCGGCCGGGATCATCGTTTCGGAGGCCAAGGATGTCGCCCTCCGCTGGGCCAATCCGGCAGCCTTGAATATCCTGGGCGAGACCCTTCTGTTTTGCCCGGCCAAAGGGAATATCCGCCAAGGGTCTGATTGGCTCGCCCTTAGGCCTGATGGAACCCCTTATACGCCGGAAGATCTGCCGCTTTTCCGGGCCACCATAAAGGGGGAGATCATCCGGAATGAACAATTCATCATCCGAAATGCCAAGGGACTGGAAAAATGGATCTCATCCAATGCAGCTCCCGTCCGTGATGCAGACGGTATCATTTCCGCCGGGATCATTATTTTTGAAGATATCACTGAACTGAGAAAGGTCCAGGCTGAAAAAATCGAAGCCCTTACCGCGGCGGCCGAGGCTCAAAAATTTGCCCTGGTCGGTCAAATTGCCGGTAAAATGGCCCATGATTTTAATAATATTCTGGGGGTCATCATGGGAAATTCAGAACTGGCCCTGATGGATTGCCCCCATGAAAAGACAAAAAAAACCCTGGAATTGATTCTTGAACAGACCCTTCGCGGTAAAAGTCTTACCCAGAATCTTGTGGCCTTTGCCAAGGATCATGAACCCAAGCAGGAATTTTTTAATCTTGATGAGAAGATCGAACTGGTCATCGGCCTGTTGAAAAAAGATCTGGAAGGGATACCGGTGACCCGTGAATACAGTCCGGATTTGCCTGAACTTCTGGCAGACCCCGGCATGATCGAACATGCCGTTGTCAACTTGATCCAAAATTCAATCCATGCTGTAAGCCTTGTCCGTCAACCTGAGATCATCATCCGGACCCATCATCAAAAGGGAAGGATTGTAATGGAAATTGAAGATAACGGGTGCGGCATTCCCGAAGAATTTCTCGGGGAAATTTTTGAACCCTCCTTTACCCTTAAGGGCAGCAGGGACAAAAAAGGGTTTTATAAATCCGGTATCAAAGGAACCGGTTACGGCATGTCCAATGTCAAAAAATATGTGAGCCAGCATAAGGGTGCCATCTCAGTCCATTCAAAACTTCAAAAGGGTACAAAGGTGACCATAACCCTACCGGTGATGAAAAAAGAATTAACAGCGGAAGAAGTCAGAGAAATTAAAAAAGAAAAAATTTGTTTTAAAAAATCTATTCTGCTGGTTGAAGACGAACAGGCCATTGCGGATGTCCAATACCGGATATTGACCCATGAGTCCTTAAGCCATAAGGTGGATATGGCCGGTAGCGGAAAGGCCGCCATGGACGCGTTGAACCGGAACACCTATGATTTGATAAGCCTGGATTATATTCTGCCGGGGGACCTCAACGGCATGGATGTCTACCATCATATCCGGAAAACGGACAAGACCGTGCCCGTGCTTTTTATTTCCGGTAATATCGAATTTTTAGAGTCCATTAAAGCATTGAAGCAAAAAGACCCCTATATTGAGCATCTGTCAAAACCATGTCAGAATATCGATTATGTGAATTGCATCAACAAGATGCTGGGAAGAAGCTTAAGCCGATAACGGGTTAATCGAGCCGCAAAAATCAGACAGTTATTTTCAGGATTTAAAATAAGGTTGACAGAAAGGATGGAATAAGAGAAAAAGGAAAACGTTCTTATAAAGGAACCATTGCGATAAGAAGAATAAATGCATTAAATGAATATCGATAGGGAGAAAAAATAGCATGGGAGATACCGCTATTAAAATCGGGGGCGCAAGAAAGAGCGTCTTTAAAGACAAGGTAATGAAGCTTTTACCCGATGGAGGAAACCTGAATGCCTGCCTGACCTGCGGGGCATGTGCATCCGGGTGCCCGGCCACCGGCCTTGAAGGCATGGACCCAAGAAAATTTTTGAGAATGGCTGCTCTTGGAATGGATGAAGAAATTTTGAGCACGAACTGGGTTTGGATGTGTTCCATGTGCACACGGTGCATGTATGTTTGTCCGATGCAGATCAATATCCCTCAGCTTGTTTTCAACGCCCGGGCCCAGTGGCCCAAAGACAAGAAACCCAAAGGAATCATCGGATCTTGTGATATGGCATTGAGAAACGATACCTGTTCCGCCATGGGCGCCACCGAAGAAGATTTTCAGTTTGTGGTGGAAGATGTTCTTGAGGAATACCGGGAAGCCCAGCCTGAATTTGAAGAAATGACGGCGGACCTCAACCGGGAAGGGGCCTATTATTTTTTAAACCAGAATTCCAGGGAACCGGTGACGGAACCCGATGAAATGGTGCCCTTGTGGAAAATTATGCATCTTGCCGGTGCAGACTGGACCTATGGGACAAAAGGATGGGCTGCAGAAAACTACTGCCTTTTTTCCGCTGATAATGAGAATTGGGAAAACATTGTGAGGACCAAGGTCAAGGCTGTGGAGGATCTGGGCTGCAAGGTCTGGCTCAACACGGAGTGAGGGCACGAACTCTTCGCAGTCCGGGCCGGACTGCAAAAATTCAAGATCCCTTACAATTTTGAAATCAAGAGCATTATTCAACTCTATGCACAGTGGATAAGAGAAGGTAAGCTTAAACCTTCCTCTGACTGGAACAAGGACAGAAAAATCAAGTTCACCCTTCAAGACCCCTGCCAGCTAGTGAGAAAATCCTTTGGGGACCCGGTGGCCGAAGACCTTCGATATGTGGTCAGGGCTGTGGTGGGTGAAGAAAATTTTGTGGATATGACGCCCAATAAATCCAACAATTTCTGCTGCGGCGGTGGCGGCGGGTACCTGCAATCCGGATTCCAGGAGCAAAGGCGGGCCTATGGTCAGACCAAGGCCAACCAGATTCTTACCACAAAAGCCGCTTACTGTATTACCCCTTGTCATAACTGTCATGCCCAGGTGCATGATATGGCTGAAGTCAACGATCATGCCTGGCAAACCGTTCATTTGTGGACCCTTCTGTGCCTCTCATTAGGTATCCTGGGACCCAAAGAGAGAACCTATCTGGGTGATGACTTAAAAGATGTGGATGTCTTCCATCCGGAATCAGAAGAATAGTCCGTCCGTCTGATTTGTAAAAAAAACCCGGTATGGCCATTTATGGCCATACCGGGTTTTTTCATGGATTTTGACCGCAGAAAAAACAAAACCGTTCATTTTTAACGGATTGCCTATGCCGGACAAGTATGATATGGAAACTGAATTATGACCCAGATTATCAGTATAGCAAACCAGAAAGGCGGGGTCGGCAAAACAACGACTTCCGTCAATCTTTCCGCAGCGCTTGCCTCCATGGGGAAAAAGGTTCTTCTGGTGGATTGTGATTCCCAGGCCAATGCCACCACGGGTATGGGAATAGACAAACCGTCCTTAAAATATTCCCTTTACCAGGGCCTCATCCAAGAGGCAGAGGTTGATGATATTCTTTACGCCACGCTATTGCCGAAACTCATGATCATTCCGGCAAATATGGATCTCATCGGGTTTGAAATCGAAATGGTATCGGCCAAAGGCCGGGAAAAGAAACTGAAGCAGCTTTTGGAGGGGATAAAAGAACGGTTTGACTATGTGATCATTGACTGTCCGCCGGCTCTTGGACTCTTGACCCTGAATGCATTTACGGCATCCGACGCCGTCTTGATCCCCCTTCAGAGTGAATTCTATGCCCTTGAGGGCTTGGGCCAGCTTCTGGATACCATTAAGCGGGTCAAGTCCTCGTTTAATCCCGGGCTGAAAATCAAGGGAATCCTTCTCACCATGTATGACGGCCGGACCAATCTTGCCCAGCATGTGGTTGAAGATGCACGAAAATATTTCAAAGACATGGTTTTCAAAACAAAGATCCCCCGAAATGTAAAACTGGGTGAAGCTCCCAGTTATGGATTGCCCGTCATTTTATATGATAAACAGTCACCAGGCTCCAAAAGCTATATGGCCTTTACCAGGGAATTTCTGAAACGATGACAAAAAAAAAGAAACATACCGGTCTTGGCCGGGGGATCTCGGCCCTGATCCCTGATTTTGACAAACCGGAAACCGGGTCTGATTTTTTAATGTGCCCTGTTGGAGAGATTACACCCAACCGGTATCAGCCCAGAACCGTATTCAACCAGGAAGAACTGGACCGCCTGAGGGAATCCGTCGCACAGCAGGGAATTTTACAGCCCTTGCTGGTCAGGCGTATCAATGGCGTCTATGAACTCATTGCAGGGGAACGGAGGCTTAGGGCTGCCAAGGAAGCCGATTTGACCCATGTACCGGTATTTGTTAAAAGCCTGACCGATGAGCAGGTCCTAGAAGTTTCGATTATCGAAAATATTCAACGGGAAAATTTAAACGTTCTTGAAGAGGCTGAGGCCTATCACAGGCTGATAGAGGAATTTCACTACACCCAGGAAAAGGTGGCCGAAAAAATCGGTAAAAACAGGTCCACCATTGCCAATCTTCTGAGGCTCCGGAGTCTTCCGGAAGTGATCAAGGAGAGCCTCATTGCGGAAAAGATCTCCATGGGCCATGCAAGGGCGCTTTTAAGTGCCGGGTCTGAAGAAAACCAGATCCGCCTATTGGATATGGTTATAGCAAAAGAACTATCTGTGAGAGAAACGGAAAAACTGGTCAACACCGTCAAAAAAGAACCGGAAAAATTTGCGCCCAAGCTCTCCCCTGATGAAAAACAATTCCTGGATCAGACTTCCAGGCTGCTCTCCGAACGGATCAAATCTAAGGTCAGTATCCAGAAAAGAGGGGAAAAAGGCAGGGTTGAAATCAATTTTAAATCAAAGGCGGAATTCCAGCAGATCATTGATCTTTTAAGCAGAGTCTGATGAAGATCGTCATTGCAAAAACAGCCGGATTCTGTATGGGCGTCCGTCGGGCTGTGGATATGGTTCTGGATGCATCCATCCGGTATCAGGAGCCGATTTTCACCTATGGGCCGCTTATTCATAATCCCCAAGTTATGCAGATGCTGGAGGAAAAAAAAATCTTCAGGATCGAAAAAATTCCGGAAAAGGGATCCGGAATCGTCCTGATCCGGGCCCACGGTGTTCCGCCGGAAGACCAGGCAGCTCTGAAGAATGCCGGGTTTACGGTGATCAACGCCACCTGCCCCAGGGTGCTCAGGGTCCAGGTCATCATCAATCGATATGCCAAAAAAGGGCATGACGTCATTATCGCGGGCGATAAAGACCACCCTGAAGTCATCGGACTCCTCGGTTATGCAAGGGGAAAGGGCCATGCCGTCGATTCCATGGAAGCGCTTTTTGCCTTACCGAGATTTGAGAATGCCATTGTGGTGGCTCAGACCACCCAGAATCTTTCTTTTTATGACGGGATAAAGTCCTGGTGCCAGACCCATGCCCCCCATTACCGGATATTTGATACCATCTGCGGTTCCACGGAAAAACGCCAGACTGAAATCCGGATGCTTGCAGAAGAAAACGATGCCGTCATTGTGGTGGGCGGAAAAGAAAGCGGAAATACGCGGCGCCTTGCCGAGATCGCTGCGGGAGCCGGAAAGCCCACGGTCCATATCGAGGATGCGTCTGAAATCGATTATGAGAGCCTGGCCCACGCAAAAACCATTGCGCTCACAGCCGGCGCCTCCACGCCGAACTGGATTATTACGGATACCTACCGGAAAATAGAAAACCATCTTCAGAAAAGACATGCAGTCAAGGCCGGGTTGTATTTTCTTCGTGATTTTCTTTTAAAAACCAATATCCTTGCTTCTGCCGGGGCCGGTTCCCTGACCTATGCCTGTTCAAAACTCCAGGGAAATGACCAGAATTTCCACCACGCATGGGTTGCCATGCTGTATGTGCTTTCCATGCAGATCCTGAACAATCTTTTTGCGATCCGGTCCGACCGGTACAACCATCCCAAAAGGGCTCTTTTTTACAAGGAAAACCGTACATATCTCTGGATTCTTGCGGTGTTATCCGGTGGGGCAGGACTTTACCTGAGCTTTTTGAGCGGTGCGGTATCCTTTCTTATATTGCTGGTCATGAGCCTTCTCGGCTTGTCCTATAATTTGAAAATCATCCCCATCCCGGTAGGAAAAGGGCGGATAGCCAGTATAAAAGATATTCCGGGATCAAAAACCATACTGATCGTCATTGCCTGGGGAACCGTCACCTGTCTTCTGCCGGCAGTGGCCGATCCTGGAAATTTTATGTCGGTGGGGGTGGTTTTTTTGTTTGCAACCGGTCTTGTGTTCGGCCGGACGGCTTTTTTTGATATCCTGGCCATCCAGGGGGACAGGATTACAGGCAAAGAAACGCTTCCGATTCTTATAGGAGAAAAACAAAGCTTTAATATCATAAAATATATCCTGGTTTTTGAGATCGGGCTTATTTTTACGGCAAATTTGTCCGATTTATTGGCAAACAATGCTTTCGTACTTGCTTTCATACCCTTTAGTATGTTTTTATTGATCAGATTTTTTGAAAAGGATCGTCTTGTATCCGGTGAGCATCGGGAATTTATTGTTGAATTCCTTTTGATTGCAACAGGATTATTAGGTGCTGTAATTTAAATCTAATGTGAGGAGATTATGGCAGAACCAGCAGAAAATAAAATTAAAATTCCGATGATCGGGCTTTTGGCCGTCAAAAACCTTCTAATCACCAAAGAGGATCTTCAAAAAGCGCTGTCGTATTGTTCAGGGGCGGAAAATCTTGCACTTGCCTTAAAAGAGTATTTTTTATCAAAGGAAATCATATCTGCTCAGAATATGGAACGACTTCTGAGGGCTGCCAAAACCATCGATTTGCGGCAAAAAGAATTCAAATTCGGAGCTGTCGCCATCCGAAAGGGATTTATCAACCAGAGTGTGTTGAAACTGGTTTTGGAAGAACAGGAAAACGATATTAAAAATAAGCGAAAAGTTCGTCTCATCGGCGATATGCTGGTTGAAGCAGGGATGATGGCGGAAAAGCAAAAGAATTATATCCTGAAATTACAGGAGAGGGTGAGAGAAGAAGTCAAAAAATCATCCGAGGGAAACGCCACAGACCCTTCGTCTCCCTCCGACGCTTTGAAACCGGATCCCGCCGAAGGCCTTCCGGAAAAATCAAAAACCGAAACGGATGGGAACGAGCAGGATGCGGGAAATTTGCGGGAGGCTGAAATCATTGAAGGCGGGATCAAACTTGAAATTTCCAAAGATTTCATGGCCGCCTTTCTTTCAAAGACAGATTATTTTGACGATACCGTCACCCTTGACGCAGTAAAAACGGCTTTGTTTGAAAAAGGCATTGTGGCCGGTCTTGCCGAGGACAAGATGATAGAGGGATTTATTCGATCCAGCGGATTTAAAACCAAATCCTTCCGGGTGGCAAAGGGTATTTCCCCGATTCAGGGGAAAGATGCGAGGATCGAGTTTTTTTTTAATATAGACTATCTCAAGGTAGGCGATTTGACTGCAGATGGAGGCATCGATTTCAAGGAAAGGGGTGAAATTCCTTTTGTTGAAGCCGGAACCGTGCTTGCGGAAAAAATTCCCCTGATCGAAGCAAGAAAGGGCCATAATATCTATGGCCATGAAATTGAAATAACCCCGGGAAAAGACATTGATTTGAAATGCGGAAAGGGCGCTAAACTTTCCGAAGATGGGCATAAGCTTCTTGCCGATGTTGGCGGATTCCCCAAATATGCTTTGTCCGGCCATGTTTTTGTCCATCAGGAATATACTACTGAAGGGGATGTGGATTATGAAACCGGTCATGTTCAGTATGACGGGAATGTGAATGTAAAAGGCAGGATCAAATCAGGCTTCAAGGTAGAAGGCAATAATATCCAGGCCATTGAAGTGGATGGCGGCATTATCACAGCCGAGGGAAATGTTAAAATTGCCGGAGGCATTAATGAGGGCAAAATTTACGCCAAGGGCAATGTCCATGCAAAATTTATCCATAAATCGGAAATCATCTGCATGGGAGATGTGGTGGTGGGAAAGGAAATTGTGGATTCCGATATTGAATGCTCCGGGGGCTGCGTCATCGACGGGAAACTGATCTCTTCAAGGATTTCCGCCAAGATGGGGATAAAGGCCAAGCATATCGGAACGGAAATGTCAGGACCCAGCGTGATCAGGATCGGCCAGGATATTTTTACCGTGAAGGAACTTGAAAAAAATAAGGCAAAAATCGAACATCTTAAAAAAATGACGGAATTTCACGGGGAAAAGAAAGACAAGCTCAAAGAGGATCATCTGACGCTTCAGAAACAGATTACCGATCTGGCCCATATCCAGGACCGCTCCCAACTGGAGCAGAAAGAATTAAATTCAAAAATTTTAGCACTGGGCAACGATACAGAAGCTGTCCATGACCTGCAAAAGAAAATCGAACAATTGCAAATGGCGGCCAAAAAGGCCGAAGAAAGTCTGGATGCCTGTTTTGATAAAAGTGATAAAATCGAAGCGGCCATGGCAAATGAAGACAGGGAAATCGAGGCCATTGAAAAGAGGCGGGCAGATTTAATTGACGAGAGAAATAATCTCATCAAATGGGCAAAAGAGAATCCGGGCAAACCCGTTGTCACCTGTGAAGGGGTAATTATGCCGGAAACCCTTATCAAGGGGAAGCACACTGAGAAACGAATAACTGAAATGCTCCGGTATTCAAAAATCAGCGAGGTCCTGTGTACTTCCGACCAGGGCAAGAACCTGACAATTTACGAAATGCAGGTCGGAAACATATAAGGGGTCAAATCCGGCCGGCTTTTAATTCGTTGATTTTTTGGTCTTTTTTAAGCCATAGCGCATTGAGCCAGAGAAAAATGCGTTCCTTATAGTCCGGATCATTGAAATAGTCCCCTTTTAAAAATTCGGTCAGAGGGATCACCTCAAAATCAATGATGATTTTTTTGACTTTTCCTGAAATATATTCCCAGAAGGTCGGAATTTTTTCCGGGTAGACAATGGTCACATCGATGATGGTGTGCAGATATTCCCCCATGGCCCCCAATACAAAGGAAATCCCGCCGGCCTTGGGGCTCAGGAGATGGTTAAACGGATTGCTTTGTTTTTCTTTTTTAACGGGTGTAAATCTCGTCCCCTCCACAAAATTCATGATGGAAACCGGGGTGTGTTTGAATTTTTCGCAGGCCTTTTTTGTGCTTTCAAGGTCCTTGCCTTTTAAATGGGGCTTTTGGCGCAATTTATGTTTTGAATAGCGCTTCATGAAGGGAAAATCCAGGGCCCACCAGGCAAGACCCAGAAACGGGACAAAAATCAGCTCTTTTTTAAGAAAAAATTTAAGCATGGGGATTTTTTGATTCAATGCGGTTTGCAAGGCCAGAATATCAACCCAGGACTGATGATTGGAAAGAACCAGATACCATTCTCTCTTTTTGAGTTGCTCAAGTCCCCTGATATCCCATTCAATATTACAGAAAAGTCTTGAATTGAAGGAGTTGATACTGATCCAGAGGGTGGCGATGAAAATCAAAACCCGGTCCAGAAAGACAATAAAAGAACGAACCGGGATGATAAATTTTAAAAATGAGAGCAGGATGAGCGGAACGGTCAGGAGAATGGTGTTCAGGGTGTACAGAAGAATTGATAACATTCCCCTGACGGGATGAGGCAGAAATTTAAACATGATGGATGTCTTCTTTATCAGTCATAATATATTTTTTGATGGTTCTCCGGTCCAACCCAGTCAGTTTTGCCACCTTTTCATAGCTGCCGGCCTCATCATAGAGAAGCCGGCAATATCCGGATATAAGGGATGGAACAGGAATATTCCGGTTACGGATTCCCTCCGTCAGTTTCTGGGTCAGGGACAGGGTTCCCTTTTCCTCTTTGCCTTTATAGTCCCGCCTGAGAAGAACGCTTCTGACACACTGCTCCAGTTCCCGGACGTTTCCAGGCCATTCATAATGTTTTCCAAGCCTGCGGTCAATAATTCTTTTGACTTTTTGGATCAATTTTTCAGAGTGGACCCCGGTCATTCTCTCGATGGTGAAGCCTAAAAGTTCGTCCAGTTCTGCCGGGGCTTCTTCGATCCTTGTTCTTAAAGGCGGCACCTCAATGATGTCGGAGCAAAGCCGGTAATAAAAATCATCTCTGAAAACCTTGCCGTCCAGGATGTCTTTTTTGGGACGGTTGGTGGCGGCAATGACCCTTCCGTTAAACCTTGAGACCGCATGGGTTCCAACCGGAGAAAAACTTCTTTCCTGGAGGACCCGCAATAATTTGATCTGAACGTGGTTGGGGATTTCTCCGATTTCATCAAGGAGGATGGCCCCGTGGGGGCTGCACCGGTCAAAAACACCCTTATAATCATCCACAGCCCCGGTAAAGGCGCCTTTGGTATGGCCGAAGAGTTCCGATTCCAGAAGGGTTTCAGGATACTGGGAAAGATTCAGGGAAGAAAAGGTTTCGGTAAAACTATGGCTGAAGCATTGTCTTTTTTCATCAAAGGGGATATAGCCGCTGCTGCCGATGGCTTTGGCCGCCGTTCCCTTGCCGGTCCCGGTTTCTCCGAGGAGAAGGGTGGAGAAATCTTCCATCTTGTTCCATAAAAATCGAGTGTACAGGTCAATATCATAGGTGAATACGTTATACCACAGATGCTTTTTCAGGGTTTTCATGCAGGGGCTGCCGCCCACCAGGGAATGGGAGATAAAATAAAAGGCCCGCCGGAGCTGATAGGAAAGTGCAAAATAGTGGGCAAAGCTTTTTTCATCAAAACCTTTTTCATGGAGCCTGCGTAGTGCGGTCTCGGCAAAGGGGACTTTGACCGTTGTCTCCCCTGTTTTGATCTGGTCTTTGATCAACTGGTCAAAATCATCCCTGAAGGTATGAAAAATATCAAACAGAAAGACAACAGCCATGATTTCCCTGTCTTGGCCTTCAAAGGCATTGATATCGGACCGGCCCTGCTCCTCAAGTTGAGTGATCCGGTGCCTGATTTCCTGGATGGACTGGTCTATTCCTTCCCTCCGGGTGGCTGAAGGGAAAAGCCCGGCAATTTTGATATCCAGCCTTTTCCTCAGATCACTGAAGGGGTTGGCAAAGGCGGCATTATGGACGGTTTTGAAAAAATTCAGCTCTTCAGGACTCAGTTTTGTTTTTTTCATTCGGTTCTCCATGGAATAACATCAATGTCATGTGCAATTTTGTATATGCCCCATGCATAAAATGCAAGTAGAAAGCTTGAGTTGGAGGCATGCAAAAAAGCGGTTCCGGAGAAAAATTTTGTTATTCCATATAGTTATTTATTTAACAGCTTCCGGCACAGTATTTGTAAATAAGGATGGCCTGATGGTTTGGAGGCTGTTTTTTATAACCGGCCCATGAATTTAAAATAAATGACGGAGACCTTTTTATGATTAGAAGAATACTGAATTCACGACTTCCCTTAATGGTGTATACCCCTGTAAAGGTTTTTGACGTCGGGTATTTCCATGATATATATGCTGCCGGAGCGCTTCCGGTACTGGATACGGAATTTTTAACCCATGGGGACATTCTTCAAAAGGCGTTGCAGCTTGCCGGAGAAAATCTTTCTTTCGGCATCCGGCTTTCTTCCCATGACCGGGATCTGATCGGGAAAATCAAACAGCAGCAGATGATCAATCTGGATCTCATCATCTGTCCGATTTCAAAAAACGATGACCCAGCCGATTTTTCTCATTTTTCAGATACGAAAATTGTTCTTGAAATCAAAGATATCCATATCAATGACAAAATTAAGGCCGTCAGCCCCCATGCCCTTATTCTCAAGGGCAATGAAGCCGGCGGCAAGGTTTCAAAATATTCCTCTTTTATCCTCATGCAATGGTATCTGAAGAACACGGATTATCCGGTTTTCATCCATGGCGGCGTGGGCAAATACACGGCCGCCGGGATGTTCAGCGCCGGCGTGTCCGGCCTGGTCATGGACAGCCAGCTCCTCATGGCCGACGAGGCCCCGGTATCGAAAAATTTTAAAACCCTCCTGGCCATGCTGGATGAAAGCGATTCCACGGACATTACCTATAATGGCGATGATATTTACCGGGTATTTGCAAAGCTGGGCACAAAGATCGTCAAAGACCTGAAGATCAAGGCCGTGGAACTGGGTGCCGACCCGGACGGGAAGGAAAAACTCTATGACCTCATCTCGACCCATATGACCGCCTTTGACAGTGAAGCAGCCCCGTTTATCCAATCTTTGTTTTTTCTGGGCCAGGACGGGGTCTTTGCCAAGGATTTTGTGAAAGAGTCCACCCGTCTGGGGGACATCATCTCCGGATTTTTTAAAACCATTGGTGAGAACCTGAATTTTATCGACAGCCATGATCCCGTAAAACCGGATTCCCCCTTTGCCAAGGACCAGGGCACCCGGTTCCCCCTTATCCAGGGGCCCATGGCTAATATTTCCGACAGTTCCGAGTTTGCCAATAAAATCCTTGAACACGGAGCCCTGCCCTTTTTCGCCGTGGGCAGCCTGCCCGAGTCCCTGGCCGACAAAATGCTCAAAGACGGGGCTGAAAACGTCCCGGTTTTCGGGGCAGGTCTGGTGGGGATTGAAGCCTTTAATCCCATGGTAAAAAAACATTTGGACATGGTGAAAAAATATAAGGCCCCCTATGCTCTTTTTGCCGGCGGGATACCCTCCCAGGCGGCAGAGCTTGAAAAAGCCGGAACCAAAACCTATCTGCATACCCCATCGGTATCCATGATGGAAAACGCCATTAAGAGCGGTTGCCGCCGTTTTATTTTTGAAGGCGGAGAGGCCGGAGGCCATGTGGGAATGCTTTCCTCCCTCGTGCTCTGGGAAGATGCCGTTGCCACCCTGATCAATAAAAATTATGAGGTATCCGATCTGTACCTGGTTTTTGCCGGGGGGATCGCTACCTGTTTTGCCTCGTTTTTTATTTCCGGACTGACTTCGTTCCTGGCTGCCAGGGGGGCCAAGATCGGTATCCAGGTTGGAACAGCCTATCTTTTTGCCGATGAAATCGTTGAAACCCGGTGTATCAAGCCGCAATACCGGGACATCCTCATCCGGGAAAACGAAACCATGGTCATCGGCAAAAGCCTGGGACTCGCTTCCAGGACCGCTCCCACGGAATTTGCCAGGATGATGGTGGAAACCGAAGCGGAAATGATCCGAAACAAGGAAAGCCTTGAAAACAGAAAGCGGACCTTTGAAAAAAGGAATATCGGTTCCCTCTTAATCGGTGCCAAAGGCTTTCTGCCGGATTTTAAAAATCCGGGGCCTGAACATTATACCTGGTTTGATGATGAGGCCCACAGGGAAAAAGGGAATTTTCTCGTGGGAGACGGTCTTGCCTTTTTTGACGGCCCCATTACCATCAAAAAGATCCATGATCGATTCTTTGAAACCAAGACTACCCTTTACCAAAACCTGAATTTTCTCGAGATCTTCTCAAGTCCGAAAAATAAAATCCATGATGAGATCGCCGTGGTGGGGGTGGGCTGTACCCTTCCCCATGCCCATGATCCGGAAATCCTGTGGGAAAATATCCTCGACAAAAAATATTCCATCAGCCCCATGCCCGCCTCCCGGTTTGATTATGAACTGTATTATGACCCGGATCGGAGCGCTGAGGACAAGACCTATACCACCCTGGCCGGTCATATTGATGATTTTGAATTTGACTTTGATCGGTTCGGCTATGCCGAAGGCAAGGAAAAAAGGCTTTCCCGGAGCCAGAAAATGGTTCTTCAGACCGCCTATAAGGCTGTTGAACATGCGGGGCTTCTGGGGGATGATAACCGTCTTGCCTGCGATGATCCGTCAAAAACGGCCGTCATTATCGCCACCTGCCTTTCCAATGAACTGGGCAACAGCCTCCAGCTCAAATACTGGTATCCGGAACTGGTTTCCATGATGGAAAAAACCGATGAATATCAGACCTTGACCGACCTGGAAAAAGAAATGGTGAAACAGGTTCTGATGGAAGGCATTGAAGGGGAAAACAATAGCTATGACCCGGTCCATGGAATTTTGTTGAATATTGAAGCCTCAAGGATTGCGAGCCACCTGGGTGTGCGGGGGGCCAATTATATCGTGGATGCGGCCTGCGCTTCTTCGGTGACTGCCCTTGAAGCCGCAACCGGCGAACTTTTGTCCGGCGACCATGACCAGGTCATCGTGGGCGGGGTCAATACCCATCTGGCGCCGGAATCCTTTATCGGGTTTGCAAAAATGGGAACCCTGTCCGCCAACGGATCATATCCCTTTGACGAAAGAGCCGACGGGTTTATTCTGGGGGAAGGATCCGTGGTTTTTGTTTTGAAACGGATGAAGGACGCCCTCCGGGACAAGAATCATATCTTCGGGATCATCAATTCCATCGGTTCCAGTTCCGACGGCAAGGGAAAAGCCATTGCCGCACCTAACCCAAAAGGCCAGGTCCTGAGTGTGGAACGGTGCTTTGAGAATATCCGTCCGGGCATAGGGCCTGAAGATATCGGATTTATTGAGGCCCACGGCACTTCCACCACCATTGGGGATCAGGCGGAACTGGAGACCCTGAATACCCTGTATAACCATTCAAAGGCGGGTGTCAGCTCCATCAAATCCCAGATTGGCCATCTTCTGGGATGTGCAGGATCGGCCGGTCTTTTAAAGGCTCTTTTGGCCGTCAGAAAGGGCATCCTCCCCCCCAACGGCCAGTTTGAAAAACTATCTAAAAATCATGATTTAAACTCCTCCTCCCTGTTTGTTGTGAAAGACGCAGAAGAGTGGAAAATAAAAGGAAATGCATCAAGGAAAGCGGCCGTTTCTTCCTATGGGTTTGGGGGCATTAATTATCATATGGTGGTGGAACAGATGACCGATCTTTATCAGCCCCTGGGCCGTGATATTTTTGCAGACCCATCCTATGATTTTAATGATGACCGGATTGTGGTGGCAGGTCTCGGTGTTTTTCTACCGGGGGCAAAAAACACGGAGGAATTCTGGGAAAAACTCCAATCCGGGAAAAAACAATTGTCGGATATTCCTTCCTCTCACTTTGACAATGACGCCTACGCCGGCCTGGATAAAATGTCCTTTTACCGGCTGCCCAAGGTTAAGGCCGGGGTGGTAAAAGACTATAAATTCAACAACCTGAAATACCGGATGCCGCCCATGATGGTAAAATCCATTGAAAGGGCCCAGATTTTCGGTCTTGAAGCAGCCAACGAAGCCCTTGAAAGTTCAGGCCTTTTAAAGGCCCTGAAGCCTGCCAACAAGGTCGGGGTTATCCTGGGCACCATTTCAGGCGAGCGCCAAAGCAAAAATATCATCCGGGTACGCAAACAGTTCATCGGTGATCTTCTTAAAAATTGTCAGGCGCTTGATCCTGAAAAGCGAACCCGGCTTTCGGAAAAACTGGTGGATGCCATCCGGAAAGCCATTCCTGAAAATAATGAAGATACCACCCCGGGCCTTTTATCCAATATTATCTCCGGCCGGATCACCAATTATTTCGGGCTCAACGGGGCCAATTACGTCATTGACGCCTCCTGCGCCTCGGCTTTTATTGCCATGAGAAATGCGGTCCGGAATCTGAAACACAAGGACCTGGATTTTGTCCTGGCCGGCGGGGTGGATTGTAACCTTTATCCTGCGGTTCTCATGGCCTTCAAACGTCTCGGCCTTTTATCGGAAGGAGACTGCAATTTCTTTGATTCCAGGGCCGACGGGTATGTCATGGGAGAGGGCGCCGCCATTCACACCATCACCACCTATAAGAAGGCCCGTGAATACGGTATGGAAATCCTGGGAGAGATCAATGACTGCGTTGTGCGTTCCAGCGTGCCGGACCACCTCCTGGCCCCGTCGGAACAGACCTTTGTGTCCACCATCAACGAAGCCTATTACAAAAGCGGTATCCGGAAACAGGATATCTCTCACCTGGATCTGTTTGCATTTTCCAATATTTTCGGAGATATGGTCGAAAAACAGGTCATCGAGAACTGTTTTGATCATGAAATGAACTGCGGCAACGTTAAATCCCAATTCGGCTATTTCAAGGCGGCCAACCCGGCCGTGGCCATGGCCAAACTCATGCTCATGAACAAAAACGGTAAAATTTTACCGAATTTTAATTATGATCCCGAACATTCCATTCTCAAGGATTGCAAGGTTCTGAAACCGGCCCGGCAGATGATGGTGGGGCAAAAGGGCCGTCCCTTCCGTTTCGCCGCCAATGTCAACGGCATCGGAGGCAATCACTGCCATATGATTATGGGTGCCTTGCCGGCCCGGCTTGAAACAGAACACCCGGCCCTGGAAGCAGAATTCAAGGTCGCGGCAGGGGATGATATCGTATTGATTGACCATGCCTATTCCTCGGACAACCGGGGGAAAAAACTCAGGATGGTGGCGCTTCTTTCCGGCCAGGGAGCCCAGAGAAGCCGGATGATGAAGGACTTGTTTGAAAAAGACGCCCATATCCGGATGATCATGGAAAAAGGCGAGGAGATCTTTATCGAACAAAGGGGATATTCCCTTCTGGATATGATGTTCGGCACGGATGAGGCCATCCACTCGACCCAGAACACCCAGCCCGCAGTTTTTCTTTCTTCTGCGGCAATTTACAGCCGTCTGGCCCTGGAAGGATTTTCTCCGGATTATTATATCGGTCACAGCGTGGGGGAATACACAGCCCTTTTCTGCAGCGGGATGCTGTCCTTTGCCGATGCCATGCGTCTTGTCATCAAACGCTCGGACCTCATGTTTGAGGCAACCGTGAAGGTTCCGGGAAAGATCATGGTGGTATTTAAAAATGAGAAGGAAACAGAGCAGCTCATCAGAAAATCCTTTGTGTCCCATATTTATATCACCAATAAAAACAGTGAAAAACAGACAGCAGTGTCCGGCCGGGCCGATGATATTGAAAAATTCTGCCATTTTCTGACCCAGCAGGAGGTATTTTTTAAAAAGCTGAATCTGACCGGGGCCTTCCACACCCCCTTACTGGCCGATGCATCGGCTCAACTGAGGCTCTATCTGGATACCCTAACCTTTAAGGACACCCGGTTCGGCAGGATCATCTCCAATACCCATGCCAAACCCTATCCGGAAAGGCCGGAGGAGGTCAAAGACCTTCTGGCAAGACAGATCATATCTCCTGTCGAATTTATCAAATCCATTGAAGAGGTCTATGTATCGGGCCTGACCCATTTTATCGAGATCGGGCCTTCCCGGCTCCTGGTCAATCTTTTAAAGGATATCCATATTGTGGATTACGGGTCAACCGTGTCCGTGGACGCAAAAATGGGTGAGATCAAATCCTTTGAAGCCTGCCGGAAATATCTTCTGGATCTGAATGCCGTTTTCGAACCGGCAAAGGCGCCGGTGATCCAGGCCAAGCTTCAGGAACCCAAAGAGAGATTGCCTAGGGTAGAGCCCAGTGACGATTTTGAAACCTTTAAGCTCAACAACCAGGCCCTGGTGGACCAGATCCTTTACAAGGAATATCAGCTCCGGAAACGGGAAACCGCCATTGAGGCATTGGAGCGGTATCATTTCGACACCGGCCGGATAGTGATTTCCGGTGTTTCCGTGGGGCTTCCCGGAAAAACACGGAGGGTGTTTGCAGCGGATAATTTTGACGCCATTTTAAACGGTGAGAATTTCATCGACCTTCTCAGCAATGAGGCCATGGAAGGCTTTACCGATAAAAACATTACCAAATTGTATAAACAGCCCGATGGAAATGCCAGGTTTGTCCAGATCACCAAAACTGAGGACGTCATCCATCTGGCCGGCCAGCTCGGATATTTTAACCTGAACGACGAATACGGCATCAAGGAACAGTATGATATCAGCATGGCCATCGGCATTGCCGCCGGTATCGAGGCATTGAAGGATGCCAACATTCCTCTGGTGATGCAGTATAAAAAGATGAAGGATGGGAAGACCCTGATTCCCGACGGATTTGCCCTGCCCGAAAGCATGCAGGAAGAAACCGGGGTCATTATCACTTCTTTGTGGCCCAATGGAGAAACCCTGATTTCAGAGCTGGAAAAATATTTTTATGAGAAATTGTTTTTAAAACCCTATGAAGAATTTGAATCCATCTATTATTTCCTCATGGAAAAGATAAAAGACCTTGATATCAAGGAACAGTTGACGGAATGGTTTTTCAAGGCCAAGGCCAGAAAACGAAAGGATTTTGAAACCTATACATTCGACCGGAATTTCCTGGCCAATGCCTGCCCCCTGGGGTCGGCCCACCTGGCCCAGATTATCAAGGCCAAGGGCCCCAATACCCTGGTCAGTGCGGCCTGCGCCTCCACCACCCTGGCCATCGGCATTGCCGAAGACTGGATCAGGGTAGGGCGGTGTAAGAGGGTCCTGGTGGTGGGGGGTGAAAACGCCACCTCACCCTTGCAGAGCCAGTGGATAGGGTCAGGATTCCTGGCCCTGGGAGCCGCCACCATTAAAAAGCGGGTATCGGAAGCGGCAAAACCCTTTGATGAGGACCGGAACGGCACCATCCTTGGGTCCGGCGCCGTGGGTCTGGTTATCGAGAGTGAATCCTGCGCCAAAAAAAGAGGAATGAACGGGCAGTGCGAGATTCTCGGAACCCATATCGCCAATTCCGCCTATCACACCTATAATATCGATGTTCCCCACATGTCCCGGGAGATGGAAAAATTCATCTCAAAGGTGGAGGCCCGGACGGGTCTGAGAAAAGAAGACTACGCAGACAAGCTTTTGTTCATGTCCCACGAAACCTATACCCCGGCCAGGGGCGGCAGCGCCGATGCAGAGGTGACAGCCCTTGAATCGGCCTTTGCCGGGCACCTGAGCAGCATCTGTATTTCCAATACCAAGGGATTTACCGGGCATACCCTGGGGGCAGCCATTGAAGATGTGGTCCTGGTCAAGGCCCTTCAGAAAAGAAAAGCGCCCCCCATTGCCAATCTTAAAAAAATCCCCGACCATTTCAAAAAACTCAATTTTTCCGGCCAGGATAAAATTACCTCTGAATACGGTCTTCACCTGGCGGCCGGGTTCGGGTCCCATTTTGCCTTTATGTTTGTCAAGCGCATCGAGGAAAATCAAGTTGAGGGGAATGCCCGGTATCAGATGTGGTTGAAAGAGATCACCGGGTCCGGGCATCCGGAAGTTAAGGTGATTGACAATACCCTTTGCGCCGTGGCAGGAGGAGAATCCCTGCCCATGAAGAAACCGGCCAGGGTTGAAGCACCGGTGACAAAACCAATGGCCATGCCGGTATCTTCTGCCGCGCCATCTGTGGTAAGCCGGCCTGTCCTCCAAACGGCTTCAGAACCCTTTGAGACCGGGCCTGTTGAAGCGGCAGACATATTAAACCGGATTAAGGCCATTATCGCCGAGCAGACCGGGTATGCAGCGGATATGCTGGAAGACGGGCTGGATCTTGAGGCCGACCTGGGGATCGATACGGTGAAACAGGTGGAGATATTTGCCAAGATTTCAGCCACCTTCGGTTTTTCCGTCCCCGATGATTTAAAACTCCGGGATCTGAACACCATTGCCCGCCTGGGAGATTATATTGCGGTAAAGACGGGCAAATCCGCCAAAGATTCCGCCCTGCCCATAAAAGAAGATATAAAACAATCGCAACCGGCCCTGAAGAAGGCTGAGAGGCCCAGCAATGCCATTGTCCTGATCAAGGAGGTGATCGCCGAACAGACCGGGTATGCGGCGGATATGCTGGAGGATGGCCTGGACCTTGAGGCGGACCTCGGGATCGATACGGTGAAACAGGTGGAGATTTTTGCCAAGATCTCAGCCACCTTTGGTTTTTCCGTCCCCGATGATTTAAAACTCCGGGATCTGAACACCATTGCCAAGCTTGGGGAGTATGTTCACGCAAGGCTTGAGCCGGATGAGAGCGCAAAAACGATCAAGGAAGAACCGGCAATCCTTGTTCCGGCTTTTCAGGACAGCCTTGCCGTTATCAAACAGGTGATTGCCGAACAGACGGGATATGCGGCGGATATGCTGGAAGACGGGCTGGACCTTGAGGCGGACCTGGGGATCGATACGGTGAAACAGGTGGAGATTTTTGCCAAGATCGCAGCCCATTTCGGTTTTTCCGTCCCCGATGATTTAAAACTCCGGGATCTGAACACCATTGCCAGACTGGCCGATTATATCGACAGCCGGGCGGAAACGGTTCAGGTGCAGCCCAAAGCGGAAGGTCCCTCTCATGAAAGCGGAGACAGGGTTCAGAAAACCGATACGCCGGTGTCGTCTGCCGGAACGGATGAATTTCCAGACCCTGCTTCACCCATCAAGCGCCTCATCGTGAGGACCAGGGAATCAGAGATGCCAAAGCCTTTAAAAGCAGATTTTAAGGGCCAAAAAATCATGGTGTCCCTGGACAGTCATGGGTTTGCTAAAAAAATCATTCAAAAGATCAAGGAAAAAGACGGGGAGGTTGTTACCATCGGCGGCAAAGATGCGGATTTCGCCTTTGACCTCACGGATGTGAAACAGACAGAAAAGCAGGTGGAGGAATTTAAAAAAGCCTATCCTGATATCAGCGGTTTTATCCATCTGTCATCCCTGGATTATTATTTTACTGCAAAAGATGAGGGGGATTCGGACGAAGCTTTGAATACCACTATCAAATCCGTATTCGTGATCATCAAATCGCTTTTCGACATCTTTAACCGAAAAGACAGTTTCATCGGGACCCTTACCTTTGATTCCGTGGTCTTTCCCTATATGGACGGTTGTGGTGATATCCATCCCCTGTTTGGCGGGCTCGCCGGACTTTTGAAAACCGTTAACAAGGAATTGCCCGATACCCTGGTCAAGGTAGTTGATTTTTCGGGAAAAGATCCTAAAAAGAATATCAATGCCCTCACTGATCTTTTCATCAATGAGCTTCTGTCCAATGACACAGGGGTAGAGGTGGGATACGGTAATAAAAAGCGGTATGTCCTTACCATGAAGCCCTCCATTGCCGACAAAACACAAAGAATCATTTCGGATAACGACACGTTGCTGGTTACGGGCGGCGCCGGTGGGATCACCTATGAGATCCTTAAGCAAGTGGTTGAAAAATATAAGGTCAACCTCATTATCCTGGATATCAACGATATTTACAGCACTGATCCCAAATACCTGGATAAAGCCTCAACCGGGGCCGACCTCATGGCTAAACTCAGGGAGGATATGCCGGGGGTCAAACCCGTTGAAATCAAACGGGCTCTGGATCGGCTCCTGCGGGTTCGTCAGTCCATAGACAATATTGATTTTCTGAAGTCCCAGGGGGTCCGGGTGGATTATAATTGTGTGGATGTCACCCAGGCCGCCGCGGTAAAGGCGGCTGTGGACAAATATGACCGGATTGACGGGGTTTTTCATGCCGCCGGCATGGAGATGAGCCAGTTCATTGCCAAAAAGGAACTCTGGTCCTTTGAGCTGGTGGTGGATGTCAAGGTCAAGGGCATGAGAAACCTTCTGGCTGCCTTTAGAGACCGGGAGTATAAATATTTCTTTACCTTTTCATCGGTTACGGCAAGGTTCGGCAATGAAGGCCAGGTGGATTATACGGCAGCCAATGACTATCTTGGCAAGACCCTGTTCCGCCAGAAACAGCGCCATCCGGACCGGACTTACAAGGTCTATGCCTGGACGGCCTGGGGCGGGGTGGGCATGGCCACCAATCCCACGGTTAAGGCCGTACTTGAAGAAAGGGGAATCCAGTTTCTGCCCATGGATCAGGGCGTCAAATTCTTCATGGCGGATCTTTTGGATAGAACGGAATCTGAAATGGTATTTTCCGGTCTGGATTATTCCTTTGACAGGGACGGCCTTCTGGGTGATCCGCAACATGCTGAATTCCCATTCCTGGATACTCCCGTGGAAAAAACCGCTTCCACCATCACCTATTCAAGGGTGCTGGATCTTGAAAGGGATGTTTTCCTCCATGACCATACCATGGGCGACGTGCCGCTTTTCCTCGGGTCCACAGGGATAGAAACCATGGCAGAGGTTGCAAAATCCTTGTCCGAGGATAAGAGGCATTTTGTGGAATTGACCGATTTTCAGATTCCCTATGCCATCAAACTGCTCAAGGGGCGGCCCAAAGAACTGCTCATTTCCGGGGAAAAACAGGCCGACGGGCTTCTGGATTGCCGGATCACCTCGCTTTTCAGGAACCCGCAAGGCCTTGTCATGGGAGAGCCGAAACTTCATTATGAAGGCTGCTACCGGTTTGAGGACAAACCCTTGAAATCCCGGAAAATAAAATTGCCGCCGTTCCACCCGGTTTCCTTTGAGGGGGATGTGGAAACCCTGGTGTACCATCCCCGGCGATTGTTTATGTTCGGTCTTTTTGGGACCATCCGGGACATCCATTCCTTTGACGGAGAAACCTTGATCACCACCGTGGAAGACAGGAGCGAAAAAGAATTTTTCAAAGGCGTAACAAAGCCTGGTTTTGTGGCGGCTCCCGTTCTGGTGGACGCCATGTTCCAGACCGGCGGACTTTTGGAGTTCTTTACAACGTCCAGAACGGTTCTGCCCTTTAAAATTAAATCCCTGAAATTTTATAAGGATGTTGAAAAAAATACCCCTTATTTTTGTATCACCCAAAAAGTGGTTTCAGGTGAGGAAACCAACACCTATCACCTGACCCTTGCGGATAGAGCCAGTACGGTATGTATCGAGATAGACGGCTTTGAAATGGTCAAACTCAACCGCCTTGATCCTGAGGATGCGATCAAGGGCCTTGTGGAGTTCAGCTCTTCGGATAAAAAAGAACCGTCACCTGTGGGTTAGCCTGTTGCAGGACCGTTTCCATCTTGGGTGGAAACGGTCCTAACCCAAGAAGGGAAAGCGGTTTTCACTCTTTTGACAAGACAGATCGAGTCCGATTTTATAATAAGGATGGGAATAAAAGGACATAAGATGTCTTTTTATCGTTTGAAATTTTTTTTATTCAGCCCATACCGGTTAATCAGCCGGTTCAATTGGCGGGTGGTGATGTCGGCCTTTTGAGCCGCCAGATTGATTTTGCCTTTTGTCTGGCCCAGGAGCGCCGTCAGATAGGATTTTTCAAATGCTTCCACGGCGATCTGCCTTGCCCGGGCCAGGGAGGATGGGCTTCTTTCGGATAAAGCATAGGTCTCGCTTTGTTTGACCATTTCCGGAGGGAAATTCTGGGCCGACAATATGGAAGAGGTTTCAAGGATATAGGCCCGTTCCAGGATATTTTCAAGTTCCCGGATATTGCCGGGCCATTCATATTGCTGAAAGCCTTCGATCACTGAAGGATGAAGGCCGGTAATGCCCTTCCCGTATTTTGCATTGAGTTTTTTTAAAAAAATATCCGTCAGGTTGGGCAGATCCTCCAGGCGCTCTTTAAGCAGGGGGATCTCTATGGGAAAGATATTGAGCCTGTAATACAGATCTTTTCGAAAAACACCCGTTTGCACCAGGCCGGCCAGGTCTGCATTGGTGGCGGCGATGATCCTGACATCGGAGTTCATGAGGGTTGTGCCCCCGAGCCGGGAGAAGGTTCCGTCCTGAAGGATCTGGAGCAGTTTAATCTGGGCCGAGGCAGTAATGGTTCCGATTTCATCCAGAAAAATAGTGCCTCCCCTGGCCATTTCAAATTTTCCGGGTTTGCGGCGGTCAGCCCCTGTAAAAGCCCCTTTTTCATGGCCAAAGAGCTCGCTTTCAATCAGGGTGTCGGGGATGGCCCCGCAGTGGACCACAATAAACGGTTCTTCGGATCGCTGGCTGTGCCAGTGAACAAGTCTTGCCAGCATCCCTTTTCCGGTCCCCGTATCCCCGAGCAAAAGAACGGTGGCAATGGTCGGGGAGACCGACCGGATGCTCTCATAAATTTTCTTCATCTTCGGGTTTTTTGACCGGATAATTTCAAGCCATTCCGTTTTCCAGAAATGGTCCCTTAAATAATCCAGTTCAAAATCCCTTACAAGGCTCCTGTCCAGTGAATCCAACAGGAGCCGGACCTCATTTTCTTCAATGGGATAAGTGAGATACCCGGCTGCTCCTTCATTTATGGCTTTTACAGCTTTTTCAACCGCTTCTTTGGGGCAAAGGATGACAAACTGGACAAAGGAATTGATCTTTGTAAAAGGGTTTTTCAGAAAGTTTGCGGCATTGATTCCCTGGGTTTGCTCCAAGAGTTCGAGATCTGCAATGATCAGGTCAAAGGGGAATTTCTGATGCAATGCAGTTGCAGTTTCAATATCTTTTGCATATTTTGTTTTACGGGTTTTGGAAACCACCTGGGAAATCAAATCAAAATCATTTGCCCGGTTGGATAGAACCAGAATGTCTCTCATGGTAACAGTTCAAAAGCCTTTGTTAAGCCTTTTCAGAATAACAGGAATCAGGCTGAAATTAAGGCTACTAGTATCAGTAACAGGCTATGGTGTCAATATAAACTACCTTGAATATCTCCGGTTAAGGACGGCCATTTTGCTTAAGTAAGGGGCCTGGAACCCCAATCCGGCGGGTTGGATGATGATACGGGTTCACCGTGGTGTGAAATGTGCCCCCTTTGTAAGAGGGAGCACAGGGGATGGGTCACTGCTGTTAGTCTATAAGGCCGGTTTTCCCCTTTTTCTTTTCAAGCTTTTCCTTTTTCTTCTCTTTCAAGGTTTTTGCGGGTTTCTTTTTTTCATCTTTTTTGGCATTTCTTTCTTTTGACATCTTCTCTCCTCCTGATTAGACGGATACCGATTAAAAAGGGTATCTGATGATTTAGGGTTCATGGATCTGAAATTTGGAAATACGGATTTCCTTCTGGATGCCCTTCATGGATACCTTTCCCGAGAGGGTTACGGTCTTCCTCAGAGAATTCATCAGGGTTCTTGCATGATTGTTGTCGGCGATCAGAAATGTGTCCTCATCAAATGTGACAATGGCAATTTTCTGAATTTCCCCTTTTTCATTCCACTCTGAAGGAATAATAATACCATTAATGACGGTCTGTGCTTTGCTCATAAATTTATCCCCGGGAACGAATAATGCAAATCATGCGCCAGAGCGGTTGAACCCATTGCGGATATTGTTTCCACCCGATGCCGTCAACGCCCTTGAGCCCAGGATATAGGGGAAATGAAGGCCTGGCATTTTTATTGCTTTGTGAATAATGCGGACGAATGAATTCATAAAAACAGGACATCCTGTGTCATCTTCTCCGGGGTACGACAGAAAAAAAACGATAAATCGGCAGAGGCCGGCTTGTTTGGAAAGATTTATTCCGACAGAAGGCCGTTTTTATTTGAAAGGAATCGTATATGGATGGAAAAGAGCTTGAACAGTTCAGAAAAATCCTGACTAACCTGATGGATGAACTTGAAACTCAATCCGGGCAAGCGGTTTCAGAGTTGATGATGGAGCAGGACAGAGAAATTGAAGCCCTGGCCGAGTCCACTGTTCAAATGAACTGGGCTGTGACCTTGAGATTGAGAAGCCGTGAAAGCCGCCTGATCCGGAAAATAAAATCCGCTCTGGAAAGAATTGACGATAGAACTTACGGTATTTGTGAGGTTTGCGGGGATAATATCTCAATTAAACGGCTCCTGGCAAGACCCGTGACATCAAAGTGCATTGAATGCAAGGAAGGGGAAGAAAAAATGGAGGGCATTCTTTCCTGACAGAAACATACAAGTCAAAAAAACCTCATGGGGGCATAAGAAAAATATTTTCCTAAGTGTTCCGCAGTTTGTAGCTCGCTTTATCCAATCCCAGTTTTTTCATTTTCCCATATAGTCCTCTGGGATGAATACCGGCTATTTTAGCAGCATCTCCGATTTTCCCCTCGGTTTTTTCAAGTATCATTTCAAGATATTTTTTTTCAATCCGGTTCAGCACCAAATCCCTGACTTCGGCAAGGGTTTTGGTCTTCCAGGCGTTCATTTCCAGGTCTTTGCTTTCCAGCAGGCCTAACGATGCCGTGGGGCCGGTCTGGAAGGTGCTGGGAAGATCAATGGGAGAAATGGTGTCGGATTTGCATAGAATAATGGCTCTTTCAATCACATTGATAAGCTCCCGGATATTTCCCGGCCAACTGTAAGCGCAAAGGGTTTCGACGGCTTCCGGGGAGAACCGGTTGATCTCACGGCCCAATTTTTTGCTGTACACATTTAAAAAATGGTTGGCCATGGCCGGAATATCTTCCTTGCGTTTTCTTAAGGGCGGCAGGGTCAGGGTGATGACGCCCAGCCGGTAATAGAGGTCCTGGCGGAAACGGCCCTTTGAAATCTCTTCTTCCAGGTCTTTGTTGGTGGCGGCAATCACCCGGACATCCACCCAGATGGATGTTTCTCCGCCCACGGGCGTGAATTCAAAGTCCTGAAGCACCCGGAGAAGCTTGGACTGCATGTGCATGGGCATTTCGCCGATTTCATCCAGGAAAATGGTTCCCCCGTGGGCCAGTTCAAAGGCTCCCCTGCGGGAACGGACGGCTCCGGTAAACGCGCCCTGCTCATGGCCGAAGAGTTCGCTTTCCATGAGGGGTTCGGGAATGGCCGCCATATTGATGGCGATGAAAGGTCCCTTGGAACGGTGACTCTCGGCATGGATGGCTTTGGAAAGATGTTCCTTGCCTACGCCGGTCTCCCCCAGCAGCAAAAGGGTGGAATCCGTTGACACCACCTGCTGGACCTCATCCAGAAAAAGCTGCATATCCTCGCTGTTTGAAATAAAATCGCTGATTTTGGGTTTGATCCTGCCCCGCTGGTCAAAGCGGTCCACAAAATTTAATTGCCGCCTGGACTCGATGGTGCTTTCAATGGCTTCCACCAGGCTGTCCATGGAAATCCCGGAGTATAGAACCACATCGGCGCCCGAGGCCAGAAGATTGGCATGCTCCTCGGAAGATTCCCGGTCATGGAGGATGATGGTGGTGGGTTTTTCCGGCAGGTTGTTGAGCATGCCCACGCTGGATTCAATGGGTTTGGGAATCAGGCCTTTGCTGACCACAAAAACATCGCCGCAGCTTCTGACCAGATCCTGCCAGGGGGCTTTCTGCCGGCCGCACATCTTTAATTGAACATCAAAGGTGGAGAGCCGTTTTTCAAGGTCGGCATGGAGTTTTTTGTCTTTAACGGCACAGACGAGCCTGATGAGCATGGTTTTTCCCTCTATCGGTAATAATTTACCATAAATTCAATTGCCGGACAGTCCATGTATACGCTAAAATGAGGGGCAGGCCAAGCAAAAAATGAGGGGTCTCCTTTATAAACCCGCTGAATTTTCGAATCTTTCCGCAGAATTCAAGATAATTCGGATAAAAAATACCGTTTTATTGGGGATCAGTAAAAGATTGCGGTAATTATTGCTGTGTCAAAAATCTTCATAAGGCCTAACATGTTGATTATACAAAAATTATTTATTATTTTACCCTCTTTTTAAAAATGGCACAGGATATGCTTATGTCGGGCCATACATGAACATTTCCTTCTATTAATGTAACGCTTAGGTGCTGGGTGTTTTTATGAAGACCACCATATATGAAGACCCTGACGAATGTAAATTCATATGGAAAAAATTATGGCCGGTCAAAGGATTTTTTGATCTCTGGCAGGTCCGTTCCTGTTTTCATGATTCATATTCCAGGCCCTTAAGCTTTCATGTGGTCGAGGACAATCAAAAAGCTGTTGGATTTCTGGCCTTATGCTGGAATGAAGAAGAACAGAAATATGTGCAATTTCCCGGTGAGACCTGGCATGGGAAAACCTGGCTGGAGCAGAACAGGGTCATCTCCGACACTCCGGAAATCTTTGAGAGGCTTCTGGATTCCGTTCCGGGGCCTCTTCATCTTCGATACCTGAGTGGCGACCCTTTGATGGGAAGTTCGGATCTGATCCGGACCGATGAGATGGGCTATATCTTCCTGCCCGGGCAATACGGATATTCCTTTGAGGCTTACCAACAGTCTTTCCCGGGCAAATCCCGAAAGAAACTCAGGGCCGAACTCAAAAAATTCGAGGAGAGGCATATCGACTTCAGGTTTAACCGGCTTGATGATATCGAGCGCCTGTTTCAGATGAACCAAGAGTGTTTCGGCAATGATTCATTTTTTACGGATCTGCGGTTCCGCCAATCGTTCTTAAAGCTTGCGGGCTTCCTGGAAAAATTCGGTATGCTCCGGATTACAACGGTTCTCATCAACGGAGCCGTTGCGGCTATTGATATGGGCGCCCTCTGGCAGAAATCCTATACGCTTCTGGCCGGGGGAACCAACCGGGAATTTCCCGGAATCGCCAAACTCATCAACCTCCATCATATGGAGTGGTCCTGTAGTCAGAGACTAGAACGCGTTGATTTTCTCTGCGGGGATTTTAACTGGAAGGAACGCTTTCGTCTGACGCCCATCCCTTTATATGAACTTTGCCTTGAAAAGCAAAGGACGTCTTTGGAATTTCGGGAAAAATCAGCCGCCTGTGCATAATCTCAGGCACATTTTGAAATGGACATGGGTTTTGACATGACCCAGGTTTTTTTCAAAAGGGTAAAAATTTCCTTGGGCATGCCGAAGGGAAGATCCACAAGAGAAAAATCCTGGTTAATATCGATATTCTTGATGTATCTGCTTTCAAGGCCGGCCTCATTGGATATGGCCCCCACGATATTGCCGGGCTTGACCCCATGGCGCAGGCCCACTTCGATTCTGTAGCGCTCCATCCCCTTTTCAGGAGGAACGGCGACCTTCGTTTTTACCGGAGCAGCGGGCGCTTTTACCGAAGCAGAAGGCTTTTTTGAGAGAGGAGATTTTTTTGCCCGTTCAGGTCTTTCTTTTTCAGTTCGTTTATCTTTTTCCAGGGGCAGGAGAAAAGGGGTATTCCCATGGGCCTGTTTGGCCAGGGCCGCAGCCACCCGGGTGACCGGGATATCCTGCTCTAGGGCATAGGCTTCAATGATTTCCTGAAAAACCCCCAGATCTTCCGAACTCATTATTTTGGTAAGCTCTTTTTTAAAATTTTCGATTCTCTTTCCATTGATGATCCGGTTGGAAGGAAGGGAAAATTCCTCAATTTTCTGTCGGGTGGCCTTTTCAATCACATTGAGCATCCAGCGTTCATTTGTGTTGACAAACAGGATGGCCTCTCCTTCCCGCCCGGCCCGGCCGGTTCTGCCGATCCGGTGAACATAGGGGTCCACCTTGGGAGGCATGTCGTAATTGATGACATGGGAGATCCGGTCCACATCAAGGCCCCTGGCCGCCACATCCGTGGCCACCAGGATGTCGATATGGCCGCTTTTCAACCGGTTGATGGTTCTTTCCCGGATATTCTGGGCAATGTCGCCGTTCAGGGCTTCCGTCTTGAATCCCTTGTCTTCAAGGATTTTATTGACTTCAAGGGTGGCGGTTTTGGTTTTGGCAAAAACAATGACCCCGTCATAGGTGATTGACTCCAGAATCCGGACCAGGGCATCCGCTTTTTTAATGCCCTTGACCATGAGGTATTGCTGCCTGATGGTGCTCAATTCCTTTGATTCCGATTCCACAAGAATTTCTTCGGGGGAGCTCAGATATTTTTGGGCGATTTTCCGGATGGGTTTGGGCATGGTGGCTGAAAAAAGAGCGGTCTGGGAATCTTCCGGGACCCTGTCCAGTATCCATTCCACATCATCAATAAACCCCATGTGAAGCATTTCATCGGCTTCATCCAGGACCACACAGGAAAGGTCCGCAAAGGAAACGGTTTTTTTGCGCATATGATCCATGAGTCTGCCCGGCGTCCCCACAAGAACATGGACGCCTTTTTTGAGCTGGTTCAGTTGGATCCCGTACCCCTGTCCCCCGTAAACGGCCAGGACATTGAGCCCTTTTAATTTCGCCCCATAGGTCTTAAAGGATTCTCCCACCTGGATGGCCAGCTCCCGGGTGGGGGTCAGGACCAGCACCTGGGGCCGTTTAATGTCAAGATCAATCCCGGACAGGAGGGGCAGGGCAAAGGCGGCTGTTTTACCGGTTCCGGTCCTGGCCTGGCCCAGCACATCTTTTTTTTGAATCAGATGGGGAATGGTCAGGGCCTGGATGGGGGTCGGGGTGTCATAGCCGATATCCTGTAATACGGAGAATACGGGAAGGCTGAGGTTCATTTCGTCAAACCGGGTCACGGGCAGATTTTTCTGGGGCATGTAAATTCCTTAAATAAAACAAAAGGCCGGGACAGCATCCGGCCATGAGATCAAAATTAGGCACATTACAGGAAGGCGGGAATTTTTGCAAGGACTATTTTTGAAAGTATTTCTGAAAGGGTACCATAAAGGAACAATTTTCAGGGAGAGGGCCTTCTTTGCTTTCAGGTTGTTTTCAGGATGGAATTATGGTTAAACTGGGGTCAGTCAAAGAGCGTGAGTCTATTTAACAGAACCGGAGGTGAACATGGAACTTAAAACCGTCAGCATAGAAAACCCGGAGGAATTGAACCTGATCCTGGGCCATTCCCATTTTATTAAAACCGTGGAAGATATCCATGAGGCCATTGTCTGCACCGTACCCAGAGCCCAATTCGGACTGGCTTTCTGCGAAGCCTCGGGGGACTGCCTGGTCCGGTACGGCGGCACCGATGAGGCCTTGATCGAGCTGGCAAAGAAAAACGCTTTGGCCCTTTCCGCAGGCCATACCTTTATCGTTTTCATGAAAGACATGTTCCCCGTCAATGTCCTGAACACCATCAAGAATGTGCCTGAGGTGGCCCGGATCCACTGCGCCACGGCCAACCCGGTTCAGGTGATCCTGGCGGAAACCGATCAGGGCCGGGGGATTATGGGCGTCATTGACGGCTATGCGTCCAAGGGCGTGGAAACCGAAGAGGATATTAAAAAGCGGAAAGGTTTTTTACGAATGATCGGATATAAGCTCTAAGAGAAAGGATGGGCCTGAACCGGCTTTGCGGTTTCCGGTTCAGGCCGTTTTTTGAGGTGGTTTCTATTTCCCGTCCAGCATGCGGCCGATGCTGCCCAGGACCGAGCCTTCCCCTTTGCTGGTGCCGCCGGCCGAGGGGGCATGCTGGAGGACCCGGTCCGCCAGCCTTGAAAAGGGCAGGCTCTGGAGATAAACCGTGCCGTGGCCGCTCAGGGTAGCCAGAAAAATGCCTTCTCCGCCAAAGAACATGGATTTGAGATTGCCCGCCCGTTCAATATCATAGCTGATGCCGGGGCTGAAGCCCACGATGCAGCCGGTGTCCACGCGAAGGGTTTCACCCTGGAGCTGTTTCTGGACAATGGTGCCGCCGGCGTGGACAAAGGCCATCCCGTCCCCCAGAAGCCGTTGGAGGATAAAACCCTCGCCTCCGAAAAACCCGGCCCCCAGCTTTCGGGTAAAGGCAATGGTGACCTTGGTTCCCAGGGCTGCACACAAAAAGGCGTCTTTCTGGCAGATGAGTTCACCCCCCGCCTTTGACATATCCACGGGAATGATTTTTCCGGGATAGGGGGCGCTGAAGGCCACCCGTTTTTTCTCCCGGCCCTGGTTGGTGAAATGGGTCATGAACAGGGATTCCCCAGTGACGGCCCGTTTGCCTGCTTCAAAAAGCTTTCCCATGAATCCCCGGTCCGGTTTGGACCCATCCCCCATCTTGGCTTCAAAGCTGATCCCGTCTTCCATCCAGTTCATGGCCCCGGCCTCGGCAATCACGGTTTCACCCGGATCAAGCTCCACCTCCACGGTCTGCATATCATCCCCGAAAATTTTATATCCCACTTCATGGCATTTCATAGCCGCCTCCAAAATTAAGGTTGAATAAAACAGAATTCAGAATTAAAGCTTGATATACACTTTTTTAAAAAAGAAATAAACTGCCGGAGGATGTGAATGAGTAAGATCGGATTTGAAAACCGGGTGGCTGTTGTGACGGGCGCGGGAGAAGGGATCGGCCGGGATTATGCCCTGGACCTGGCCAAACGGGGGGCCAGGGTCGTGGTCAATGATATCGGCCAAGAGGCGGATGGGAAAAGCACGGCCCAAAAAGTCGCGGAGGAAATCATCAGCGCCGGAGGCCGGGCCGCGGCCAGCCTGGATTCCGTCACCACCATGGCCGGGGGCCAAAGGATTATGGAAACGGCCATGGACCATTTCGGCCGGGTGGACATCCTCATCAACAACGCCGGGATACTGAGGGACCGCACCTTTATGAAAATGACGGAACAGGAATGGGATGAGGTCATTGCCGTCCATTTGAAAGGGGCCTTCTGCGTGACCCAGCCCGCCGTAAAGATCATGAAGGACAACCGATACGGCCGCATCGTGTTCACGGCATCCTCCTCGGGCCTCTACGGCGCCTTCGGCCAAGCCAATTACGGGGCCGCCAAGATGGGAGTCATCGGCCTCATGAATTCATTGAGGCTGGAAACGGCAAAATATAATATCAAGGTCAATGCCGTGGCGCCCAACGCCGCCACCGCCATGACCCGGGGCGTCTTCCCCGAGGAGGTGATCCGGCGCATCAAACCCGGATTCAATACCCCCCTGGTCACCTTCCTCTGTTCCGATGAAAATACGGATTCCGGCATGATATTTACCATGAGTGCGGGCTGGTTTGCCCGGTCGGCCGTGGTTTCCGGCAAAGGCGTCTGCATCGGGGATACCGAGCGGGAGATCCCGGCCGAGGAGGTCAGAGACCAGTTTGACCGGATCAAGAGCCTTGAAAATGCCCTCCCCTTTGACAGCGCCGGGGACATCTACAGCCTGGGCCGGCCCCTGACCGGGAGATAGGGGATTCCCTGCAGCAGGCTGCGGGGAAAGGATCAGAAGGTGATCACCTCATAGCCTTTTTCCATGAAGCCGCCCATGGACGGATGGCCCGACATCTCGCCGATGAGGGGGATGTTTTCCTTTTCAATGTCCTTGTCCACCTTGAGTTTTGCCGAGCAGGCCCGGCAGGCGCCGTGCAGGATGCCCAGGGCCTTTGCCTTTTCATAAAGCCCATGGAGAAAATGATCCGGCGCGGCCATCTTCGGGATCAGCGTCACCGCCTCCCCTTCAATGACGATGAGCCCTTCCCGGCCCCGCTCGTGAAGGTCGATGCCGTTGAGAAGGACATGGACAAAACACAGGGGGTCTCCCCTGAATGCAAAAATGACATTTTTTTTCATTTCATTCTCCCTGATGATAAATTCAATGCGGGTTTATTTGGGCATCATGCCGGGCGGCATCCGGACCGCCACCACGGTTCCTTTGGCGCAGAGGGTTTCCCCGGCCAGCACCCTGGATTCCACCACTACTTTTTTCTCTTTGATCTCCACGACCCGGCCACGGAGTTCAAGCTCCTTGCCCATGGGGGTGGGCGCCAGAAAATCCACCTTCAGGGAGGCGGTGACAAATCTCAGGGCCGGTTCCGAATCCATGGGCCGCCCCTCTTTCCGGTAGGCTGCGGCCGCCGCCGTTCCGGTGGAATGGCAGTCCACCAGGGAAGCGATGAGGCCACCGTAGACAAAACCCGGAAGGGCCATGTAGCGGCCGTCGGGGGTAAAGAACGCCACGCTTTCCTCCCCGTCCCAGACGCTTTTGATTTTATGTCCGTGTTCATTGAGCCTGCCGCAACCGTAACAATGGCTGAATTCATCGGGGTAGAAATCCTGAAAGGCTTTTTCCTGCATTTTGGATGGGTCTCCTTATCTCTCGGTTTTGGGGTTCGGTTGTCGGGGCGTCTCAGGCATCTTCATCCAGGAGAAGGCCCCGGCCGCTTTTCAGATGCTGGACCAGATCTTCCAGCTCGGCATGGGAAATATCATGCTTGAAAATCCGGCTGACCCTACCATAATCGTCCAGGGTGACAATGTCAATAAACACATCCTCCCCTTCCTGGTAGACGCAGAGCCTGAAGGGGGAATCCTTGGCCAGAAGCTCTTCGTGGACCTCGTCCACGATTTGGGTCAGCTCGTCAATATGCTTTCCGGCTTCCCGGAAATGCTTTTTTTTCTTGTGCCGTCTCAGGTCATAGGTCGGTATGGCGGTTTTATCCGCGATCACACCTTCTCCCTGATTGATTTTGGATACGTCTTCCATGCTGCCGTCCAATGATTAAGAGGTTAGTCCCGCCTCCTAGTATAATTATCGCTGCTTTGGAGGGGAAGCTTTAATTTTGCGGCCCTAAAGGAGGCGCTTTTTTATCCTGAAGCCTCCATATCCGTCAGGCAGTCGTCCAGAACCCGGACAAACATATCCGCATCCTCCCGGGTGATGAGCATTGGGGGTTTGATTTTGATCACATTGTTAAAGGGCCCGTCGGTCCCCAGAAGGATTCCCCGGTCTTTGAGCCGGTTCACCAGCTCACGGGCCTTCCGGTCTGCCGGGGCACGGGTGTCCCGGTCCAGGACCAGCTCGATCCCGATAAAAAGCCCCACTCCCCGGACATCCCCTATGATCTCGTGCCGGTCCCTGAGATCATGAAGCCCTGCCAGGATTCTTTTCCCGGTTTCACAGGCATGTTCAAGGAGTTCTTCCTCCTCAATCACATCCAGAACCGCCATGCCCACGGCGCAGGACACCGGGTTCCCGCCAAAGGTGGAAAAAAATTCCATGCCGTTGGCAAAGAGTTCGGCAATCTCCCTCCGGGTGATGACAGCCCCCATGGGGTGCCCGTTTCCCATGGGTTTTCCCATGACCACCATATCCGGGACGACCTCCTGAAGCTCAAAGGCCCAGAACCGGGAGCCCACACGGCCGAAACCGGTCTGGACCTCATCGACAATGCAGAGCCCTCCCGCATTTCTCACATGGAAAAAGGCCGTCTCAAAATACCCCTGGGGCGGAATCACCTGGCCGCCGCAGGACAGGAGGGATTCGGTGATAAATCCCGCAATGGGCCTGTCCAGGCCGTCGATAATGGTTTCGATCTCGTCCCCGTAGGCCCTGCCCGCATCCCGTCCCTGGCCTTTGAACCGGCCCCGGTACCCGTCGGCCAGGGGAACCACGTGGACCCAGGGCTCGGGTTCGCCCCGGCCGCCCTTGCCCATAAATTTATAGGGGCTCAGGTCGATCATGGAACTGGTGTGGCCGTGGTAGGCATTGTCCACCACCAGCATATCCCTTTGGCCGGTGCAGGTCCGGGCGATTCTTAAGGCCAGTTCATTGGCCTCGCTGCCCGAGTTTACAAAAAAACAGGTGTCCAGCTCCTCGGGCAGGGTTGCGCAGAGCCGTTCCGCATACTCGGTCAGGCCGTCGTAGAGATAGCGGGTATTGGTATTGAGCCGGGCCATCTGTTTCTGCCCCGCCTCCACCACCCTGGGATGGCAGTGGCCCACATGGCAGACATTATTATACAGATCCAGGAAGGGACGGCCGTTATAATCAAACAGGTATTGGCCCTTTCCGTACAAAAATTTCAGGGGCTGCTCATAGGACAGGGACAGGGAGGGGCCCATGACCATGCGCCGGTTTTTGATAAGCCGGTCCGGCGAGGCTCCCCGGTTTTCATAGGGCCTCAGATTCGTCCGGCTTGCCAGTAGGATGGCGGCCTGGGCCGGACCCATGGCCGAAAAGGCCTCCAATTTTTGCCAGGCCCGCTCCTCCGAGACAAACCAGGCCTCCCGGTCCGGGTCCAGGGCCCTTCTCTTTGCGGAGATGATGACGGACACGGCCAGCCTGGCGCAGATCAAAGGGAAAAGAACCGTCATTTCATCCGGGGACAGGGGGCGGATGCCGTGGTAGGCCCCGATGACGGCGGCCCCGGCTTCCAGGGGGTCTTCTTCATCCAGGGTATGGTAGGCCAGGGCAATGGCCAGATCACAGACCACCGGGTTTTCAAGGCAGTCCCCGAAATCCAGGACCCCCGAGATGCGGCCGTCCCGGACCAGGATATTGTCGTCATTGAGATCCCCGTGGATCAGGGATCTGGGCAACCGGTCCAGCAGGGGCAGGGCAAGGGCCGCATAGAGATGGAAGACCCATTCCAGAATCCGCCGCTTTTCCGGGTCCCGGATGACGGAGATCGCCGGGCGGTGCCGGTCTGCCTTGGCAAGGTCCCAGGCATGGGTTCTTTTTGCATCCGGATGAACCACCCCGGCCAGGGCCAGGTGCATCCGCGCCATGAGGCTGCCAAGGCCTTCGAACCTTTCCGTGCCTGCGGGAAGGGACCTGCACCAGGCCTCTCCGGGAACAAAGGCAAGAAGGCGGCCCCGGATCTTTTCCCCGTTCCCGGTCAAAGCACAGGCCTCCACAGACCCGGTCCGGGTGGGGATCACGCGGGGCAGGGCGACGTCCAGACCTGCCCGGACAAGGCTTTCCACGGCAAGATGCTCCATTTCCAGGATACCGGGAGGACTGTCCTCGCCGGCCAGTTTCAGGACAAAGGAGGCCCCGTCCGGTGTTTGAATCCTATAGTTTTCGTTTTCCCCGGCCAGCCGGGAAATCTCGCCGGAAAGAGTATATTCAGTGTTCAGCAGTGTTTTGATATCCGCAGCCATGTTTTCTTTTGCCTTCAACAGGGTTTAAACCGGCCGGGTCCAATGATGCCCGCCCGGCTGAAATTTTTCCTGAGAATATCACCTGAAAGGCCATAAATCAACCGGCTGCGGCAATCCCCCGCCAAAGAAAATCCAGGCCGGAGTTACCCATCCGTTTTGAATGGTGGATCGCCGGAAGAATTAATCTTGGTTGCAGTATCTTTGATTTTGAGAGCACTGAATGATAATGCAAGAATCCTTGATCCCAGCCGTTCAGCTTTATCTTTGATTAATTTAACGGACGGTCAGGAATAATATTATCCTTAAGCATTCAATAAATTGAATTTAAGCTTTGCATACGGATAAGAACAGTGATATGAAAATTTTTATTCGGGATAAGGGATTATCATTATTGGATATTATTAATATCAGCACATTATCCGGTTAGATAATAAAATGTACAGTGATGTAAGGAACCATAAATTAACTTGGGTGATAGCTTTTCAAGGGAGAAGGAATGTTTAATAAGAATAAAAGGACCCCCCTATTGGAGCTTCGCGAAAAGATTCTCGATTCCTCAACCAGTTTGGCGGATATTCTTAGAAGGGCCAAGGCATTAGCATCTCAGTTAAAAAATCCTGAGTTCAAAAGTTGGGTTCATAGTGAATTGAATGGCTATGCTGAAGGTGTTGACTTGCCAAATTACAGATTTATCTACACACCTCCTTTAGGAACATTCTCAGGATCCTATGGACGCATGATAAAAGATTGTCTATTGCCAACTTATAACCTTCCCGACAGTATGAAGCAAATGGCCAAAGAGGTTCCGATAATTTACTCGGTGAGGGAACTTGAAAGTATGGGCACCAAGGAGGGCCTTCGTCATGCATGGCCTGCGGAGGCTGTTATTTTTTTACAAGATAAAATTCAAATGAGTGGAGGGTATGTCTTGGTTGAAGTTCACCAGCCAATTTATAGCACCGCTATTACAGCGATTTTAGATGCAGTTCGAAACCGTTTGCTTGATTTTGTTCTTGAAATTAATGAGATAACCCCTGATATCCCTAAAGAAAATGGTAGTTACGATGAAATATCATCGGAACAAGTTTCACAAATTTTCAATGTAACGATTCACGGGGACCACAATATATTCGCTAGCGGCGAAACTGTATCTCAACATACAAATCAAATCGTTCGTAAGGGTAAAACAGATGATCTAAAAGAGTATCTTAGGAATTTGGGTATAGAAAAGAATGATATTGATGATCTGCTATTGTCACTGAATAAAGACTCAATTGAAGAGAAAGGCAAATTTGGACCAAAGGTAGCTTCATGGATCGGAAGTATGATTTCAAAAGCCGCAAGTGGCACATGGAATATCGCTCTTTCTACGGCACCATCCCTCATTACTAAAGGGATTTCAAAATACTATGGGTGGGAATAGTTAATGTCGAATCATTCAACCAAATTCACTTGGCTATGAGTCACGCTGGCGTTTCACTCACACCAGTGATTTTAAGGATTACCAACTTAAACACAAGGGAAAACCTTCATGAAGATAAAAGCAATTCTATTGATGATCTTGATAACCGCTGTAGCAAATACGGGCTTTGCGCGTGAACAAGATGCTCCATTCGGCCTAGTTTGGGGTATGACAAAAGTGCAAGCGGAGAAGCTTGGAGTGAGGTTGGAGCAAAGCTCTAGCAGTGACGGATTGGATATTTTCAAGGCGACTTCGTTGCCAAACAGTGTGTCGATTGCCGAGTTTTATTCATTAACCTTCGATAGAACCCACCATCTTCAACGAATTCAAATGATTTCAAAAAACATCACAGGCGATATTTATGGAACAGAAGGGAAAGAGAAATATGCCACACTAAAAGATGTCCTGGTGAAGAAATACGGCCAGCCGACTAATGGTCTTGAGAGAGTTGGGATGGAACTGTGGAATGATGCGGACGAATTTTATCAATGCCTTGCTTATGAAGGGTGTGGCCTTTGGGTTGCAATCTTCAAACACAAAGAGAGCGAACAGAATATCCTTTTAGCCTTAAAAGGATTGGGCAGGGGGAAAGGGTTTATAGAACTATGTTATGAAGGTCCTATGTGGTTCGAAGTGGTTGATGCTTTGAAGCAACGTCGAACGAAGGCTGACGAAGGAGCATTGTGACAACAACTTAATTCAGTTCAAAAAATAATTATACCTATATGGAGAATTCAGCACCCGAAATCTCTATAGATACCGGCACGAACCTGAAAACATAATTGTAATATTTGAAAAAACCCGAAATATTTTCATCTGAAGGGTTTCGTATATAATTTTTGACTCGTGGAAAATTATCAAGTATCATTTTAAATATTCTACATCAATGCAAAATTGAGGACAAAAAATAATGATACAGGATTTATTGGATGAAGCCATGAAAATGCCGCCGAATGAACGGATTGAATTTGCCCAATTAATAATGGCCAGCATAGATTGCGAAGAAGATAAAATCCGGAAACTATGGCTGGATGAGGTCAAGGATCGGAGACAAGCGGTTAAAGAGGGGCGCTCAAAATTAATCGATTTCGATAGTTTATACCATGAGGATTAGAATCCATGAATTGGCGGCAAAAGAGTTTGATGACGCAATTGAGTGGTATGATCAGCAGTCTGCAGGTTTGGGGAAACGATTTAAAAAAACAGTTATAGATAGCATTGGGAAAATAAAAAATAATCCCGAATGGTATTTGAAAGAGTCGGATGATCTATATAAATCGTACATACCCAAATTCCCGTATAAAATTCTTTTCACAGTAGAAAAGCACGAAACCATAATTTGGGCAATTGCCCATATGCATAGAGAACCCTGGTATTGGCAATCAAGAATCAGTTCATGAGCAAAATTAATCAAAACAATCCGGACCCTGTGACATGCCAATGAGAAAAACATCTGAAAAAGCAGGGTTTCCTCCCGGAAGCCTGGTCCATATTGGTGAGAAAAAAGCGGAAAAGGCAAAGATCACCCTGATGGAATATGGCCCGGATTGGGTCCGGGAGAAACGGTTGAATTCCATTCCCGAACTGCTCCCCCTGAAGGAGGCTCCCGGTATCGCCTGGATCAATATTGACGGGCTTCACGAAACCGGGGTCATTGAAGAAATCGGTGAGGTCTTCAAGATTCATCCCATGATTCTTGAGGACATCCTGCACACGAGGACCCGGCCAAAGGTTGAAGCGCTGGATGACGGCATCTTTCTTGTTTTTAACCTGCTGTATCGGAAGGAAGGCGGCGGTATTTTTTCCGAGCAGTTCAGCATCATTTTCGGGGCGAATTTTGTCATTTCGTTTCAGGAAAGGGAGAACCCGTTGTTTGATCCCCTCATGGACAGGATCAGGAATGAAAAAAGCCGTATCCGGAAAAAGGGGGCCGATTACCTGGCCTATGCCCTCATGGATACGGTGGTGGACAGCTATTTTATTATTCTTGAGGCCTTTGAGGAAAAGATGGAGGCCCTGGATGAAGAGCTGCTTTTTTCCCTGTCCAGGCAAACCTTTCAGTCCATCAATGCTATGAAACGCAGCCTCATTACCCTGAGAAGGGCGGTGGCTCCTTTAAGGGAAATCATCAACACGCTCCGGGAAAATGATGCCGGTCTCATTGACGAGGGCAATCTGATTTTTTTCAGGGATATCCACGACCATGTGCTTCAGATCCAGGAAACCATCGATATCTACCGGGAACTGATTTCAGGCCTTCACGACACCTTTCTGGCCAATGTGAACAACAGGACCAATGAAATCATGAAGACCCTCACCATGACGGCCACTATTTTTATTCCATTGACCTTTATCGCCGGGATTTACGGCATGAATTTCAAATATATGCCGGAGCTGGAGTGGAGATACGGCTATCTTGCCGTCTGGGCCGTGTTCGTCGGCGTGGTCGGCATCATGTTCTATTTTTTTAAGAAAAAAGACTGGCTGTAAAGCCTCCCTTCCCGGTTCCTGAAAGGCAGCCCCATGACACCTAAAAGCGGTATAAGCTCCCCCGTCTCAAGACTGGCGGATTTTCTTGCACTTCAGCGCAGCACCCTGGGTCTCCTGGCCATGGTGATTCTTGTGGGCATGGGGGAAAGGATGGCGGAACGGTTTCTGCCCATCTATATCCTGGCCCTGGGCGGCGGGGTCCTGGCCGTGGGGCTCCTGCAGGCCATGGACAATCTGCTGTCGGCCCTGTATGCGTTTCCCGGCGGCTATCTGTCCGACCGCATCGGCACCAAGCGCTCCCTTCTGGTCTTCAATCTCATTGCCATGGCCGGGTTCGCCCTGGTGATCCTGATCCCGGCCTGGCAGGCCGTGCTGATGGGGGCCGTGCTGTTCATTTCATGGTCGGCCATCTCCCTTCCGGCCACCATGAGCCTCATCTACCGGGTATTGCCGCAGAACAAACGGACCATGGGGGTGAGCGTGCATTCCTTGACCCGCCGCATTCCCATGGCGCTGGGTCCTGTCATCGGCGGGGTGTTTATCGGCGTCTGGGGAGAGCAGAACGGCATTCGCCTGGCGTTTGGGGCGGCCCTGGTCATGGCGGTTCTGGCCCTGTTTCTCCAGCAGCGGATGATTGAAGAAGACAGGCCCGGAAAGGATACCGACACCTGTGAGCTTACCCCGGAAAAAAACCCTTTAAAATTGCTTCGGTTGATGAATCCGGCCATGAAGCGGCTCCTGGCAACCGATATCCTGATCCGTTTCTGTGAGCAGATTCCCTATGCCTTTGTGGTGGTCTGGTGCATGAAGACCATTGCCCGGCCCGTATCCGCCCTGGAGTTCGGGTTTCTGACCACCCTTGAGATGGGGGTGGCCATGCTCGTCTATATCCCGGTGGCATACCTGGCCGACCGCAGCACCAAAAAGCCCTTTGTCCTGATGACCTTTGTGTTCTTCACCCTGTTTCCCCTGGTCCTTCTTTACAGCCGGTCCCTTGAATGGCTGATCTTTGCCTTTATCCTGAGAGGGTTGAAAGAATTCGGCGAGCCCACCCGAAAGTCCCTGATCATGGACCTGGCACCGGAGGGCTGCAAGGCCGGGATGTTCGGCCTGTATTATCTGATCCGGGATATGGCGGTGGCCCTGGCGGCCCTGGGCGGGGCCTTCCTGTGGCAGATCAGCCCCGAGGCGAATCTCATTACCGCCTTTGGTTTCGGGGTTATGGGAACATTGGGGTTTGCAGTTTTCGGCAGAGATCTGCCAACATCCTTTAAGGAGGCCTGAATGAAAATGAATTCCTCAACCATCCCTTTTAAGGAGGCCTTGAAATTCTGGGCCAAGCTGGGATTTATCAGTTTTGGCGGCCCGGCCGGCCAGATCGCCATCATGCACCAGGAAGTGGTGGAACGCAAACACTGGATCAGCGAAAACCAGTTTCTGAGGGCGTTGAATTTCTGCATGCTGCTGCCCGGACCCGAAGCCCAGCAACTGGCCACCTATATCGGCTGGCGAATGCACGGCGCCCTGGGCGGGGTCACGGCCGGGGCCCTCTTTGTAATTCCCTCCATATTCGTCATGCTGGCGCTCAGCTATCTGGCCGTGGCCCATATCCATATCCCAATGGTGGCGGCCGCCTTCTACGGTATCCAGCCCGTGGTGGTGGCCGTGGTGGTGGAGGCCGTGCTGCGCATCGGGAAAAAGGCCCTCCGCCACCGGTTTTTGTATGGGTTTGCCGCCGCCGCCTTTGCCGCCATATTTTTCTTTAAACTGCCTTTCCCGTATATCGTCGCCGGGGCTGCCCTGGGCGGGTTGGTCATGCAGCGCCTCGTTCCGGAGGTCTTCTGCAAAGGCGCTTTTGATGAAAAAACAAAAGAATGCCTTGGGGAACCGGCATCGGATCAAGAGGCAAGGAGACCTTCTTTGGCCCATGTTTTCCGTATCTTCCTGATCTTTTTCGGTTTGTGGATCGCCGTGGTGGGGGCGGTATGGATCTGGGCCGGGTATGACAGCACCTTGTCCCGGATCGCCCTGTTTTTCAGCAAAGCCGCCTTTGTCACCTTTGGCGGGGCCTATGCCGTTCTGAGCTATATCACGGATGTGGCCGTCTCCAGCGGATGGCTCACCGCCAAACAGATGCTCATCGGCCTCGGCCTTGCAGAATCCACCCCCGGCCCCCTCATCATGGTGACGCAATTTGTGGGGTTCGTGGGGGGGTGGACCCTGCCGGAGGGGCTCGCGCCGTTAACGGCCGGGATTCTTGGCGCTCTGATCACCACCTATGTCACCTTTCTGCCCAGCTTTTTCTTTATCTTTGCCGGAGCCCCTTTTATCGAGGCCATGGCCGGGAACCAGCGCCTTCAGGCGGCCCTCACAGGGGTCACGGCCGCCGTGGTGGGCGTGGTGCTCAACCTTGCGGTCTGGTTCGGTTACAAGGTCATCCTGCCCAATGGCGGCGGCCCGGACATCTTTGCCCTGATATCCACCCTGGTTTCCTTTCTGCTGCTGCAGAAATACCATATCCCCATCCAGTACATGGTGCCGCTGGGCGCAGCCCTGGGCGTGGTTTGGCAATGGGTTGTATTATAAAAAGAAGGAGAACGGTCATGACGGATTCCATTACAGTCACAGAATTAGAGGCCCTTTTGAAAGACAAAATGACCCTGCTGGATGTCCGCCGCAAAGCCGATTATCTGGCAAGTCCCGGGAAAATAGGCTCTGCCGATTGGCAGGACCCTGAGAATACCGGCACCTGGGCCAAACAACTGCCCAAGGACCGGCTTACCGTCGTCTATTGCGTCAAGGGCGGGTCCGTGAGCCGGTCTGTAGCGGACCAACTGCATCAGGAAGGACTGGAAGCGGTATTTCTGGAAGGCGGTCTCCAGGCCTGGACTGAAAACGGCGGGGCCGTCGAATAAAGCATTGCCGGATAAGGTTTTTCACGCTCCCATGAGCTTTTTGCGGAAGATGAAGAACACGGCCCCGAGAAGGCAGCATCCGGCCCAGAGATAGTCCAGGGACAGCTTTTCCTTGAGGTAGAAAATGGAAAAGGGCACAAAGATGAGCAGGGTGATGACCTCCTGCAGGATCTTGAGCTGCCCCACGGCCATGGCCCCGTGGCCCAGGCGGTTGGCCGGCACCTGGAGCAGGTATTCAAACAGGGCGATGCCCCAGCTCACCAGGGCGGCGATGATCCAGGGCTTATGGGACAGGTTGCGCAGATGGCCGTACCAGGCAAAGGTCATGAAGACGTTGCTGCACGCCAGCAACAGGATGGTGAGGGTGATGCGGTTCATGATGTCCGGGCCGTCCTGAAATTAAGATAGAAATAACCGCCGGACAGGCTTCCCAGGCAGTCTGCCGCAAAATCAAAAACGGAGGCGTCTCTTAACGGAACAAAGGCCTGGTGGATTTCATCGGATAACCCGAAGGCCCAGCAAAAGGCAACGGCCATGAGGAGGCTGCGCAGGGGAGGCCAAAAGGGCTTTTCCGCTTGAAGCGCCCGCACACAAAGCACGGCCAGAAAAGCATAGACCAAAAAATGGGCCAGTTTGTCAAAATGGGGAAAAAGGGGCTCGGAAAGGATGGCCGGATGGGAAGACTGCCGGAAAATGCCAAAGCAATAGGCAATGACCGGCAGTCTATGGGTAATCGTTCGTGAAACAGTGTTAGAATACGGCTTCATCCAGGGTTCTTTCCTTGATATGGTGCAGGACCGGCTTTACAAATTCTTCCATGGTGATTCCCATCCTGACCTTGCCGTCCAGGGTCCGGACCGAAAGGGTGCCGGTTTCCTTTTCTTTTTCACCCAGGGTGATGATGAGCGGCACATAGTCCAGTTGGGCGTCCCGGATTTTCTTTTTCAGGGTCTCGTTCTTTTTGTCCACCTCGCACCGGATTTTATAGGTCTCAAGCTCCGCCTTGACGGCCTCGGCATGGGCCAGGAGATCCTGGTTGATGGGCAGGAGCGCCACCTGGACCGGGGCCAGCCACAGGGGGAATCTGCCGGCAAAATGTTCCACCAGGATACCGAAGAACCGTTCCAGGGAGCCGTAGATGACGCGGTGGATCATGATGGGCCGGTGCTTCTCGTTGTCCTGGCCCTTGTAGGAAAGATCGAACCGTTCGGGCAGAGACATGTCGAGCTGGACCGTGCCGCATTGCCAGGTCCGGCCCAAAGCATCCTTGATGTGGATATCGATTTTGGGGCCGTAAAAGGCGCCGTCCCCCTCGTTGATGACATAGTCTTTCCCGGACTCTCTGCCGTAGGCGGCAAGGGCGGCCTTGAGGCCGTTGGTGGCTTCTTCCCACTGGGCGTCGGAACCAATGGATTTTTTGGGCCGGGTGGACAGCTCCAGATGAAAATCAAGGCCGAACCGGCTGTAGACGGTCTTGGCAAGCTTGAGAACCCCCAGGACCTCATCTTCGATCTGGTCCGCGGTCATGAAAATATGGGCGTCATCCTGGTGAAAGGCCCGGACCCTAAAGAGCCCGGACAGGGCCCCGG
>Ga0208968_1000130_pt1 | contig 70764 bp, 62 predicted proteins | sample RifOxyA3_FD_184031 | JGI IMG/M metagenome (GOLD analysis project Ga0208968, IMG submission 184031) | Groundwater microbial communities from Rifle, Colorado - Rifle Oxygen_injection A3 (SPAdes) | ecosystem: Environmental > Aquatic > Deep subsurface > Groundwater | place: Rifle, Colorado, United...
CGAGGAAAATAAAAAAACCGGCCAGGAAAGCATTGTGGTGACGGAATTGCCTTACCAGGTCAACAAGGCAAAGGTGGTTGAAAAAATCGCCGAACTCATGCGGGACAAGGTCATTACCGGGGCCTCCTTTGTCAGGGACGAATCCGACAGGGACGGCATGCGCATGGTGGTCGGGCTAAAAAAGGACCAGATGGCCGAAGTGGTGATCAACCAGCTCTATAAACATACCAATCTCCAGACCAGTTTCGGTATCATTTTCCTTGCCGTGGTCAATAACCGGCCCCAACTGCTGACCTTAAAAGAGATCCTGAATCATTTTATCAGCCACCGCAGAACCGTCATTGTCCGGCGGACCCGGTTTGACCTGAAAAGAGCCGAGGAAAAGGCCCATATCCTGGAAGGATTAAAGATCGCCCTGGATCACCTGGATGAGGTGGTGGCCCTGATCCGGGCGGCCCGTTCCCCGGAAGAAGCCAAAAACGGCCTCATGTCCACTTTTGACCTGACGGCCATCCAGGCCCAGGCCATCCTGGATATGCGGCTTCAGCGGCTGACCGGGCTTGAAAGGGAAAAAATCATCAGTGAATACGAGGCACTGTTAAAGGATATCGAATGGTTTAAAAAGATCCTTTCCAGTGATGAAGTGGTCCGGGGTCTGATCAAGGATGAACTCAAGGAATTGGATGAGGAATTCGGGGATGCAAGACGGACCGAGATTGTCGAAAGTTCGGCGGAAATCAGTATCGAAGACCTGATTACCGAAGAGGACATGGTGGTTACGGTGAGCCGAAGCGGATATATCAAACGGAATCCGGTTACCCTCTATGTCAGCCAGCACCGGGGCGGCAAAGGCAAAACCGCCATGGGAACCAAAACCGATGATTTTGTGGAACACCTGTTTGTTGCCTCCACTCATGCCACCTTCCTGTTCATCACCAATTTCGGCAAGGTCTACCAGTCCAAGGTCTATGAACTGCCCATGGCTGGCCGCTCAAGCCTTGGAAAGGCCATTGTAAATCTTCTGAACTTTGATGAAGGGGAGAAACTGGCCACGGTCCTGACCGTGGATGAATTCGTGGAAAATAAATATGTGGTCATGGCCACAAAACTGGGAAGGGTCAAGAAAACCGATCTGATGGATTATTCCCGGCCCAGATCCGGCGGGCTCATCGGGGTGAAACTGGCCGAGGGAGATGAATTGATTGCTGCCCGCATCACGGACGGAAATATGGATGTTTTCCTAGGATCCGATGGCGGTAAGGTCATCCGGTTCCATGAGGATGATGTCCGTGATACAGCGAGAAGCTCCATGGGGGTCCGGGGAATGAGGATCGATGCGGGGGCAAAAGTGGTGGGGATGGAAGTGCTGGGATCGCAAAATACCCTTCTGACCGTTACTGAAAACGGATTTGGAAAACGATCTCTCACGGATGAATATAGATCCCAGACCCGGGGCGGAAAAGGGGTTTTTTCCATTAAGACCTCCAAACGCAACGGCAAAATGGTTTCCCTGCTCCTGGTGGACGACAATGATGAACTCATGATGGTGACGGACAAGGGGAAACTGATCCGCACCGCCATCCAGGGGATTAATGTCATCAGCAGAAATACCCAGGGTGTCAGACTTATCCATCTGTCTGCCGGAGAGACCCTTATCGGCATTGCAAGGCTTCCTGAAGAGGAAGAGGGGGAGGGCGAAGACATCCTTGATTCGGAAGATTTTCCGGAAAACGAGGAGGATATTGATCCGGAAGGCGACATCGAGTCATAAGGGGGAAGGTCATAGAAAAAGACTTCAGGACTAGTTCCTGAAAAGCGGACTTCAGGGATTTTTCCGGATACCAAGAACCGAGCCCTGAAGTCTGAAATTCTTTTTGCCGGGACCCTGACCACCGCTTCCGTATATCCGAGGGAGGCCATCATCAGCGCGTTGCAACACAATGCGGCCGCAATGATTGTGGCCCATAATCATCCTTCCGGAGATGCGACACCCTCAAAAAGTGATATGAAAATCACAAAAAAATTGTTTTTCGCCTTAAAATATGTTGGAATCATTTTACACGAGCATATGATCATCAGCAGCGACGGTTTTTTCAGTTTTGCTGCCCAAGGGTTGATTTCACAATTTAACACAGAATTTGAAGAGAGCAGATGAACAGCGAAGACGAAATCAAAGACTGCTTCGGCAACCTTGAAAAAGTATTTCCCATGACGGACCAGGGGCTCCGGCAGACTCCGGACGACTGTTTTTATTATTGCCCGGTCAAGACCAAATGCCTGCAAAAGGCCATGGCCACAAAAGACGGGCTCCAAGTGGAAGAAGAACTCATTGAAAGAGGCGTCAGCTCCGGTGTGATTAATTTTTTTGAACGCTGGTCCCGGAAAAAACGGGTGCATCGAAAATCAAAAGATCTTTTTGGAGGAACCCATGAAATCCGTTAAAGATATCCGTGTCACATCAAAAAGAGTGTTTGTCCGGGTGGATTATAATGTGCCCCTGGATGACCGGTTGAATATTACCGATGATAACCGGATCCAAGAGACCCTCGGTCTGATCCGATACCTGATGGAAAACAAGGCAAAAATCATTCTGGCCTCCCACCTGGGAAGACCCAAGGGCAAACGGGATATGACGTACAGCCTTGCTCCGGTGGCCAAACGGTTGTCGGAACTCTTAAAAAAAGAAATCCTGTTTGCATCGGATTGTATTGGTGATGCGGTTACGGAACAGGTCAACTGTTTGAAGGAAGGCGAGATCCTGCTTCTTGAGAATCTCAGATTTCACCCGGAAGAAGAGAAGAATGCCGATGAATTTGCAAAGGCCCTGGCCGGCCTTTGTGATGTCTATATCAACGAAGCCTTTGCCGTTTCTCACCGGGACCAGGCCTCGGTGACCGGGATTCCGAAATTTGTCCGGGAATCCGGCGCTGGTTTTCTGCTCGAAAAAGAAATAAAGTCCTATTACGATTCCGTTGAAAAGCCGAAAAGACCGCTTGTGGCGGTCATCGGCGGAGCAAAGGTATCCTCCAAACTGGCGGCCCTGGAAAACATGCTGGGCTTTGTTGACACGCTTATCATCGGCGGCGCCATGGCCAATACCTTCCTGAAAAGCCAGGGAGTTGACACCAAAGGGTCAATGATTGAAGAGGACCTTTTGGAAAAAGCTTGCCGGATTATCCAAAAAGCCGCAGAAAAAGGGGTGGATTTTCTTTTGCCCGATGATCTGGTCTGTGCGGAAAAATTTGATAAGGATGCAAGATCCAAGACGGTTTCCGTCCATGAGATTCCGGACGGCTGGACGGCCCTGGATATCGGGCCGAAAACCGCTGTACGATATGCAAAAGCTATTGAAGGTGCCGGCACCATTGTTTGGAACGGGCCCATGGGGGTTTTTGAAATGGACCCGTTTATGGCCGGAACAAAGGCGGTTGCCGAGGCCATTGCCGCCTCAAAAGCGTTTTCCGTAGTCGGCGGCGGGGATACCGGGCTTGCGGCCAAAAAATGCCGTATAGAGAATAAGGTCAGTTATATTTCAACCGGTGGGGGAGCCTTTCTGCACATGATGGAAGGAAAAATTCTGCCCGGGGTTGCCGCCCTGAATTAAACCATACAAAGGGGAAAAAAGTGATGTCCTGCAAACACAGGGATTGTCTGAGCCGGGAGGAAAAGCTTCGAAGGTCCTATTATGAAGTTCTTCGTGATGAGCTGGACCAATTTGCCTTGGAATATTCCCTGGTGGAATCCTATAGCAATTTTTTACGGATAAAAACGCCCTATCCCTTTGTGGAACTCAGGGAACTCAAACCCAGGGCAAGGATTCCAACCGTTGAATCCGATGCCCAGAATTCATTTCTCATTATTTTTACCGAAGATTTTATCGAGAAAAAACATAAAAAATATATCCGTTATTTTGATGCCAATAAAACAACAAAGAATAATTTATTAAGGCATAAATCTTTCCCGGATGTGGAAAATTTTAACCGGGATCTGAAATTTTTTGAGGCCCGTAATTTTTTTTCATTGCTCAAATCCCTGCTTCCCATCGATTATGCCCTGTTGATTCAGAAAAGGCATAATACCATGGCAAGGTACGCCCTGACCCATTTCCATGTCAGGATAGACTGGCCCATTGCCGAAGCGGCCGAGGATCTGGCAAGAGATTTACGATATATTTCAAAGGATCTTTATGAAAAAGGGGATGAATATGCCGAGGATTTCCAGAAGAAATTTTTTGAATATTACGGGATTCCCGTCCTGGCCGGGGGAAGAAGAACGGCTGCCAGTGTGGCGGCCCGCTATTTCAGCAGTTTTCCCGGAATTGCAACGATCTATGTGTCTTCCAGTGAATCCAGGGCTCTTTTAAAGATTGATGAAAGGGGCATATCCAAATCCGTCCTGATCAAACTCGAGGAGACCGACATTAAAAAGATAGTGGATATTGCCGGGATTACCATGAACAGTTTTTCAAAGAATTATGTCATTGCCCGGCAAAGAAAAAATTATATCTGTATTTTCCATGTCAAATATGACCATACCCTCCATGCCCTGCCGTCGGAAGGAGGCAGGCTCAGGGAATTAAAGCCGGATACCAACTGGCTGACGGTATCGGAGGAGCAGATCCTGCCGAAACCCTCCGTCATCAGCCATCCCCCCATCCCATACAAGATTGTGTATTCACCCTAATTTTTTTAGCATGGCAATTTCATTGCAGTTGGGGAAACTGACACAACCGATGCAGTCCGACCAGACCTTGATGGGAAGCTGATTCTTATCAATAACCGAAAATCCAAAGGGTTCAAAAAAGGTCGGCCGGTAAGTCAAGGTGAACAAATCCGTTATCTTGAAATAAAACGCCTCCTGTATGGTCCTCTCCGTCAATATTTTTCCGATGCCCTGGCCTGTGAATTCCGGGTCAACGGCAAGGGATCGTATTTCAGCAAGGTTTTCCCAGCAGAACTGCAAGGCGCAACATCCCACCACCTTTTTTTCTTGAGGGTCTTCATATACCCAGAAATCCCTTAAATGGTCGTAAAGTTTGCTCAGGGGCCTGGCCAGGAGTTCCCCTTTTATATTATAGAACTGCAACAGGGCATGGATGGATTTTACATCATCAAGTACGGCTTTTCGTATCATGGCTGTCCTTTTTCTCTTCAGTGATATTAGGCTTTGGGGTTACCGTCAAATTTTGATAAAACTGCTGATGGCCTTATGGAATTCTTTGTCGGTAAAGGGTTTATGAAGGATTTTATTAATCCCTGATTTTTTCAGAACTGTGTCATTGACCTTGATATCACCCTCTTCTTTTTCAACAAAATCACTTTGGGTGGTGATCATGAGAATGGGCATGTCCTGTCTTGAAAATTTTTTTCGTATTTCGCGGGTCAGTTCAAGGCCGCTGATATTGGGCATGTTCAGGTCGGTAATGACCAGGTCCGGTTTTTTTTGAAGAATCTGAGGAATGGCCTTTTCGGGGCGGTCAAAGGTAACGGGCGTAAAGCCGATGGCCATGAGTTTGTTTTGATAGAGTCTGAGCATCATTTTTGAATCGTCCACCACAAAAATCAGGGCAGTCATGATTTCGGGCGCTGTTCTTTTGGTTACCTCTTTTTCGATGCTTTCGGCGAATTCCTTTTGGCCGATGATTCCCATTTGTTTTAAAAAGGCTTTTCTTGTTGAAGGGTCCGCCTTTCCGGCAACATGGGTTTTGGCGATCTTAAGGAAAGACGCTTCTTCGGCAAGGAAATTAAAAATATTGCAGGCTTCCGAATCGATTAAAGCCGCCACGGCATTCCTAGAATCTTTTGATTCCTCTCTTACGATATTTTTCAGACCCGCCACCAGGGCCTTGGAAAGATTCCGGTCAATGGCTCTTGCCGCACTCATCCGGACAAATTCGACGGGGTCCTGCAAGCCCTGAACCAGACTGATGGCGGTTTTGGGGGATGGAATCCGTTCCATGGCTTCATAGGCGGCCTGCCGTATATTGGGGTCACTGGGCGGGGTATGAATAATATCAAGGATAGGATTTATGGCGGCGGGGTCCCCGATATACCCGAGGGTGGTGATAAGATGGATCAGATAATCCGCCTCGGCATTCTTGAACGCCCGGATTAGAATGGGTGTGGCCTTGTGGCCGAGTTTCATGAGCTGATCAATGGCCGTATCCCTGACATTGGTGATGGAAGAGCTTAAAAGAGCCGTTAATTTATCAAGGGCATACAGGTCCTGAATATCCGCGAGGGCTTCGATGGCCAATTTATTGGTTTCCTCATCCTCACCAATGAAGCCGATCAACCGGTCCGCCGCATCATTCCCGCCCTGTTCCGAGATAGCAAAAATAGCGGCCTGCAGGACGGACCTATCCGGCAGGAATGCCATTTTGGAAAAAATAGATAAGGATTCGGGAAGCCTTAATTTCCCAAGGGCAGTAATGGCGGCGGCAAGGATATCAGGGTCCTTATCTTCAGTGATCATTTTTTTTAAGACCGGGGCCGTGTCTGTTAACAGCAGTTCCCCGGCGGCTTTCAAAAACAGAAGCCTGCCTTTTTTTTCATTGCCTGTAATATATTGGATCACCAGATCCGTATTCCCATAGGCTTTGTCCAGAATTAATTCATAAAGGGAGTCCTGGACGTTGGGGTTGGATATGTCAATCCGGGTTAAGTATTCAAGCAAGGGGAATACGATTTTTTCAGGTCCCTTGGCAAGTTCGATTAGGGCTTTTCGCTGGAGATCGGCATCCACATCCGCATCCGAGGCAAATTGAAGCAGGGCCTTGGCCTTGACGATATCCTCTTCCTTTAAACAGAAAATCAGTTCATCGATAAATTCTTTAGTGTTAATGCCGGCCATGGTTTCCCTTTTAATTTTTAAATTGATAAAAAACCGAGTTGAGATATTTTTGAGAGGTAAAAAGATCGGTATCATTGGTAAGGGATTCCGTTGATCCGATCAAAAGGTATCCGTCCGGTTCAAGAACCTTTGAGATATTCTGGTATATCCTCTTGCGGTCCTCTGTTGTAAAATAGATCATCACATTTCTGCAAAGAATGATATCAAATTTTCCAAGCCCGACAAAGGGTTTCATCAGGTTCATTTTTTTAAATTGGGCCATGGCCCTGACTTCATCTTTGATCTTGAAGCGATCTTCTTTTGGGTCAAAATATCGGTTCAGGCGTCTTGGATCCAGACCTCGGGCAACCTCGAATTTATTGTACAAACCATAGCTGGCATAGGCAATGGCTGCATCTGATATATCCGTTCCAAAAAGATGAATATTGTATTTGTCCATGGTCACCCCCATCTCAAGAAGGGTCATGGCAATGCTGTAAATTTCCTGGCCCGTGGAATTGGCGGCACTCCAGAGCCGGATAACGGGTTTGAGGGAAGACGGCCGTTGTGTCCGCTTGTCAATCAGGTCCGGAATAATTTTATGCTGTAACAATTCAAAGGGGGATTTATCCCTGAAAAAATAGGTTTCATTGGTGGAAATGGCATCAATAATATGATTTTCAATTTCTTTTTTAAAATCCATTTTCGCCTTGTAGAGCAGCTCCGCATAGGTAGAGGCATTATATTTCGCCAGCAGAGGGTTGAGCCGGGTTTCAAGGAGATATTCCTTGCCGGTGTCCAAGGCTATCCCGGAGATATCAAGAATATATCTTGAAAAGGTTTTAAATTCTTCCGGGGTTACGGTAATTTTTGCCATAGATGTAGTTGATAATAGATTTGACATGTTATCAGATTACTGTTTTCATGATTTCTTCAGCAATCTTTTCCAATGGGGCCACAACATCTGCAATACCGGATTCAGTGGGTTCCTTGGGCATTCCGTATACCGTGCAGGTCTCTTCATTCTGAGCGATGACAAAGCTTCCGTTATTTTTCATCTGCACCAGTCCTTTTGAACCGTCAGAGCCCATTCCCGTCATGATGACGCCGGTTGCCCGACCCACATAATACTGGGCAATGGATCGGAACAGATAGTCCACCGAAGGTTTGCAAGAGTTTTCCGGAGGATCATCGGTAATTTTAATTTTTCTGGTAATGCCGTCTGATCCGGCAATGATTTTCATCTGTTTTCCACCCGGTGCAATATAAATTTTCCCGGGTTCAATGGTATCCCCGTTTTCAGCTTCCTTGACGTGAAGGGGGGATTTATTATTCAGGCTGTTGGCAAGGGAAGCCGTAAACAAAGGGGGCATATGTTGCACAATCAATACAGGGGCTTTAAGATTGCCCGGAAGCATGGGGATCATCCGGGTCAGGGCATTGGGGCCGCCCGTTGAAATCCCGATCCCCACGATTTCCGATTTGGACCGAGTGACCTGTTTCTGGGCCATGGGTAGGGGCTGCCGGGGTTTATCCGTGATGGGGCCAGCAACTTTAGGCTGAATCTTTTCATGGATTTTAAATTTTGTTTCTTTCTGCTTTTTCAGTGCATTGACAATGGGTAAGATGGCAGCCCTTACTTTTTCCATGTTTTCAGCCATTTTACCCTGATCCGGTTTGGGGACAAAATCAAAAGCACCCAATTCCAGTGCTTTTATCGTCATTTCACTGCCTTGCTGGGTCAGGGTGGACAGCATGATGACAACCGGGGCATAAGATTTGTCTTTCAGGGCTTGAAGGACCTCGATGCCGTTTAACTCCGGCATCTCAATATCAAGGGTGATAAAATCAGGTTTCAGCGAATCGATTTTGGATAAAGCGATTTTCCCGTTATTGGCGGTTCCCACAACTTCAACAAAGGGAATTTCCTTTAAGACATCGCCTACTATTTTTCGATAGACAATGGTATCATCGATAACAACTGCTCTGAGTTTGTCCATTATTCCTTCAATACCTCATCAATATCCAGGATTCCGATTAACTGTTTATCGGTTTTCAGCACCCCTTTGAAAAATTTGCCTTTTGCACCCCCGATATTGGAAGGGGAGGGTTCTATACTGTCTTTCCTGGCCGAGACCACATCACTGATGGAATCAATCAGAAGGCCGATATGCTCGTCCTCTGAATTAACAATAATATTTCTGCTGTCTTTGCTTCTGTTGACAGGTGCAAGGCCCAGCTTTTTTCCAAGATCGATGATGGTGACGATCCGGCCCCTCAAATTCAAGATCCCTTCAATATAGTCGGGGGCCTGGGGAACTTTGGTGATTTCAAAATGTTTATTGATTTCCTGGATATTGAGGATATTGATGCCGCAAAGGGCGCCCCCAACAAAGAAAGTGGAGAATTCCAATTCATCTGAAAAAGTTTCTAGGATATCTTTGGTCATCTTTTTCTCCTTGCATTACACAAAATTAGGTTATCGGCTCAGACTCAATCTTTGGCGGACCACTTTCATGAGTTTTTCTCTGTCAAGCTTGATCTCATATTCATCAATCCCGACTCGTTTACCCTTTTCAATATGGGCCTCGCTGGCCAGGGAAGTGAGCGCAATAACAGTAAGATGCGAGTATTTCGGGTCGTTCTTAATCCGTTTGGTTAATTCAAACCCATCCATATTGGGCATTTCAAGGTCAGTGACCACAATATCAATTTCATCTGCCCGTTTGTTTAAGAGTTCCCAGGCGACGAGTCCGTCTTCAGCCTCAATAACCTTAAATCCATCCTCTTCCATAAAGGTTTTGACCTGATTTCGGAAAAAAGCGGAATCCTCGGCAAATAAGATTACTTTTTCGCCGGATGTGGCCATTTCAGCCGCTGCCTTTTCTTCTTCATTAAACCAGCTCGGATTCAGAATTTTTACCATCTCAAAAATATCCACCAGAAGGGTGGTGTGCTGGTTAATGATCATTGAACCTGAGATGGCCGGTTGTTTGAGGGTGCCTTCGTCGATATCAAGGTTTATTTCCTGGGCGTCAATGGGCGGCATGACCATCAGGCCGAGTTCTCTGTCTTTGATCTTGAATACAATGACCTCCTGCTGATCCCTGGGGGCAAGGGGCTGGAAATTCGCCACCTGTGACAGTTCATAGAGCGGCAGTGCGCCGCCTCTGTATTGAACGACTTTACTGTTGCCGATCTGTTCAATGTTCGATGATTGAATCCGTTCAATCCTCTCGACAAGATTGAGCGGTGCGGCAAAGTATTCAGACTCGGAATTTTTAAAGGTTAAGAGGGCAGCCTTGTCTTTCGCCGCCGCCGCCGCCTCTTCCGCGGCTCTGGTCATCTGCCCGGCCTCGGACACAGCGGACAGTTCGGCCATCTGGGCAAGGTTTGAAATATCAAGAATCAAGGCGACTTTCCCATCTCCCATAATGGTGGCGCCGGCATAGGCTGCACATTTTTTCAGGTGCCTGCCCACAGGTTTTACAACGATTTCCTCAGAATCCAATAATTTGTCCACCACCAGTCCGTATTTGAAGGCCCCTGCGGAAACAACGGCAATATTAATGGCGCTTGCGGAATGATACCGGCGGTCTTCATCAGTTCTTTGGGGGAAATCGGTATCGCTGTCCCGGGTGTCCAGGATCACACCCTCTTCAGTGATGATGTGGTGCTTGGATCTTCTGTCGGCAAGGTTCTGTCGTCGTTCAGGCAATTCTTCAGTGACGGCCGGATCATTGTAGGTTTTTTCAATGCCGAGCATGTCGGCAAGGTTAAGCAAGGGGAGAAGTTCTCCTCTAAGCCTTACCACTGCTGCATCTCCGACCTTTTCAATTTTTTCCTTGACCTGGGCGGCCGGGATTCTGAGCAGTTCGTTTAAATTGACCTGGGGAACGGCATATCTTTCATTGCCCACGGAGGTGATCTGGCTTGGAATAATGGCAAGGGTCAGGGGCAGCTTGATCTGGATATCGGTACCTTCTCCGGGTACGGAATCCAGCTCGATGATACCACCCAGATTGCTGATATTCGTCACCACCACATCCATGCCGACACCCCGGCCCGAAACATCGGTAACCTCTTTTGCCGTTGAAAAACCAGGCAGGAAAATGAGTTCCATCTTCTGCTTGTCGGACATTTCAGAAACCTGATGCTCGGAGATCAGGTTTTTTTCAACGGCGGAATTGGCAATTTTATTCGGGTGAAGCCCTTTTCCGTCATCGGAAATCACAATATTTACCTGTCCTGCTTCATGGAAGGCTTTTAAAACGATTTTTCCCGTGGGCTGTTTTCCCATCTGTTCTCTTTCCATGGGAGTTTCGATGCCGTGGTCCACGGAGTTCCGGATCAGATGGGTCAAAGGATCATTAATGGATTCCAGGATGGTTTTATCCAATTCAACATCTTTGCCTTCAATGATCAGATCAATGGTTTTTCCGAGTTGATGGGACAGATCTCGGACAACACGGGTGAATTTATTCAGGATATTGGCGATGGGCTGCATTCTTGTCCGCATGATGGCTTCCTGGAGTTCCGAGGTAATCATGTCGATTCTCTGGCTGGATAATTCGGTTGCTTTCTGGTTTGAGGAATTGATGCCTTGCAGCAATTGATTCCGGCTTAAAACAAGCTCTCCGGCAAGGTTCATCAGGGTATCCAGAAGGCCTACATTGACCCTGAGTGAGGATTGAGGTTTGGCAGCGGCATTCATCTCTTTTTCTGCAGAGGACTGAGCATCTTCCTCATTCTCCTCTGCTTTTCTAATTTCTTTTGCAGTCTGTATAGCCGATTGATTTTGGTTTTCAACGCGTGCCGGTTTTATCGTTTCCCGGACTTCCTGTTCTGTTGACGCGGCTTTTTGCGCTCTTAAGGGTTTCATGACAGAGGGTTCGCTACTCGGATGTTTAACAGTGGCGGCAACAACCATCTGATCTGAAACGGCATGGATGTATTGTTTTTTGATATCAAACAAAGTTTCCGTCATATCATATTCAATAATGGAGGCGAAAAGTACCTGAAACGGTATCCTGGCGGGAACACTGTCGTCATAAAGTGTTCCCACGGAATCAAAATCAATCCTGGAGTCGATAATGACCCCAGTTTTCTGTAAACTGTTCAACACCTCGATGGGATTTTTATCTTTTCTCTGAATATCATGAATTAAATCATACTCCACAAGAAAAATATTTTTTCCTTCTGATTTGTATTGCTCCATTTCAAAAAGCGATACCTGGGAAAAGATTCTTCCGTCCGGAAGGACAATATCCACAATTTTGGAAACCATTTCTTTTTTTTCTTCAGGAACCGTTGCCTTTGTAATATTTTCGAGGGCGGTGATATGCTGGGAAACATCCGTCTCATTGCTGGTCTCAATATTTTTTAACAGATTTTCAAGTTGATCAAACCCTTTTAACAAAACACTGATCCGTGTTGAATCTGGGATTAATTCTCTGTTTCGGATGAGGCCTAGGACATTTTCCAGATGGTGGGCAAGGTCTTTAATGGTGGTCAACCCCATGAATCCAGCCCCACCCTTAATCGAATGAGCAGCTCGGAAAACATTATTCACAAGATCCAGGTCTATGTTTTCACCCGCTTCCTCAATCGTCAAAAGATCGCTTTCAATATCTCCTAAATGATCAAGTGATTCTTCGATATACATTTGTAGGGTTTCGTCATCTTGAAACATATCAAATCTCCTGAATGGGTTGTCACACTGAAATGATAATAAACGGTCCAATACCTCTTATTGCAGCAATTTACAAAAGATATCATAAAAAGTCAAACTCAGAATGCTGAAATATAAGGGCAATACATTAAATTTTTCGCACAATATCATTGACCCGACAACCTGCTTCAATCTTGAGCAATGCGATGGTATTGGGTTTCGCATCGATAATGGAATGATGTTGAATATCAGTAAGTTCCAAAATCTTAAAAGGTTTCGGGTTTTGCCTGGGGGACAGAATTTCAATGGAATCCCCAAGGCTGACCTTGTTTCGGATTTCTACGATATAGGTTTGAGGTGCATCAATCCCGATAATTTTTCCGACGAAACTGTGGATTTCCCCTTTATGCCGGTTGTCGTAGTTTTGAAGGGTTTCGTCGGGTTTACCAAAATAGAACCCTGTACAATATTCCCGGTGAAACACCCGGTAGAGTTCGGAAAGCCATTCCGGGTTCATTTTGTAAGTCTCCGGAGTGCTGATATATCGGTCAATGGCATTTCGATAGGTTTTGACGACGGATGCAAGATAGTTGATTCCTTTCATGCGGCCTTCTATTTTGAGGGAGGTGATGCCGGCCTGGATCAGTTCGGGAATATGTTCAATCATGCACAGGTCTTTTGAATTGAAGATATAGGTTCCTCTCTCGTCTTCGAGAACCGGATGGTATTGGTCCGGCCGGAATTCCTCCACAACGGCATATTTCCAGCGGCAGGGATGGCTGCAAAGGCCCCGGTTGCTGTCCCGGCCGCTTAAAAAGCTGCTTAAAAGGCAGCGGCCGGAATAGGAAATGCACATGGCACCGTGAACAAAGACTTCTGTTTCCATGGGGGAATGCACAGCAATTTCCCGGATTTCGGTTAGAGATAATTCCCTGGCCAGGTTGACGCGTTTAACGCCTAAGCGATGCCAGAATTCTACGGTGTTTATATTGGTGGTATTGGCCTGGGTGCTGAGGTGAACCGGGATATGGGGAATGATGTCCTTTGCCAGGAGAAGGATTCCAGGATCAGAAATTATAACGGCATCCGGGCCGATCTTTCCTGTTTGTGATAAAAAGGCCTGGATTTTTTTCTGCTCGTGATTCCGTGAATAGATATTGCAGGCAAGATACGCTTTAACCTTATGCTGATGGGCGAAAGCAACGGCATTGATCAGTTCCGCCTCGGAAAAATTGCCAGAAAAATTTCTCAGACTGAAGTCATTTCCGGCCAGATAGACGGCATCTGCGCCGTAATGGACGGCGATTTCAAGTTTTTCAAAATTCCCGGCCGGTGCCAATAATTCAGGCCGGACCATTTTTGTTTTCGGATTGTTCTGCATTATAATGGTGCCCCCGGCGGGAATCGAACCTGCGCACAAGGATTAGGAATCCTATGCTCTATCCACTGAGCTACGGGGGCAAAGGCTATTGGACGATCAAATTCTGCCCCGGAAAAATCTTGCTTTTTTTGCTCAGATGATTCAAGGCAAGGAGCCGGTCCACCGGAATCTTGTATTTTTTTGCAATGGAAAGCGGACTGTCACCATTTTTAACCTTGTATCGGGTCACGGTTTCTTTAGGCGGTGAGATCTGCTTTCCGGATGCGATGGTCAGGCTCTGGCCCACAGTTAAGGTAGTTCCGGATAATTTATTCTCAGCCATGATGTTTTTAGTGGTGGTATTGAATTTTTCAGCAATGGCCCATAGATTATCCCCTCGCTGAACCGTATATTTTTGAACCGTTTTTGCTTTTTCAGGTTTTGCAGGCCGGGTGGCCGTTTTCGGTGTGCCCTGATCATCGGATGCATCCGGAATTCTTAATTTCCTTCCGGCAGTAAGCTTCCGCGCTTTCCCCAAATTATTGGCAGCAATTATGGCTTCCGGGGTTGTTTTGTATTTTTCTGCAATACTGAAGAGAGTTTCTCGTTTCTGTACACGATGGATCGTATAGAAGGCTTTGGGCTGGGGAGAATAGGTTGATTTAATGGAATCCGCTTTGGACAGAAACAGTTCGGCTTTTTCTTCGGGTACCCTCAATTGATAGGTTTCATCCGGCAGCATGGCATATCGGAGTTCCGGGTTAAGATCCTGTAAAACAGCCGCCTCCACCCCTATTTCATCGGCGATATCACTGAGCCGGACCTGGTTTGTTATTTCACAGGTTCTATAAGGAATGGGAGACAAGGGTTGCTCCAGGCAGATATTGTATTTTTCGAGATTATTGATGATATGAAGGGTTGCCAGAAATCTGGGAACATATCTGGCTGTTTCCCGGGGAAGTTTCTGATAAAGATCCCAGAAATTGTCCAGATAGTTGATTTTTTGAGTCCGGATGGTGCCGAGGACTCTTCCTTCACCGCAATTATAGGCGGCCAGGGCCGTGGTCCAGTCACCAAACAGGCCGTGAAGCTCTTTTAAATAATTGATGGCGGCAAGGGTTGCTTTTTCCGGGTCCATGCGCTCATCAATATAATGATTGCGGTTCAGCCCGAATTTATATCCGGTAGAAGGAATAAACTGCCATAATCCAAGAGCCCTTGCAGAAGAAAGGGCTCTCAATTTAAAGCCGCTTTCGATGAGGGGGAGCCAGGAGATCTCTTCCGGCAGGCCGGCTTTTTTTAATTCGGAAATAATATAGGGTCTGTATCTTTGAGACCGTTCAAGGGACTGGATAAAAAAGTTTCGCTCCGGCCCGGTCAGGCTGTTGATTTCATCCTGAACAAAATTGTTCATGGTGAGGGGGATTTCATTGTGGGGCCCGTTTGCTACGGTTTGACGGGAGGCGTAAATTTCAAGGATTCGTTTGGAAATCAGATACCGGACATCTTCTTTCTGCTGATAGAATTCAGGATAAGTTTCCGTTTCGATTTCCATAATGGATGCATACGCATCATCAAGGTTGCTTAAAGCGTCCTCTATTTTGCCCTCTTCCCACATTTCCTGGGCCGAATTGCAAAGTTCCAGGGCCTCATCGATTTTTTGCTGGGCAAAAAGGTCTGAATCCCCGTTTTCCTGGTCTGATGGATTTTCAGATTCCACGAGATCTGATTTTTCAGAATCGTCAAGGCCGGACTGGGTTGAAGATTTGCTCCCATTCATTCTTTTTGAACTCTGTTCAAAAGGTTCAAGGCCGGAGGCGGAAAGGCCCTGGGTGTTTATGGACTGCTCCGAGGTCGTGGCGTGAAATGATTGCTGGCAACCTGCAAAGATCCAAAAACATACTGAGATGATGGCAAGTTTTGATTTTAACATTTCTCTCCTTGATCCTTATGGGTTTAGTGTTTTGAGGGTTTAATTAATAAATTAGGCCGGCCTTGTCAAGCATATATGTTGCAGGCCCGCAAATAGTCCGGGAATATTCATAAATTCTCCTTGAATGTAGGGTAGGATATTGCTATTAATGGGACGGCAAAATCATGTGAAGTTAAGCATTATTATACAATCAGGACAGGAGGGGAAAATGACGGAATTAATCGATGTCAAAGCCAGGGAAATACTGGATTCACGGGGCAATCCGACCATTGAAGTGGATGTGGTCCTGGCCTGTGGGGCAAAGGGCAGGGCAGCGGTTCCTTCCGGAGCTTCCACGGGAACACGGGAAGCTTTGGAACTCCGGGACAAAATAGAAAACCGGTTCCTCGGCAAAGGGGTATTAAATGCCGTGGCCAATGTCAATGAGGTGATTGCACCGGAAATCATCGGCTATGATGCCATGGACCAAGCCGGTCTGGACCGGACCATGATCGATATTGACGGCACGGAAAATAAATCCAGGCTGGGTGCCAATGCCATTTTGGGTGTGTCCATGGCAGCGGCCAGGGCTGCTGCGGACGCCTGTGAAATTCCCCTGTACCGGCATCTGGGCGGGATCAATGCCAGGGTATTGCCGGTTCCCATGATGAATGTCATCAACGGCGGGGCCCACGCCGCAAACAACCTGGATATCCAGGAATTCATGATCCTTCCCTTTGGTGCGGAATCCGTTACGGAAGCCATCCGCATGGGTGCGGAAACCTTTCATCACCTTGCCAGGATTTTAAAAGGCGAGGGCCTCAGCACGGCCGTGGGAGATGAAGGCGGATTTGCCCCAAACCTGAAATCCAATGAAGAGGCCCTGGAATATATCCTGAATGCCATTGAGGCGGCCGGGTACAGGCCGGGCAAAGACATCGGCATTGCCCTGGATGCTGCAGCCTCGGAATTCTACAAGGATGGAAAATATATTTTCCAGTCCGAAGGCAGAAGCCTTTCAGCCTCTGAATTGATCGATTATTATGAAGCCCTCATTGATAAATACCCCCTGTATTCCATTGAAGACGGACTTGCGGAAGGGGACTGGGATTCCTGGGCCCTCATGACCGAAAGACTTGGTAACAACATCCAGATTGTGGGAGATGATATTTTTGTCACCAACCCCGATATTTTCCGGCGGGGAATCGAAAAAGGCATCGGCAATTCCATTCTGATTAAATTAAACCAGATCGGCACAGTGACCGAAACCCTGGACACGATTCAGATGGCAAAGGAATCAGGCTATACCACCGTTGTCTCCCACCGGTCCGGAGAAACGGAAGACTCTTTTATCGCCGACTTGGCTGTGGGTATCAATGCCGGTCAGATCAAGACCGGTTCCATGTCGAGAAGCGACAGAATCGCCAAATACAATCAGCTCATCCGGATTGAAGAAATGCTTGGAGACGGTGCCTCTTTTCCGAAAGATCTCTTTGTTTGATGGATTATGATGAATAAACGATAAATAAGGAAGGAAGAATGGCTCAGAATACAAAATATATTTTTGTGACCGGAGGAGTTCTGTCATCTTTGGGCAAGGGTCTGGCATCCGCGGCCATCGGCATGCTGCTTGAGAGCCGGGGGCTGTCGGTGACCATTCAGAAACTGGATCCCTATATCAATGTGGATCCGGGAACCATGAATCCCTTTCAGCACGGTGAAGTGTTTGTCACCGATGACGGCGCTGAAACAGATCTGGATCTGGGCCATTATGAACGGTTCACCCATGCCAAACTGGGTAAGAACAATAATTTTACCACGGGAAAGATCTATTACCAGGTCATCACCAAGGAGCGCAGGGGAGAATACCTGGGCGGAACCGTTCAGGTGATTCCCCATATTACCGATGAGATCAAGCAGAGTATCTGTCTTGTGTCCGACCTGGCCGATGTGGTGATTGTCGAAATCGGCGGGACCATCGGCGATATAGAATCTCTGCCCTTCCTGGAAGCCATCCGCCAGTTCAAGGCCGATGCCGGCGCTTCCAATGTTATTTATATCCATCTGACCCTGGTGCCCTATATCAAGACCGCCTGTGAAGTCAAAACCAAGCCCACCCAGCACAGCGTCAAAGAACTGCGCAGCATCGGAATTCAGCCCGACATCCTGCTGTGCCGGACGGAAAGCTATCTGTCCCAGGAGATCAAATCCAAAATCGCTCTTTTCTGCAATGTGGACACGGATGCCGTCTTTACGGCCAAAGACGTGGATTGCATTTACGAGGTGCCCCTGGTTTACAACAAGGAAGGGCTTGGGGATAAGATTCTCAAAAAGCTGAATATCTGGGCAAGGGCCCCCAGGCTCGATGAATGGCAGGAAATGGTGGACCGGATTAAGAATCCGAGATTCTCCGTGAAGATTGCCATTGTCGGAAAATATGTGGATCTGACCGAGAGCTATAAAAGTCTCAACGAAGCCCTGACCCACGGCGGGGTTGCCAATGATGCCAAGGTCCATCTCCAGTATGTGGATTCCACGACCCTGACGGAAGAAAACGTTGCCGAAACCCTTGCCGATGCAGACGGTATTCTGGTTCCGGGCGGGTTTGGTTCCAGGGGGATAGAAGGAAAAATCCTGGCTGCCAAATATGCCAGGGAACACAAGGTGCCCTATTTCGGGATTTGTCTCGGCATGCACATGGCCGTTATTGAAATTGCAAGGAACCTTTTAAAGCTTGAAGAAGCCAATGGTGAGGAGTTTGATCCCTATACCCCCTATCCTGTGATCTATCTGATGAAAGAATGGTATGACGAACACACCAAACGGATTGAAAAACGGGATGAAACTTCAGACAAAGGCGGAACCATGCGCCTTGGGGCTTATCCCTGCAAGCTGGTTCCGGACACCCTTGCCATGGCGGCCTATAAACAGGAGGAAATTTCAGAACGTCACCGTCACCGGTTTGAGTTCAATAATCTATATAAGGATAAACTTGTGGCCGCAGGCCTTGTGATCAGCGGCACCTCTCCGGACCATGAATTGGTGGAAATTGTGGAACTCAAGGACCACCCCTGGTATCTGGGCTGCCAGTTCCATCCTGAATTCAAATCCAAACCCAGCAACCCCCATCCCTTGTTCAGGGAGTTTATCAAGGCATCCTTAAAAAATTCAAAGAAATAAATCATGAGGAGAGGCGCAGAAATTTTGAATTTTGCGCTTCTCTTTGTTTTTCTGTGGTTTTCTTTTGCACGGGCCGATGAATCCGAGGCCGCCCAGGACGCCCGGCTTTCTGACCTGATCAAAAGGATCAAGCCGTCCATAGTGGCCGTGGGCACCTATTATTTCAATGATGTTCCCAAGGCCGCCTATCTGGGGACCGGATTTGTCATTGACAACGGGAAACGGCTTGTCACCAATTACCATGTCGTTTTGCCCGTGATCGAAAAAAAGAAGACTGCCTATCTCCGGGTATTTCATACTAATTTTCCCGACATCGGGATAAAGGCGGGGATTGTGGCCGTGGATGAATTTCATGATCTTGCCATACTGGAGCATGAATCAGATCCGCTGCCCTCGTTGACGCTTGGGGATTCCTCATCCGTAAGAGAAGGGTATGGGGTGATTTTTACAGGCTATCCCATCGGTCTGGTTCTCGGGTTGAATCCCACAACCCACAGTGGCATTGTTTCAGGCATTGCCCCCCTTATCAAGCCCAGCCCCACTGCCAGAATTATTGACGGGGACCTGATCCGGCATTTGAACAAACCCTATGATATTTTCCAGATCGATGCCTCGGCCCTGCCGGGGAACAGCGGAAGCCCGGTCATTCTCAGGAATTCGGGCCAGGTGGTAGGGGTCATCAATATGGTATTTGTAAAGGATAAAAAAGAACATGTCCTGTCGGTGCCCACCGGCATCACCTATGCCATTCCCTCGGATTTTATCAAGGCCCTGAAAAAATCAATCCCCTAACCGCCCGGCAAACAGATTTTCATGGCCGGCTCCGGTTAAGGCTTCGCAATGATCAAAGACAGAGCCTGGGTCAGTTTTTTAACATAGGGAAGATCCAGGAATTCATTGGGGCCATGGGCATTGGACTGGGGCCCCAGAACCCCTGTGACCAGAAATTTTGCCTCTGGAAATTTTTCACACAGCAGATTCATAAAAGGGATGGACCCGCCCTCACCGGTAAAACAGGGAGTGTGGCCGAAACAGAGGGAAGCGGCCTTGTTGATCCGGGTTTCAAGCTCACTGCCCATCTCCGGCATATCCCAGCCCTTGGCATGTTTTAAAACATTGAAATTCACCTGTGCCCCATAGGGCGGGTCTTTTTCCAGGACGGTTTTAATCTGTTCCGCAGCCGGCCCTGTGTCCGCTCCGGGCGGGGTCCGGATGGACAGCAGGAGCTTTGTGGATTCCCGGATAACATTGGCCGCCTTGTCCAGAGTCGGGAATCCTTCTGCACCGGTGCAGGACAGGGTGGGTTTCCAGGTCCCGGCAATGATGAGGTCAACAGGGTCAAGGCTTGTGGGAAGGGCCCCTTCAACCAGGGGGAGGTTGGATATCAGGCTGTTGCCCAGAAGGGCCGCCGTTGTTTGAATCTGGGCCAGCCTTTTATCAGGGATCGGGCCATGGAGTTCTTTGACCAAAATTTCCCCGGTTTTTGAATCCTCAATCCGGTCCATCAAGCGCCGTATGATTCTGAAGCTGGAGGCCACCATCCCGGAAGCGCCGGAATGGATGCTTTGGCTTAATATTTTTGCCTCCAGTTCACCCACAATGGTGCCCCGCAAAGAGGTAGTGATCCACATCCGCTCATAGTCGCCGCAGCCCGAGTCCAGACAGACCACCAGGCTCGGCGTGCCGATCCGGTCCCGAAGGGCTTCAAGATAATAATTCAAATCCCGGCTGCCGCTTTCTTCGCAGGTTTCGATGAGGATAACGCATCTTCCGTGGGGAATCTTATGGACTTGAAGGGTTTTGACGGCGAGAGCGGCAGCGAAGACGGCATATCCGTCATCGGCGCTCCCCCGGCCGTAAAGCCGGTTGTTTTCAATGACCGGCCGCCAGGGTCCCTTATGATCATCCCAGCCCTGAGCCGGGGGTTGTTTGTCCAGATGTCCGTATAAAAGGAGAGCCTCTTTATTCGCAGGCCCGGACGCCTCAATTTCAACCAGAAGGACAGGGGTCCGGTCTTCAGGGGACAGGATCTGAACTCTTGAGTTTTTAAGGGCCAGGCCTTTCAGCCAGGTTTCCGCCAGCTTCAGGGTATCCGTTAAAAAGCCAGATGATTTCCAGTCCGGTGCAAAAAAGGGAGATACGGCAGGGATGGCAATATAGTCCATTAAGGCCGGGACGGCGGATTCATCCCAGGTTTTTTCAATATATGTTTTTATTGAATTGATATTCACAATAATCCCCTTTATACATAATCAATATGAGACTGGGTAAAACCTACAGGAAAATAAAAGCGCTTACAAGAAAATAGATGTTGATGTCATAAAAACAGGATGGCTCGGATGGAATCCCAAATCACAATTGAGTGCCAAGAGATCAGGCTTGAGGGCAGGCTGACCCGGAATTCTTCACAAAAGGCGGTTATCGTCTGCCATCCTCATCCCCTCTACGGCGGAGACATGGATAATCCTGTGGTAATGACGATTGCCCGGGCTTTTTTTGAAAAAGGATTCACAACCTTGAGGTTTAATTTCCGGGGAACGGGGAAGAGCACGGGCGCCTTTGACAATGGAACGGGCGAGCAGGAGGATATCCGGTCTGCCATGGATTATATGGCGGATCAGGGATTTTTGGACATCACCCTGGCCGGATATTCCTTTGGTGCAAGAATGAATGCCGCCCTGGTTTCCCGGGGGTGCAGGGTAGACGACCATATTATGGTGTCCCCACCGGCAGGGTTCATGAGCTTTGACGATATTGATAAAATGCCGCACACGGGATTGATCGTGACCGGCGGAAATGATGAGATAGCCCCGCCGCAACTGATCTCCCGGCATATTAAAAGGTGGGGCATACATCCCCGGTTTGATATTCTGGACCATTGCGATCATTTTTATTCAGGCTGTCTTCAACGGCTTGAAACCCGGTTGATGGATTATCTTTCCGCAAAAGAAAGGGAAGGGCGGCCTGAAAATGGGACATAAAAAGAGCGGATAGCTTCCATATCGGCTCTCATATCTCCTGTGGGATGAAATACGGGACCAACGCCTATGGTTTTGTGCTGATAATCAATAAACCCGCACACAATAGGCACCTTTGCTTCACGGGCAATATGGTAAAACCCTGTTTTCCACGGGCCCGTTTTTCTCCTTGTGCCGGAAGGGGCAATGGTGATAACGAGTCTTTCCGTATTTTCAAAGGCCTTGGCCATGAAGGAGACCACATTGTTTTTTTCAGACCGGTTAACGGGGATGCCGCCAAGCCGCTTCAGTATGCCCTTAAAAGGCCATCGAAACATGGAGTCTTTTCCCATCCAGTAAACCGGTAGTCTAAGTTTAAAAATAATCAACAGAAAAAATACAAAATCCCAGTTGGATGTATGGGGTGCTGCAATCAGGACATATCGATGGGTGTCAGGGGATTTGCCTTTGGTTTTCCATCCAAAAAGAAAAAGCAAAACAACGGCGCCCAGATAAAAAAAGGGCTGAAGAATGATATTGTTCAAGAGAATGGGTGTCATGTCGCCTGCCGGATAATGGTTAAAAACAAATCCATTAAAATCCAGGCAAAGCCGTAAAGCAACCTGCCGGGCCCTGTTTTACACTATTAATACAGAGAAGACGGCAAATGGGTCCTAATTTATTTGTCAAGACTTTATTTTAAACCTCTTTTTTCAATCGATTCTGTAAAAATTAAAATAAGGCAAATTTGAGATATAGGCTTACAAAATAAATTAGAATCAGGATATTTGCTTTCGATAGTTATAAAAAATCAAAACTATTCCTTATAAAATTAAAATTATTGCTTGACAAAGAAACGGGGATTTGGTTAGGTTTTAATGAAAATAGAAAATGTTCATGTTGCGTCTTTTTTTATCTGAGTTGACATCGTCTGTTTTTTAATGCTGCAATTTATAAAACCTAATTTCATAAGGAGGAGAAACCATGCCGATCAAAGGGAAAACACTGACTCTGGACGGATATACATTAACCATTGAAGAGCTGATGAAGGCAGGGAATGATCTGTCCATCAAGGTCAAGGTGGCGGATAAAAACTGGCCCAAGATTCGCGAGTGCAGAGCACTGGTTGATAAATGGGCCAATGAAGAGCGCTGTATTTATGGTGTCAATACAAGCTGTGGCGGTTTGGTTGACTATCTCTTGCCCAGAGAAAGAGATAATGATTTTCAGAAAAACCTTGTTCGAAGTATTACTACCCAGGTGGGAAAACCATTTGAGGACTCAATGGTTCGAAAATTCATGATTGCAAGAGCCAATTCTCTCTGTCGTGGTTTTTCCGGAATCAAGGAAAAGAACTTGAAAATTTATCTGGATATGATCAATAAGCACGTTTTCCCGGTTGTCCCGAGAAAAGGGTCCCTGGGCACCAGCGGTGATTTAGGTCCCCTTGGCTGTATCGCCAGCGTTGCCTTTGGCGAATGGAAAGCCGTTTATAAAGGGAAGGTCATGCCGGGAAAAGAAGCAATGGCTGCTGCCGGTGTTGAGCTCATGCATTTGAATGCCAAAGAAGGTCTTTCCCTTATCAATGGAACCTCCGGAATGGTGGGTCTTGCCTGCACGGTTATTTCGGAAGCGACGAATACATTGAAAAATTCCGATATTATAGCTGCTTTTGCCATTGAAACACTCATGGGAAGATTTAATCCCTTTGATCCAATTGTACATGAACAAAAATATCACCCCGGTCAGTATGCCACTGCAATGAACTTAACAAAGCTGCTTAAAGGAAGTGAACTGGCAATTGATGAGATAGAACTCTCTTTAAAACTTCAGTCAACCCTCAAGGAGCACAAAGGGGTGTCTGTTGCGCATATCCCGGTTGAAGATGCTTACTCTATCCGGTGTACGCCTCAGTTTGTAGGGCCTACAAAAGAAGCGGTACAACATGCCCGTGAAGTTCTTTTAAGAGAGCTCAATTCCAGCAATGATAATCCATTGATTTTTACCGAACTGAATACCTTCTTTCACAACGGCCATTTCCATGGCCAGCCCATCTCCTTTGCCATGGACTGTCTGGGAATTTCCATGGTGAACCTGGGCGTGGTCAGTGACCGGAGAATTGACAGATTCATGGATCAGCACCACAGCACAGGGTTACCCCCCTTCCTGTGCAAAGAAGACACCGGGGTCCGCATGGGTCTTATGGGGGGGCAGTTTATGACGACCTCTCTTGTCGCAGAGAACAGAACCCTCGCCGTACCTGCTTCAATTCAGTCCATAACATCAACAGCGGATTTTCAGGATATTGTCAGTTTTGGTTTGATTGCCGGAAGAAAAGCCCGGAAAATTGTTGAAAACACCAATCACATCCTGTCCTTCGAGCTTCTCTGTGCAGCCCAGGCAGCAGACATCAGAGGGCCTGAGAAATTGAGTCCTGCCGGCAAAATTATGCATAAAGCCGTCCGGGAAACGCTGGAGTATATGAATTATGACAAGGTATATATTGATGATCTGGAAGAACTGAAAAAAAGAATTGAATCCGGTGAGTTCGTGGAAAGGATTGAAAAAGAAGTCGGCGAACTTCTGATCGTTCATGAAAAATAAAAACCGAGGATGACACCATGCCTAAAGAAAAATTAGGAATTGAAGAGCAGATTGAAAAGAAGATTGCTGATGCCTACAGGTTGAAATTCCTGGTTTCGCGCGAGCATCATGAAAAACTGATCAATTATATTCCCGGTGGTGCGACCCGAAGTTTATCTTATTTCAAACCCTTTCCCATCCACATCGATTATGGTGAGGGAGCCTTTGTCTTCACTCCTGAAGGCCATAAGCTCCTGGATGTCACCAATGCCTATGGCGCCATTGTCCATGGGCATGGTGACCCGGATGTGGTAAAAGCCGTCCAGGCCGGGATTGCCAGAGGGTCTCAGTATTCAAGCCCTACCCAGGGCCAGTACAAACTTGCCAAGCTTTTGTGTGAAAGGGTTCCGGGGTTTGACCGGGTCAGATTCCTGAATTCCGGAACCGAAGCCACCCTGTTTGCCATGAGAACGGCCAGGGCCTATGCGGGGAAAGATAAAATCCTGAAAATGGTGGGCGGCTTCCACGGCACCCATGACAGCGTGGCCGCCTCCACCAAGAAGAACGTCATCACAGCCGGTATTCCCAAGGGAATGACCCAGGATATGCTGGAAGTGACCTTTAATGATTTTGATGCGTTGGAAAAAAAGGTCAGGGAAAATGCCTCAGAACTGGCCGCCGTGATCATGGAACCCTTTTTGGGGGCCGGCGGGGTGGTGCTTCCGAAAAAAGGATATCTGGAGCATGCCCGTAAAGTCACCCAGGAGCATAAGGTCCTCCTGATTTTTGATGAAATTTTTTCTTTCAGGGTGGATACGGGCGGTTGCCAGAAGCTCTGGGGCGTGACACCGGATCTGACAACGGTGGGCAAGGTAGTGGGCGGCGGGCTTCCTATTGGTGTGTTTGGCGGGAAAAAAGAAATCATGAACATCTATTGTCATGAAAATACCGACAAGCCCCTTTACCATTCCGGGACCTTTAACGGTTATGAGACCGTTATGCAGGCCGGTTATGCAGCCCTGTCCAAATATGATGAAAAGGCCGTGGCCTATATCAACGGCCTGGGGGCAAGACTCCAGGAAGGCCTTTTGAAAAGTTTCAAAATCAATGGATTGAAGATCCAGTCCAACCGGATCGGGTCTCTTCTGAACCTTCATTTTTATAATGAACCCATCACCACGGCAGAACAGGTTTTAAAGTCAGAAGAAAAGCTCCATGCCTTGATGCACCTGTCCCTTTTAAACAAGGGGATTTTTACCATCCCCAGGGGGTTGTTCATCCTGTCAACGGCCATGACCAACAAGGAAATTGATTTTCTGCTGGATAAAATAGATGAAACCTTAAAAGAATTGTTGCCATTAATTCAAGAAAATTATAACCATTTACTCTTGTAATGAGGTTTGATTAATGTATTTCAAAAAGAGAAAATAAATGGTTCTAGACAAAATTGACAAACAGATTTTAAACACGCTTCAGGAGAATGGCAAAACAACCAATTCCAAACTGTCTAAAATTGTCGGGATTTCAGCCCCTGCAACCCTTGAAAGGGTTAAAAGGCTTGAGCTTGCAGGGGTGATTTCCCATTTTACGGCTGTATTGGACCCGGAAAAGATCGGGTTTTCGATCATGGCCATGGTCAGTATCAGCCTGAGTTTGAGTAGCCTGTCATCGGTGGCGGCCATTAAAAAACGGTTTGTTGCCTTGGATGAGGTGGTGGAATGCTACCAGATCGCAGGAGCCAATGATTTTGTGCTCAAGGTCATTGCAAAGGACATTAAGGCTTACGGAGAGTTTATGAATAAGAAGCTCACCCAGATAGAAGGGATTCAAATCATTAAATCCTCTTTTGTGATTGACAATGTCAAGGAAAAGAAAATGTTCATCCTTGACCTGAATGAGGAATACGGAGTCTAGAAAATATTACATTTTTCAACAGGAGAAGCAAACAATGGATAACAAAATAATTATAACAGCCGCCATTACAGGGTCTGTTCATATCCCCACCATGAGTGATTATCTCCCCATAACCCCTGATCAGATTGTGGAGGATGCCGTCAAAGCCCATGAGGCCGGAGCCGCCATCGCCCATATCCACGTGAGAAACCCGGAAAACGGCTTGCCCGTATCAGACCCGGTCCTTTTCATGGAAGTCTGCAGCAAGATCAAAAAAAGATGCAATATGATCCTTCTCCCCACCACCGGCGGCGGCATGAACCAGACCACGGAAGAAAAACTCATCCCCATCAAGAAACTGCGCCCCGAGATGTGCTCTTTTGATCCTGCCCCCTTTAATTTCGGCATTTTTCAGATTGCCGGCCGGTTCAAGGAATATAAATATGCCTGGGAAAAGGACTATCTGGAACTTTGCAAGAATGTGACCTTCAGGCCGACCTTTAACGACGATCTCATTTATGGAAAAGCCTTTCTTGAAATCGATACCAAACCGGAACTGGAAATCTATGAGCTGGGCCATATTTCCTATGTGAAATGGCTGTTGGAAGAAAATATGCTGAAAGCACCGGTTCATCTCCAGTTCGTTTTCGGCCCCATGGTGGGATGGATGGTGCCGTCGGTCAAGCATCTGGTATTGATCTACGACGAGGCAAAGGAAGTTCTGGGGGAAGGCAATTTTACCTGGTCTGTGGCTGCCGGCGGCAGGTTCCAGATCCCCATCACCAGCACGGCCATGGCCATGGGCGCACAGAATATCAGGGTCGGGCTTGAGGATTCCGTATATGCCGGCAAGGGCATCATGGCAAAGGCCAGTGCCGACCAGGTCAATATGGTCAAACGGATCGCCAAGGAGATGAGCCTTGAACCGGCGACCTCAGATGAAGCAAGACAGATTCTCAAACTTAAAGGAATCGATAAGGTGGCGTTCTGATTTTTTTTAAAAACTTTTTTACATATGGGCGTTTTTTAAAAAAACAGATGCGATTTGACAGAATAATGAAAAAAAGGAGGGCATCGTTGAATTATTCAGGTTATGCTTCAATTCATGCTCGGCATATTCCTAACAAGGTTTGCCTGATCGAAAGAACCCCTGCAGCGGGAGGAAGGCGATCCTTTACCTGGAAGGAATTTAATGACGAGATCAACAGAACGGCGAATTATCTATCAAAGGAATTGGGGGTCAGGCATGGGGATTTTGTCATGCACCTTCAGAAAGATTCTCTGGAATGGCTGGTCACCTATTTTGCCGTCATCCGTCTGGGTGCAGTCGTTGTTCCATTGAATTTTCGTTTTGAGACCTCTGATGTCCTCTATGCCGCCGAGGTTTGCAAGCCGGATGTTTTTATTCTCGGATCTGAATTTTTAGGGGTGGTTCAGCCGGGCCAAAAAGATCTTGGGACCATTAAAAAATATATCTGTATCGGCAAAGACATCCCCAAAGACATGATCGATTTCAAAACCATCCAGGCATATCCGGATATATCAGATGCCCTGGTGGCTGTTGACAGGGATCACGACCTTGCCATGATGTTCACTTCGGGAACAACCGGAAAACCAAAGCCTGTCCTCCATACCCATTATTCCATCAATAATACGGCCATTGGTAACGGCATGACCTATTTTGTCCAGAAGGATGATAATTATCTGTTCTTTTTGCCCTTATATCACAGCGGTACCATGTTTTTATGGGCTCCTTTTTATGCCACCGGTGCAACCGGGACCATTATCAGGGATTTCCGTGACCCCAAATGGATTATTGAAGCCGTTGCCGAGGAAAAATGTACGGACATGCTCTTTGTGGTCCCCATCGGTATTGCTGTTTTAAATGCCATTGCCAAGGGTGATCTGAAACTGGAGAACTATGATCTTTCTTCGTGGAAATATATGGAGATCGGAGCCCAGCCCGTACCCTTCGATATCATGAAACTCCTGGTGGAAAAACTGCCCTGTGCCGTATCCAATATTTACGGTATTACCGAGGGCGGCGGCGGGGGCTTGTTTAACCTCTATCCCGAGGATGTTCTTTCCAGACCCGGTTCCATCGGTAAACCCACCTTCGGGGTTGAGGCCAAAATTGTCGGGCCCACAGGGGAAGAGCTTCCTGATGGTCAGGTCGGAGAACTCATCTTCCGGACGCCCCGGATGATGCGGGAATATTATTCAAACCCTGAAAAAACAAAAGAAACCATAAAAAAGGGTTGGCTTTACACCGGAGATTTACTAAAGAAGGACAAAGACGGGTATTTTTATATCGTTGACCGGATGAAGGATATGGTCACCAGCGGGGGTGAGAATATTTTCCCGGTTGAGATTGAAGATGCGTTAATGGATCATCCCGACATTGATGATGTGGCCTGCATCGGATATCCCGATGACAGGCTGGTGGAAATCGTTCTTGCCGTTGTCCAGACAAAAGAAGGAAAAGAGTTGACGGAAGAAGAGGTGATCGAGTTTGCAAAATCCAAACTTTCCCTTTACAAGGTCCCGCGAAAGGTCATTTTTGACCGGGTCCCGCGGAACCCCACTGGAAAGCTGATGAAACCGCAACTCCGGGAAAAATATACCGGTCGAAGGGAGGCATTTAAAAAATTAGATTAGACACAAAACTGCGTTGTTTTGCTTGACTTCATCCTGAACTGAAAAAACGCTGCGTTGAGCGGGCCGAGTGAAGCGATAATTAGTTGGATTCCAAAAAAGTTGAAACCGGTGTGGGACTTTATATCAAGACTTGCACCACAATTTATAAACTTAACGTAAAGGAAAGGAACTAAGTTATGAAGCTGAAAAAATTTTTAGTGGTATTGCTTGTTTTGGTAGTCGGATCATTTATGTTCATTGCTCCTGCATCTTCTGAAGAAAAAGCGGATCCTCTTGCCAAATGGGCCCCCCAATTCGACCCCAAGGGCGCAAAATACAAATGCGTTGTTTCAAATGTATCCACCCCGGCCCTGGTCGGAACCTTTGCCGGCTTTGAGATCCGTGATGAACTCTGGAAACGGACCAACGGCCAGATCTATCTGGATTATAAACCCTTATCCATCCTGGGCGGCGAAGTCGAAGTCCAGAACATGGTCCAGATGGGGGCTGTTCAAGGCATCAGCGTCAGCTCCGTGGCGGCGACCAATCTCGGGCCGAGAATCGGTATTGTCAACCTGCCCTTTCTTGTGGATTCTTTTGAGAAACTGGACAAATTCACCGGCAATAAAGTCTTGTTTGATCATTTTTTAATGGCCATGGATCACCAGGGAATCACCGGTCTTGATATTACCGGCTACGGCAATTACGGCTGGGCCACCACGGTTCCGGTGAAAACCATTGAGGATGCCAAGAAAGTGAAATTCAGAATTGCAGAAGCCGCCGTCAACCAGCTCAGTTACAGAAACTGGGGTTTCAACCCCGTGGCCATGCCCTGGCCCGATGTCCAGGTGGCTTTGAAACAAGGGGTTATTACGGGTCTGGACCATACACCTGCGGTTTGTAACCTGACCAAGAAATTTGAAGTGGCTAAATATTTTACCCAGTTGAACTATGCCCAGGGTCTTTTTGTCTGGATGTTCAACAAAGCCTGGCTTCAAAGCCTTCCCCAGGATTTGAGAGACATTTTTGTTCAAACCGTCCATGATGTCTGCATAGAGAACAGAAAAAGAACCGCCACCTGGGAAGCCGAGCAGATTGCTGCTGCCAAGGCTGCCGGTGTTGAATTCTTCCAGTTGTCCGAAGCAGACATGAAAACCTTGAAAGAGCAGAGCAAGGGTGCCTATGATACCTATGCCAAGGAAATCAATCAGCTCTATCCTGGAGATAAATATAAACCTGCCGATTATTTGCAGGAAGTAATGGATTTTTTGAAATAAGACAATTGACTTAACCTCATACAGAAACAGGATCTGGCTTATGCTTGGGAAAATTTCAAAAAAACTGGATACGGTTCTTACGAATATTGAAGAATGGACCCTATTTGTTATTGTGATGGCAGCCTTGATATCGCTTTTCGCCAATGTGGTCTTGCGGTACGGCTTTAATTATACCCTGGCCTGGAGTGAGGAACTGGGCCGTATCGTCATGATTTATACCACCTTTGTCGGGACAAGCCTTTCCATTAAAAAAGGGGCGATGATCCGGATTGACGCCCTTGTCCAGATTTTTCCAAAGCTTAAGCCGGGCCTGAGTTTTTATTCCAATCTATTGATACTTTTTTTTGCGTGGATGATGATCTATTATGGGTATAAGATGACGCTTATGCAGTATACCACCCATCAGTCAACGATTATCATGCAGATCCCCCTTGTCATTGTTTACGCCATAATGCCCGTTATGGGCATTATGGTGTTTATCAGAACGGTTCAGGTATTGATTCAGGACATTAAACGGAAATAAGAGGAATCTTCATGGAAACAACTGATTTTATTATTATGGCCATACTGCTGGGATGTCTGACCACCTATGTGCCGGTTTTTTTAAGCCTGTTTATTGCATCAGCCGTCGGTTTCATGTTTTTTTTAAACATGCCCCTTGAAATGATGTCCCAGACCCTATTCAGAAGTCTGGATAATTTTTCGCTCATCGTCGTCCTGTTTTTCGTCCTCTGCGGTAATATCATGACCAAGGGGAAGATGGTTGAAAAACTCATCAGCTTTGCCAATTCCATGGTCAGTTGGCTGCCGGGGGGGCTCGGCATGGCCGGCGTCATCGGCTGCGGGCTCTTCGGCGCCATATCCGGGTCCACCGTTGCAACCGTTGTGGCCCTTGGCGGGTTCATGATTCCGGCGCTTTTAAGAAACAAATATGATGAGGGTTATGCCATCGGCCTGATGACGACCTCCCCGAACCTGGGTGTTATTATCCCGCCCAGTATCAGCATGATTTTTTATTCCATGATCAGCAATGTCTCCCTGGAAGGACTTTTTCTGACAGGGTTTATACCGGGGATTATCATTATTATCTGTGTCTGCCTTTATACCTGGATACTCTATAGGAACAGAAAAGACATCAACCGGTTGCCAAGGCCCCAATTTAGTCAACTGCTTGCGATTTTCAAGGAAGGCTTCTGGGCCATTATGCTGATTGTCATTATTTTCGGCGGTATTTTTTCAGGAGCCTTCACAGCCAATGAGGCGGCTGTTGTGGCCAGCGTTTATGCTTTTTTTGTAGAGCTGGTCATTTATCGATCCATGAATTTTGCCGATGTCAAAGAAGTCACCATCAGTTCGGCTATTACAACCGCTACCCTGCTCCTGATCGTCGCATCGGCCACTGTTTTCGGACGGTATCTGACCTTTGAGAATGTTCCCAGCCGGGTGGCGGAACTGGTCGTCGCCAGTATCCAATCTCCCATTGTCTTTCTTCTGGCCATGAATATCCTGCTTCTGATCATTGGTATGTTTATGGATATTATTTCCGCAACTTTGATTTTAGGTCCTGTCTTTCTGCCGTTGCTGGGGCCGTTCAATATAGATCCCATGCATTTCGGCTTGATCATGACCGTGAACCTGGCCATTGGATATTGTACCCCGCCCATGGGGGTCAGTCTCTTTGTCGTCGGCGCCATGACCAAGAAGGATATTATTTTTGTAACAAAGTCTTCCCTGCCGTTCATAGCCATCCAGATCGGGGTTCTCTTCTTTTTAACCTATTTCCCGGATCTTGTCCTTTGGCTTCCAAAGCTTTTGGGATACCATGCCTAAACAGAAAGGACGCTGGTCCTAAACCAAATCACCAAGCGCAAAAAAAAGCCGGAACTCAGAAATACGGTCTCTGAGTTCCGGCTTTGGATTTATGAGAGCGTCTTAAATTCCCTTATTGGTAATATTTTTATCGTGCATCACTCTTTCCTGGATTCCCCTGGAAACCTGCCAGGTTTTTTCAAACTCGTTCCAGAACTCCTTATTTTCATTTTTCCAGCCTTTTCCAAACCGCTGGTTAAAATGGTTTCCCAGCTTTTCAAACAAGAGTTTCCAGGCTGGTTTCCCCTTGCTTTGTTCTCCCATGAGTTCATCAATCAGCGCATCCAGTTCGCTTAAATGTTCTTTGGAAAGATAGGAAACCGCCCCTTTTTTGATGGATTGCATTAAAGAATCCGGGTTCATGGAATTGGCCGTCAGCATGATGGCGGGAATACTCCGTTCCACACATTCTTCCAGCAGTTGAATGCCGTTGACTCCCATGATATCCAAAATGGCAAGATCATATTGGGTTTCCATGATTTTTTCCGATGCGGATTCATAGTCCTGGGCAAAATCCACATCTGCTTCATCGAGGATTTCCTGTATGGTTTCAATGACATCCCATTCGTCATCAACGGCCAGTATATGTTTTCCCTTAAGAAAAGAAACAGGTTGTGTCATGTAATGATCTCCTTATAGAATTCATAAAAAAGGTATCGGCTGTATTTATCCTATTAAAATTTTGCAGATCACCTTAAAATGAGGATGAATATTAATTCAACGAACCATTCTTCCTAAGATTATAAAGTAATTAAACTTATGGAAAAAGTCAAGTGATTCCATGGGTTATAGAAAAAAAACTCTCTATAATTTCATTGCCTTAAAACTCGGGCAAAAGGGGTTAGAATAATTCCAACTGGATATCTGTCCGGCTCTTGCTTTTTTTCTTCGGCACAAGGGCCGGTAGCGGGGAGAAGTCCCCCTCTTGGCGGAAATTCGGTTGCGGGTCATCGGAATAAAGGGCATGCAATGATTTTTTTGTCGGTTGCGTGATTTCTTTCAATTCATTGATGATAATTTCCTTTTCCTGCCGGGTGATGACCGGGAATCCATAGGGCAGATTCGTGTGCTTGACGGGTTTTCCGGCAGCAGTTCTTTCTGCGATAAAGGAAAGGTGGGATTTCAGCCTGTTTTCCGTGGTTTCCCGGGCAAGCCGGAGGATATTGTTTTGAATCCCTGTTATGGAATCCAGAAATCCTTTTTCGATTTCACACCCGATGGAGTTTCTCGCAGCAGTCATGGCCGCTGCAAGGGTGGTCCCGGTGCCGAGAAAGGGATCCAGGACAATATCGTTTTTAACGGAATACATAATGATGAGCCGGTAGGCCAGCTCAAAGGGAAAAGCGGCGCTTCTCTTTCTTAATTCCTTATCATGAAGATCCTGGCGGCTGCCTTTGATATCAAACCAGATATCGGAGAAATAAAGATTTCTTTCTTCCCAGAAAATGGCGCTCTGCCTTCGGTTTTGTTTTTCAGTGTCCGATAAAAATTCCCGCTTGCCTCCTTTTCTGAGAATCAATATATATTCATGCTCCAGGGTGACATAGGCACCGGCCGGCAGCATGCCGGAGCCCATGAATTTATTGGGCGCATTGGTTTGCTTTCGCCAGATAATCATGGGCAGGGCCGTAAACCCGATTTGAAGGACATGCCGTAGAATCCGGCTATGGTTGGAATAGACGGCAAAATCCGATTGAAGGGTTCTTACGGCATCCCCGATATTGATACAGGCAAAGCCTCCTTTTTTCAAAACCCTGAAGGCTTCATCCCATACGGGATCAAGGGTTTGGTGCATGAGTTCAAAGGCTTCCGGCCCCTGCTTTTTCTGAAGGGCCAGGTCCAGGGCTTTGTTTCGACCGGCAAAAAGACCGTCCCACATTTCAATCATGGGATAAGGCGGGGACGTGACAATGAGGTCAATGCTGTTGGATGGAATTTTATCCATCCGCGTTGCGTCCTGGATCAGGATGGTATGGGTGGTTTCCATGGGGGCCTCATGTTGTTGGTTCTGCAATAGCTAATAAAATATAACCGGAAATTAAAATCCGGAAGCCGAGTATATCAGCCGGAAAAGCCTTTGTATATGATTTTTGTCTTAAATAGATTGACGATAATTCAATGAAATTATATGTTGAGAAAATTTTAAGTGAGGCCAAACGACAGAGGATAAAGGATGAATAAATTATTTAAGGCCGGTGTGGTTCAGTTTGATGTGGAATGCGGCCGGATCGAGGCCAATCTTGCAAAATTATTTGAGTATCTTGAAAATCTTGCATCTAAAAGGGTTTCACTTGCCGTTCTGCCGGAGATGTTTCCCTGTTCTTTTGACAATGAAAATCTGAGGGCGCATTCACAATCAACTCCGGACCTTATTGAAAGGCTTTCCGTCCTCGCGCTGGAACATGGAATGGCCATTGCAGGCACCCTCCCGGAACAGGAAGAAAACCGGATTTACAATACCATGGTATTCATTGACACAGACGGGAAACTGAAAGGAAAATACAGAAAGCTTCACCTGTTCAGGCCCACGGGGGAGCACCTGTATTATACGCCGGGAAACGAAGTGGTCACCGTGGATTCAACCCTGGGCCGGATCGGGCTCATGACCTGTTATGATCTGAGGTTTCCCGAGATTGCAAGGGCCTTATTCCTCAAGGGCGCTCAACTCCTGGTGGTTTCCGCCCAATGGCCGGAACCCAGGCAAGACCACTGGGAAACCCTGATCAGAGCAAGGGCTATTGAAAACCAATTGTTCATGGTCTGTTCAAACCGGACAGGAACGGAAGCGGGTCTGACCTTTCCGGGGATGTCCATGATTGCTGATCCCATGGGAAAAATTCTTGTCCATGCCGATTGCAACACCACCTCTGTTTTTACGGAAATCGATCCTGGGGCCGTGCGAGCCGTAAGAAGCCTGATTCCCTGCATGACGGACCGCCGGGCGGAGGTGTATGGATAAGATCCTCGGATTCGAAGAGATTAAAACCCGTTGCGCACAGTATAAGGCTGCCGGGAAAAAAATTGTCTTTACCAACGGATGTTTTGATATTCTTCACGCCGGACATGTGAAATATCTGACAAGGGCGGCCGGATTCGGGGATATCCTCGTCCTGGGGCTGAATTCCGATCATTCGGTGAAATGTATTAAAGGGGAGAAGCGGCCGGTGATCGGGCAGAACCATCGGGCCTATGTTCTTTCAGCCCTTTTTTGCGTGGATCATGTGGTTCTTTTTGATGAACCCGACCCGAGGCGGTTGATAGAGGCTGTCTGTCCCGATGTCCTGGTCAAGGGGGCGGACTGGCGGGAGAATGAGATTCTCGGCGGTGATTTTGTAAGACAAAACGGGGGAAGGATTGAGAGGGTTGATCTGGAGCCTGACATTTCCACGACAAGGATAATTCAGCGGATCGGTGAACTCTATTATGGAAGATAAGGATATCCGGATTTATGAATTCGAGCATCTGAAAAAAGAGGCCGACCTGGTTCACGGTATTTTTACCCGGGCCGAAGAAAACGGCGGTGACCCCTCCGGTTCTCTGAATATCGGCATGGCTCCGGGGAACGGATATTCGGCTGCGGCAGCGAACCGAAAACTCATCACCCGGAAAATGGGCCCGGCACCCCTTGTGTTTTTGAATCAGGTTCACGGGGATACGATCACGGTATTGAAGAAAGAGAGCCATGATTTGTCCAATCTTTTTGAAATTGAAAAACAAGCATACCAGGCAGACGCCGCCATCACGGATATGAAAGGGGTGTTTCTTGTGATCCAGGTGGCCGATTGCCAGTCCGTCATGCTCTATGATCCGTATAAAAAAGTCATTGCCAATATCCATTCAGGCTGGCGGGGAAGTGTATTGGATATTATCGGCAAATGCGTGGATAAAATGGTTCTGGAATTCAGTTGCCGGCCGGAAAACATTCTGGCCGGGATTTCTCCTTCCCTTGGGCCCTGTTGTTCTGAATTTATTCATTATAAAGAGGAACTCCCTGAACATTTATGGAAGTATAAACAGAAGGACAAAGACTTTTTTGATTTTTGGGCCGTGAGTCAAGACCAAATCATGGAAAAAGGGATTAAAAAAGAAAATATCAGAAATATGGAAATCTGCACCAAATGCAGGACCGACCTTTTTTATTCCTTTCGGGGAGAAAAGACCAGGGGGCGGTTTGCCTGCGCGATTTCCATGATTTGATCCGGTGTTTTTTTCACATTGACTTGAGATTCAGCATATGCTATTTGCTCTCAAGGTAAATTGATCTTTGACGGTCGGAAAAGGGTGTGGAAAGGCTATAGATGAAGAAAAAAACCGATGGTTTATTCAGGGAACTCGGATATTTCGCCAGCCTTGGAATGTCGGTGGCGCTTTCTATTTTTCTGGGTCTTTTCCTGGGCCTCTGGCTGGACAAGAAATTTGATACAGACCCGGTTCTGATGTTTATCGGCCTTGCGCTGGGGATTGCAGCAGGGTTCAGCAATATTGTCAGGGCAGGGAAAAAGGGAAGAAAATTTTAATGCAGGATGTTCAGAAAATTATTGATTTTATTACAACCTCAAACTGGTTGATCTTGTTGTTTGCAGGATTGATCGGCCTGATGACGGCCCCAACGGAATTTGCCCTTGGGATCGTCCTTGGTGGTTTGATCGCGGTCATTAATTTTCATCTTCTGAAAAAGACCCTGAAAACCGTTTTCAATCCCAAAATTGTATCAGAGAATGGGCGCTCCGTGGTGGGGGGCACTCTGATTAAATATTATATTCGATTTGGAATAAGCGGTTTGATGATCTATCTGCTTATATCAAACCATATTGTTCATCCGCTGGGTCTTCTGGCAGGTCTATCGGTGGTGGTGGCAAGCATGTTCCTGGCGACTGTGCTTGAGTTAACGAGATTATTTTTCAAGGAGGCGGTATAAAGTGGGACATCCATATTTAATTCTTACTTCATTGTTCGGACTGTTTGGTCTGGACGGGTGGGCGGCAAAAAACCCCCATGTCACCTATATGTGGCTGGCAATGATTGTTCTGATTTTTTTCGGCTGGCTGGGCGGAAAAAGTATCTCCATGGTGCCGAAGAAAGCACAGAACGTATTTGAAGTTCTGATTTCAGGTCTTGAAGACTTCATGGTCACCATTACCGGAGACGAAGGAAGAAAATCTTTCCCCCTGGTTCTGACCATATTTATTTTTGTTCTGTTCGGCAATCTCATGGGACTTGTTCCTACGTTTTTCCCGCCCACGGCAAACATCAATACCACCCTTGCCCTGGCCATCATCGCCGTTGCATGGAGCCATGTGATCGGTATCCAACTGCATGGCGTAAAATACATCAAGCATTTCCTCGGGCCCATACCGGCCATGATCCCGCTTTTCCTGCCCATTGAAATCATCGGTCATACCGCAAGGGTTTTATCCCTGACCTTCCGTCTTTTCGGAAATATGGCCGGGCATGAGTTGGTTACGATTATTCTGTTAACCCTGGGCGGAATGTTCCTGGCACCCCTGCCGGTCATGGCCCTTGGGACCTTTGTGGCCCTGGTTCAGGCCCTGGTATTTTTCCTTCTCTCCACCATGTATATTGCCGGCGCGATTGAAGAAGCCCATTAATTAGGCGTTTTACGGGAAACGGAAGAAGCCCGTTATTTTATATTAATTTTTTATTCAAATAAGGAGTAAAACATGGAATTTCTAGTAGCAAGTGTTTGGGCAGCAGGTCTTGCCATCGGTATCGCAGCCTTTGGTGCTTCCATTGGTCAGGGTCTTGGTCTTTCAGCCGCAATGAGCGGTATTTCAAGAAATCCGGAAGCAGCCGGTAAAATCCAGGTTAACATGCTGATCGGTCTTGCCATGATCGAATCTCTTTGTATTTATGCATTGGTTGTCGCCTTGATTCTGATGTATGCTCATCCCGCACTGACTGGTGCAGTAAAAGCAGCATTTGGCGCATAAGCCGAAAATCTGAATCAGACAGATAGTTCCGGGGGTAAGGCGGTTTTTGTCTTACCCCCTTTTTTATGCCCGTTAATGATTTTTCTTGCCTGGCACTGCCAATATTGTTATATTTTTCGTGAACATGCAGCGGTCTGAGACGGTATCAAACAAATTTTTATACTCTTTGTGTGGTTTTTAAGGTGGTCAAATGAATTCCCAGTCCATTGAGTTTGACAGGGTCAAGGCGGATTCACCCTTACCAAAAATTGTTCGCAAATCATTTCGTATTCCGGTTGAAGATCAAAAAAATATTTGGATAATGATCAATAATACACCCTATCCGGTTCAGGATATCGGTATGGATGGTCTCAGCATCACGGTCAAGGACAACCTGACCTTTTTTGTGGATCAGAATGTTTCAAACTGTGAGTTTCACTATTTTGACACGGCTCTTCAAAATTTAAACGGGCGTATTGTGCATATATCGGCAGCGGTGGGTCAGGATTGGAAATATGGGATCCAGTGGGAGGGGCTTGAAAAAAAGGTTTCTGATCGGATTTTGAGCATTGTCTGTGAGATGAAGTCACAATTGCTAAAAAAAGGCCAGGGTCCGGCTGACCCTATCTGATAAAAGCAATGAATAAAAAAAATAATATTATGGACAATATTCTTGTCGGTCATGGAGATGAAGGTGAATGCCATTCTTGAGGAACTTGAGAAGGAGGATTAGTGGCCATTATCGTTTGTCCGAAATGTGAAAAAAAGCATGCTGTCAATTTAGATACGATTAAGGAAAATGCAGTTCCGGGAAAAAACATTGCAGCGCGATGTAAATCCTGCGGACATAAATTTCCCGTGGCCCTTGATGACCTTTTTGCACAAGACAAAGAACCGGCGGCGGAATCAAAATCAGCCATCCGGAGAATCTGTGTGACCTTGAGCAAAGGCGGTGTCGGCAAGACCACCACCTCCGTCAACCTGAGTGCCGGCCTTGCCCTTGCCGGGTATAAGGTTCTTCTGGTGGATACCGACACCCAGGGTCAATCCTCCTATATTCTGGGAACAAAGCCGAGAGCAGGTCTGACTGAACTTTTGACAAAAGAGCTGAGCCCGGAAGAATGCATCATCCGGGCCCGGAAAAATCTCTGGCTTCTGTCCGGGGGAAAATCCCTGGCAGGTGTAAAAAGAATTATCGACCGGAAAAGTTTCGGAGCCGAATGGACCATGTCCGAGGCCTTAAAAGGACTGGATCATCGATATGATTATGTCATCATTGATACGGCGCCGGGCTGGGATCAATTGATCGTCAATGTTCTTTTTTATGCGACGGAAGTCCTGGTGCCTGTGGCGCTGGAGGTCATGCCGCTTCAGGGATTGGCCGAATTCATGAAAAGCCTGGGGTCCATCCAGAAATACAGGAAAGAGGTTGTTCTGAAATATATTGTCCCGACCTTTATGGATACACGGGTTAAAGGTCCGGAAGCCATATACACTCAGCTCAAAAAGCTTTATCCGGAATATATCTGTACACCCATACGCTACAGCGAGAGCCTTTCCGAGGCCCCGTCCTATGGGAAATCCATATTTGAGTTCGCCCCCGGCTCCACCGCATCGGCCGATTACAGGGAACTCGTAAAAAAAGTGACACAGGATAACAGGGCCGCTCTTCTTTGATCAGGCAAAAAGCCCCGGCATGATTCGCTCAGGATGCAGGGCCTTTTTGCCTGGTTTGGGTCACAAACTGTCTATTTCTTCTCTCGGGATAACCCTGATGTTTTTTTCGCTTAATATTTTCAATGCCTTGTTATGATCATCAAAGCGGAAAACCATGACGGCATTTTTACACCTGGGGCTTGAAAATGCGTACATATATTCCACATTGACTTCATTTTCGCTGAGCGGATCCAATATCTGATTTAATCCGCCGGGCTGATCTATGACCTCAACGGCCATGACCTTGGTGAAGCCAACGGTAAATCCTTCTTTTTTCAGGGCCTTTTCAGCCTTTTCATTGTTGTTTACAATCAGTCTCAGGACACCGAAATCGGTTGTATCGGCAAGAGACAATGCCCTGATATTGACCCCGGCGTCCCTTAAGATGGCAGTGACTTCCGCGAGACGGCCTTCCTTGTTTTCAACAAATATGGATATCTGCTCTGCAAACATGATCCTTCTCCCCTTGATGTCAATATGGGTTCAAATGGTTAATACAGTTTTCCCTTGAATACAGGTTTCCTTTTTTCAAGGAAAGCCCCGGTTCCTTCTTTGGCATCTTCACTGACCATAGTCAGGCCGAAGGCATCGTTTTCGATCCTGCATCCGGTCTCCAGATCGGTTTTCAGACCATTCTGGATAACTTCCTTAGCTGATCTCAAGGCCACACTGCCTCTGGATGCGATGAGTTCTGCGGTTTTCATGACGTCTTCCATGAGCGTCTCATGGGGGCAGATCTTGTTGATAATGCCATAAGCCAGGGCTTCCTCGGCCTTAATATTTTTCCCGGTAAATACCATTTCTTTGGCCCGGTTAACACCGACAAGCCTTGCCAGGCGCTGGGTTCCGCCAAATCCGGGAATCAGTCCCAGGGTGATTTCAGGCAGACCGAAAATCGCTTTCTCCGACGCATAAATAAAATCACAGGCCAGGGCAGCCTCGGATCCTCCGCCCAGGGCAAATCCGTTGACAGCGGCAATGGCAGGGATGGGGAGGTCTTCGATTTTTGAAAAAATCTTCTGGCCTTTCCGGGAAAAGGTCTTTGCTTCAAGGGGATTCATTTTTGCCAGTTCGGCAATGTCTGCACCGGCAACAAAGGCCTTATCGCCTGCACCGGTAAGGATCAGGACACGGATTTCCTGATTCTCTCTGATCTGGTCAAGGGCCAGGTTGAGTTCATCAAACAGGGCATTGTTCAGGGCGTTCAACGCTTTGGGCCGGTTAAAAAACAAGGTGGCGATAGGTCCTTTTTGTTCAAGAATAATGTTTTCAAACGACATGCGAGTCTCCTTTAAAATCTATAATTGTTTTGGATTAGTGGTATCGATATATTTTTCAATTCCATCGGCGATGGCTTCACACACGGCTTTTTGATAAGCGTCCTCCATGAGGCGCTTGCCTTCTATTTTATGACTGATAAAAGAGGTTTCAACAAGGATGGAGGGCATCCTTGCCCCCAGAAGAACATAGAAGGGAGCCTGTTTTACCCCAAGATCGGTAATGCCTGAATATTTGGCCTTCATTCCCTTTACAAAATTCTGGTGGACAATATTGGACAGCCTTGTGGATTCTTCGATTTTGGCATTTTTCATGAGATCACTTAAAATATAGTCCAGGTCGGAAATATTTTTCTCAGAGGTTGCATTTTCTCGGGCTGCCACGGCTATGGCCTGGCTGTCTGTGGCAAGGTTGAGAAAATAGGTTTCAATGCCCTTTAGATTTTTATTTTTGGCGGCATTGCAGTGAAGGGAAATAAAAAGGTCTGCCCTTTGTGTATTGGCAATGGCCGTTCTTTCCTCAAGGGTCAGTTTTTTGTCCTCGGTTCGGGTCAGCAATACCGTTAATTTTAGACGATCCCTTAAAATGGCGGCCAGCCGTTTGGCCATTTTCAGGACAAGGTCTTTTTCCCATTGATTCGGATAATATCCAGGGGCTCCCGGATCTGATCCGCCATGCCCCGGATCAATAACGATTTTCCTGACCCCCAGGGCAAACTGGCGTGTGATATTGGAGGATTGCAGGTTATCGGTGGTGAGTCCTGTGCTCTTTTTTTTCGGTTCAGATTTTTCCGAATCCGCAACCACGGGTGGAGATGAAATGGGGGGGCTGCCGTTGGATCCTTTTCCCCAGACATCAATGACAATCCTGAAAGGGTCCTTTAAAGAAAAAACCTTATAATTCTCAAAGGATTTGATATCCACCACCACCCGAACCGTATGGGGCAAATATTGTCCGGCCCGGGCCTGGATCAGAAGATTGTCATTGATGGGGGTATGTTCTGCAATTCCTCTCCCCAGCCGGGTCTGTTCAACATCCACATAAAGGCGCTGGAAAGGTTTGTTAATATCCGGGTCTTTGTTGAGCAGTCTGTGGGAATAGTCTCGTTCATGGCCTACATTGACGACGATCCGTGTATATTCCGGATTGGACCAGACCCTCAGGTCCGTTATAACGCTGTCGCCGGTTGGTGATGGGATTTCGGTGGGTGAAGATGCTGTATCAGAGTCCTCCGGGGGAGCCGTTATCTCCGTTTCCGGTTTTTCCTCGTTCCGGCTTTCAGGTTCCGGAGTTGTTTCTTCCCGGATAGGTTTTTTATTTTCAGGCTTTTCTTTTTCTTCAACGGCTTTTTGGACCAGGTTCCCGTTTTTGGTCTCTTCTTTTTTGGAAACCTTGGGATTGAATTTTGGTGAATCATCTGAAGGAGGTGGGGGAGGCTCTTCAACGGGAATCGGGGTTGAACTCGTAATGGATTTTAAAAGTGTTTGAGCGTTTCCACTGTAAGCGCTTTGGGGATATTTGTGTCTCAGACTGACCAGAAGATTGGCGGCACGTTCCTGATGGGTTATTTTCCCGGAAATTCTTGCAAGGTTCAGGTTCAACTGGGCAGCCTTATACATACCGGCCGGAGCCCATGAGCTTTCCGGGTGCTGCCTTTGGATGGCCTCATATTTTGAAATGCAGTTGAGCCATTCCGTCTCCTTTTTTTTCAAGGATTCGGAGTTTCTCAATTTTTTATAGCAGTCATCTGCCTGGAGATATAAATCTTTGGCACTATCCGGCCATCCAATAGCAGGGGAAATAAAAATACCCGATATGAGGATGAAGAAAAGAAAAATGGCTCGTATGGATGGTTTAAGCGCCTGCATATGTCATTTTAATGCTTTTTGTTTTAAATCATTTAAAAAAACCATTGCTTCCAGGGGAGTCATACTGGAAATATCAATCTTTTCCAATATTTTTTTTAGAGATGGGTCCTGGCTTTCAAATAATTCCAGTTGATGGGTATCGGCTTTCTTTTTTCTTTTCTTTTTTTCAGGTTCCGGCAGATTCACGGACTGGACTGTATTGTTTTTCTGTTCTGTTTTGGCCAGCATTCTCTTTGCAATGGCAATGACCCTGTCCGGTACACCGGCAAGCCGCGCCACCTGGATGCCGTAGCTTTTATTGGTCCCTCCCCGGACAAGCTCCCGTAAAAAAACAATATTATCGTTGAACTCTTTAACTGCAATATTATAATTTTTAATTCTGGGTTTAAGCTCTTCCAGCTTTATCAATTCATGGTAATGGGTGGCAAACAGGGTTTTAACCCCTTTGCCGTCAAGATCATGAAGATATTCGGCAACAGCCCAGGCAATGCTCATGCCGTCATAGGTGCTGGTGCCCCTTCCGATTTCATCCAGAATGACAAGGCTTTTGGGGGTGGCATTATTGACAATATTGGCGGTTTCCTCCATTTCCACCATAAAGGTGCTCTGTCCTGAAGAAAGGTTATCCAGGGCCCCGACCCGGGTGAAGATCCGGTCTACAAGGGGGAGTGAAGCATTCCTGGCCGGAACAAATGATCCCATCTGAGCCATGAGAACCGTCAGGGCCACCTGGCGCAACACGGTTGATTTGCCCGCCATATTGGGCCCGGTGATGAGCAGAATCTGATTTTCCGTATTATCCAGGCGAATGGAATTGGGGACAAACCGCTCCCCTTTGATGAGTTTTTCCACCACCGGATGCCGGCCGTCTTCGATGATGACGGCATCATTTTCATTGATCAGGGGTTTGGTGTATCCGTTTTCCGATGCCGCAAGGGCAAGACCCTGGAGGGCATCCACGATGGCAATGAATTCCGCTGTTTTAAGGATCAGGAAGGATTTTTTAACCACCTGGTCCCGGAGGGTGCAGAAAATATCATATTCCAGGGCATTCCGTTTTTCCTGGGCATTGAGAATGGTGGATTCAACGGTTTTCATATCATCGGTGATGAATCTCTCCGCATTGACCAGGGTCTGTTTCCGGATATAGTGATCCGGGACGGATTCAGCCTGGGCCTTGGATACTTCGATAAAATACCCAAAGACTTTATTATATCTGATCCGCAGGGAAGACAACTTTGTTTTTTCCCGTTCCGTGGCTTCGGCCTTGGCGATCCAGGATTTTCCATCCCTGGAGATCAAAAGGAGTTCGTCCAGCTCAGGGTTGAAACCATCCTTAATGAGACCGCCCTCATTCAATACATGGGGAGCATCCTCCCGGATGGCCTTTTCAATGAGATCGGCCAGGGATTCAAGCTCTTTTAAGGCAATATCATGATCTTCCAGCTTTTCCCCGTTGATGAGATCGTTTTTAAACAGGCTCAATTCCTTAAACAGCAGGGGCAGCCGTTTTAAAGACCGTTTCAGGGCTATCATATCCCTTGCATTTCCCTGTCCCATGGAAATTTTGCTGCCCAGGCGTTCAAGATCGTATACGGATTTTAAATGGGTGATGATCAATTGATGAATATGAGCGGCCTTTGTGATTTCTTCAATACAGTCAAGACGGCGCCGGATTTCTTGAATATCGGTCAGGGGATAGCGGACCCAGTTTCTCATAAGCCGGGACCCCATGGCCGTGACGGTCCGGTCCAGGACATGGATGAGGGAGCCTTTTTTATCCAGAGTCTGGATATTAACGAGGAGTTCCAGGTTTTTACAGGATTTGTCGTCAATCACCAGGAAATTTTTCAGGTCATAGGGGCTGATCTGAAAAATATGATTTGTCTCCTGAAGCTGGGTCTCTTTCACATAGGACAGAATGGCCCCGGCCGCAGAAATGGAGGCATTCATCCGCTCAATACCGAAGCCTTCGAGGCCCCGGGTCTTAAACCGGTTTAAAAGCGCTTCCTTTGCTTCTTCAACATCAAAACAGGTTTTATCCAGAAAGGTGATCTGCCGCCCCTGAAACAGCCGAAGAAGAGGTTTAAAGGCAGGATCTGTTTCAAAATTCCCGGGCAGCAGGATTTCCCTGGGGTCGACCTTTAAGATTTCATCCAGGAGCTGAGGGGGAATTTTGGATTGTCTGCTTTCCACTTCTGTGGTCTTAAAGGTTCCCGTGGAGATGTCAAGATAGGCAATTCCGGCAGCCTCGCGGGTTTTTGACAGGGCCAGGAGAAAATTATTGGCGGTTTTATCCAAAAGCTCTTCATTTAGGATCATTCCCGGGGTAATCACCCGGACCACTTCTCTTTTTACCAGACCCTTGGCAACCGAGGCATCCTCCATCTGCTCACACACAGCCACCTTGCACCCGTTTTCGATGAGCCTTGCAATATAGGTGTCGGCGGCCCGGCAGGGAACTCCGCACATGGGAACCGGGGCCTCATCATTCTTATTTCTTGAGGTCAGGGTGATTTCAAGGATGGAAGCAGCCTTGACGGCATCTTCATTGAACATTTCATAAAAATCTCCCATCCTGTAGAATAGAATTGTATCTTTATGGGATGCTTTGATGGACAGGTACTGATCCATCATGGGAGTATTCTTTTTTGGATTCATGGGCTATTTTTGAAACCAGGATCAATGACTGACAACGGATTGTCAGGCGTCTGAGCCCCGGTTTGGAGCCTCTTCCGGTAAATTCCCGTCAAAAGCAGTCTTGTTTTCAATTTCCTTTTTGATATAGGGGTCATGCTTAAAAACATCCAGTTCTGTTTTTAATGATTCGATTTCTTTTTGAAGGCCGGCAATGCTTGCATTTCCTTTTTTGATCTGCCTTTTTAAGCCGAAGACCGCCACAAGGCCTTTAATCCCGGCCAGAATCAGGCCCAGGACAAAACAGATCCCGAAATAGGCGATATTTTGAAGCGGGGGCAGGGCCCAGCTCCACCCGGGAACTTTGAGATCAAAATTCAGGAGGGGTGTTGCCAAAAAATAAGGTTGATTCTGATAGACGAGGGTTCCGATAAGGGCCAGGATGATCAGCCAGAATAGGGTTTTTATGATTTTCATTGATTCGCTCCATGTTAGAAGATGGGTTAAAATAAATTTAAGTTTTAGTGATCATAGATTAAATCTGCTTTTTTTTCAATTCTTCTTTTCACAATAAACCGGCTTGGATATTGAATTTAAAGGGGTCTATCTGCTTTGTGGGAAAACATTCAGAGGAAAACAGGGTTTATCCCTTTCACGGCCCGGTCCTTTGAAAACAGGGTCCAGTTAAGAGTTTCCGGTAAAACTCCCTTTTCAACTTCAAAACAGGAGAAATGAAGATGAGGCGGCAGTTGTGGATTTTTCCGGGTATCGCAGACCCTTGCGATGATTTCGTTTTTTCTAATCCGCCGGCCTAAAGTGAGCCGGCTTTGGGGCAGGATATGGGCATAGGTGAAAACCACCCGTGTTCCGCCGGAACTCTCTTTTTCCGGGTCGACCACAAGGGTTCGGCCTAAAAAATCATCACATATGTTGATGATCCGGCCGTCTTCCATGGCCGGGACGAGGATGGCGTCATCAAAACAGCAGATCCTTCCCTGAAGGGTTCTGTAATAGGTAATGTCAATCCCTTCATGGGCAGAGGATCTGATGCCGAAATCCCCCCACCATTTGTCCCTGCTTGAAAAAAGCATCCCGGGGTAAAAGAGCCATTGAACCGCTTGGCCAAGGCCGTTAACCCTGGAAAGGGCCGCCAGATAATCCGGAAACCTTTTCATTACAAGGCTTTTAAGACGATCCTGTTGCCTGCAAGGTTGATATCTTCTATGGCGGCCTGGACTTCCATCCTTTCTCCCAGGAGCCCTTTTAAAAGAAAGGTTTTTTCATCCATGGGAGTGATATGGGTCACATTTTCCATGATCAGTTTTTCAATATTGTCATTTTTTAAATAGGCGTTGAAGTCGCACATGAGAATTTCCTTTATTGATGGCCAGTTTATTTATATTCAATTGTTTAATACCATTTTAATGTGAAGCGGCATATTCTTTTCACAATCAATGATCGCTCCAATATGGTTTTTATTCACTGCACAGTTGACAATCAGGGTATTTTTTAAATATTGGTAGCCGGCCTGTTCATGAATATGGCCGCATACTACCATTAGAGGGGGGTGATTTTCAATAAAGCGCCTTAAACCAAAACTGCCGGCACTGAACCGGTTCCCCACCCGGTCACAAATCCCCCTTGGCGGCGGATGAACCACCAGAATGGTTTCCGGCGTCACTCGAGTTTCAATCTCCCTGAAGCGTCTTGTCTCATCCAGGCAGACCTTGGTAACAAAGGGCAGGGCAAGGGTCCCGTTCAGCCCGAGAAAAGAGTTGCCCTGATATTCCGTTGCCTGCTGATTTAAAAGGCGGATTTTTTCCTGGTCGTTTATCAGGTTCTCAACACATTTGAAATCCGAATTTCCCCGGACGGCAAAAACCGGGATGCCGAATTCCGCCAATTGATTCAGGGGTTTCGAAGCAGAAAAATATTGGGTCATATCCCCTGCAAGGATCATCAGATCCGGGGATTCCCTTTGCACTTTTTTTTTGATTTTTTTAATGGTTTCGGTTTTTCCGTGGATATCGGCAACTGCATAGATCCGCATGGCTCATTCCTTTTCATGGCCCAAAAGGCCCGGATAATGATTTTCCTTTAGATAGGCAAAGCCCTGGTGCCTCACCGTTTGAAATTCATGGAGGGTGTGGGCGTCACTGTTCACATATAAGGCCTTGCAGCAGGAAAGCATGGCCCTAAGGTGGGGAAGGCTGGTCTTGCCGTTGACCAGGTTGGCGCAGTTCAGCTCCAGGGCAATGCCGGCCCCGTTGGCTGCCGCGACAATTTCCTGGACATCCTTTGGACTGAGTTCATTGGAAAGGGACTTGGCGCATAGATGGCCCAGGAGAGTGATGGCGGGGCCGCACCTGCCAATGGCATTCAGATAGGCGGTTTTCAAAGAACCGGGACTTCCCTTATAGATGCGTTCATGGCAGGACAATACCATAAATTCCGGTTCAACTCCCCGGATATCCCGGCAGATATCCCCTTTTTCGTTGAGCAGATCGGCTTCCACCCCAAAGATCACCCGGACCGGGTTATGGATGTTTTTCCACCGGCCCGAGGCAATGATGCTGTAATGGGTACGGGCGCTGAACCCGTAGCGGTCCATATATTCCCGGTTATGGTCGGTGAGGGCGATTTCGGTGTAATTCATCAGGCCGGCCCGGATAACGATTTCATCAATGGAATTCAATCCGTCCGAAAGGGTCGAAGAATGAAGATGATAATCTCCATGGCCCAGGCTGTTTATTATATTCACGGCAGATCTCCTTTTAAACCGGCCCTTGAAAACGAGGGTGCAATGAGTTTAACTTGACGAACCCTCTTTTGAGTACTAAAAATGGATTCAATTTGCCATTGGGAGGAATACTATCATTTATGGATAAAATTGCATCATTAAAAAGGCTTTTGGATCCGAAAAAAATTGCCGTCATCGGTGCGTCAAAGTCAAAGGAAAAGGTCGGGGGAATCGTTTTCAGGCGGTTGATGGAGTCAAGAAGACGCCTTTTCCCTGTAAATCCAAAGGAAACCGCCATTGAGGGGTATAAGGTGAGCCCGGACATCCGGTCTTTGCCCAAAGACATTGATCTTGCCGTGATTACCCTGTCGGCGGAAAAAGCTGTGGAAGCCGTTGAAATGTGCATTGAAAGGGGAATTCCCAATTATATCATCGTGGCCGGCGGGTTCGGGGAAGTGGGCGCTGAAGGCAGGGATCTGGAAGACAGATTAAAGCAACTGGCCAAGGCCCACCCGATTAATATCCTGGGACCCAATTCCCTTGGCATCTTCCTGCCCGATGAAAATATTGATACGATTTTTGTGGAACACGGGGACAAGGCTCTGGACCGGAACGGGCGGGTGGCCTGTATTGTCCAGAGCGGATCGGTGGGGGTGGAAGCCCTGGGGTACGCGTCCAATACCGGCTATGGCATGAGGGCCTTTGTGGGTCTCGGCAACAAATGCGATCTGGATGAAGTGGATTTTCTGCATTATTTTTCCCAGGATGAAAAAACCAACTGTCTTGGGTTTTACCTGGAGAATATTGAAAAGGGCAGAGAATTCTTGTCAGCCGCCAAGAAAACCGCAACACAGAAACCCGTTGTGGTATTAAAGGCCGGCATGACCCATACCGCGGCCTCAGCCGTCAGCTCCCACACCGGCAAGCTGGCCGGTTCCGACAATGTGATCAGCGGGGCCTTAAAGCAGTTCGGGATTCAGCGCGTATATGATGATGAGGAATTCTGTGATGCCACCAAGGTTTTGTCCATGCTGTCCGGCGCTCCGGGCAACCGGGTGGCGGTTCTGACCGCTGCCGGCGGCTATGGGGTCATGTGTACGGATTTTATCGAAAAAAAAGACAGCCGGGCCGCTCTTGTCATGGCAAAATTGTCCGAAGCCACGAAAAAACGGATAAAGGCCGCCACCTTCCCGTTTACCGCCTGTGAAAATCCGGTGGATATCACGGCCAGCGCCACGGACAAAATGTTTTCCGAAAGCCTTGACGCCCTGATCCGGGATGAAGGCGTGGACCTCATCATCTGCATTGCATTTTTTGCCCCTCCCGGCATCAGTGAAAACCTAATTGATATTATTGCGGAAAAAATCCGGAACTCAGACAAACCCGTCATTGTTTTTACCAAATACGGTCCTTTTACCGACAATTGCATCAAAAATTTATACTATGCCGGGGTGGCTGCCTATCCGTCAGTGGGCCGGGCGGTCCGGGCGGCAAGGGTTCTTGTGGAAAGAACAGCCATTCAAAAACGGCTTTTGCAGGAGGAAAAATGCAGGAAAAACTGAAACTCTGGTTTGAAACCCTCGGAGATAAGCAGAATCCAGATGAATTCGACGCAAAGCAGCTTATGGCCCTCTATTCCATCAAAACCCCCCCGGGCAACCGGATAGGGCCTTTGGAAGCGTTGGATATTCAGGATATCAACCCGCCCTATGTATTAAAGGTCTGTTCCCCGGACATCCTTCATAAAACCGAGATGCAGGGGGTTATTTTAAACAATGACCGGGAAAGCATAGGCGGGAATTTTGAGACCCTGCGGCTGCGTTTCCCCCATGAGAACCTCCTGGTTGAAAATCAGGCAGGCTTTATGGGCCCTGAATTTATTGTCGGGATCATCCGGGACCCGGTCTTGGGCCATGCCGTCATGGTCGGGGCCGGCGGGGTCCTGACGGAAATTTACAAGGACACGGCCTTCAGATTGGCCCCTTGTTCCGTAACAGATGCCGTGGACATGATTGATGAACTGGTTCTGGCCCCGGTGTTTAACCATTTCAGGGGAATGGTGCTGGATAAACAGAAACTGGCCATGACCATATCCCGCGTGTCACAGCTCGCCCATGACCTGGGGGACCGGCTCAGCCAGCTCGACATCAACCCCATTGTGTTCAGCGAGGGCGACTGGATCGCCCTGGATGTCAAGGTGGTGCTGGAAAAAGAATAGATTCTTATTCCTCCCTTTCCATGCGGATGGCTTTTCTCGGGCAGATAAAGGCGCAGACCCCGCATCCTTTACAGAATTCAAGATCAATTTCAATGCGGCCGTTGGCCGGGTTCCGCGTGATGCAGAGTTCCGGGCAGGTGATGCGGCAAAGATCGCAGCTCTGGCAGAAATGATTGCCCAGACACCGGCGGGCTTCTTTAACGGCTTCAAGCTCGGCCAAACCCTCTTCAGGTTCAGGAGAGATGCGCCGGGATTCTTCAAATTTGCATTCTTTGGGAATAATCTGTTTAGTTTCCGTCATAATCGTAACCTTATCTATGTTTTTACCCGAGCCGGGATAAATAGTCATGAACCTTCATGGCCGATTTTTTTCCATTGGCCATGGCTTCTACCACCGTGGAAGATCCCATGGCAAAATCACCTGCCACAAATACCTTGGGCAGGTTCGTGGTCAGGCTGCCGGTATCTGCTTCCAGTTTTTTTCCGCCCAAACCATTGGCCAGGCTGTCATGGTCTGCTTTCTGTCCCACCGCGGAAATGACCATGTCCGCAGGCATTGAAAATTCAGACCCTTCAATCTGAACCGGCCTTGGCTGGCCCTGGCCATCCCTGTCCTTTAATTCGGTCTTGGCGCAGATCAGACCTGTGATGCGGTGATCCTGGGTGATAAATGTCAGGGGCATGGTAAAATATTGGATTTCCACACCCTCAGCCAGGGCGGCCTTGACCTCTTCCCGGTCCGCCGGCATTTCCTGGGGTCCCCGGCGATACATCAGAAAGACTTTTGCAGCCCCTTTTTTCAGGGCGGAGCGGGCTGAATCCATGGCTGCATTGCCTCCGCCCACCACAATGACCTGCCTTCCCGGTTCAAGTGTCATGCCGTCTGAAATACAGCGCAAAAATTTGAGGCAGTCCCAGCAGCCCTCATAGTCTCCCTCGTTTTCAAGGGCCAGGGCCAGCCCCTTCTGGGTGCCGGTGGCAATGATGACTGCGTCGGTCCCGGCTTTTTCAAGGTCGGCCAGGGTGAGGTCTTTTCCAAACGCGATGCCGGTCCGGATCTCAACCCCGGTCTGCTCTATAAAATCAATATCCCTTTTCAGGATTTCCCGGGGCAGCCGGAATTCGGGGATGGCCCAGGCCAATAAGCCGCCGGGCCGGTGGTAGGACTCAATGATCTCAACCTTGTATCCGGTTTTGGCCAGTTCATAGGCGGCCGCAAGCCCGGCCGGTCCTGAACCAATGATGCTCACCTTTTTATTCAGGGAGGCAACCGGATTGACCGGTAAAAGGGATGGAGATGCAACCTCTGCGGCAAAGCGTTTCAGAGACCGGATGGACAGGGCCTCATCCAGGTTTGCCCGGACACAGGCGGATTCGCAGGGATGGTGGCAGACGTAGCCGCAGATGGAGGGCAGGGCGTTGGCAGACCGGATCAGCTCCAGGGCTTCTTTATATTGTTTCCTTGCAATGAGCCGGATATAGCCCCGGACATCCTGCAAAATCGGGCAGGCGTTCTGGCATTTGGGTAGGGGGAGACTGTCCTCTTCCTTTAAATGAACCTGCCCGTCCTGATTCGAATAAATTTTGCCGCGCATCGTATCTATTTCCTGACGCATTTCAGGCATGAGTTCGGCAGGGCAGGCTTCCATACACGCAGCACAAAAGCTGCAACGTTCAACATCGACAACCGGTTTATGTGTTCTTCCTTCTACGGCCATGAGTTCACTCTTTCCAATTTATATTTTTTTAATGTTAAGCCCGATCTCTTGTCCCAGGGCCAGGGCTTTTCGATTGATTTCCAGAAACCTCGGGGCGCTGTTTTCTTCCAGGGCCTTGACCAGGGACGATTGGCTGGTGAGTCCCGTCAGGGCGGCTGCCGCAGCCAGCATGACCATATTGGCGGCCTGCTTGTTGTTCAGATCCTTGATCGCTCTGTCCGTGGCCGGTACGCCGGTCTGGACAACGCCCGGAAGGTTTTCGGGTTTGACCAGGAGATCGTCATAGATAATCAGGGCATTTTCCTTTGACAACTGCCCCAAGGATTCTTCATAGGCTTTCTGGGAAAAGGCAATGAGGATGTCCGTGCTGATCATATGCGGAAATTTAATCGGATCCTCGGCCACAATCACGTCATACCGGGCCGTTCCGCCCCTGGCCTGGGCGCCGTAGGCGCTGGACCCGGCCACCCAGAGGCCGTCCTTGATGGCGGAATGGGCTAAAAGAGTTCCGGCCAGCACCACACCCTGGCCTCCGAATCCGATCAAACGGACTTGTTTGACGTTACTCATGGTTAAACTCTCCTGTGATGATTTTGGTCTTTAAAAGGTCCTTGTCCATCCCTTTTGCCTGTTCCCGGGTGATGCAGTCCTGCATCAGGGCCTTGAGCATCTGCACCGATGAATCGGCCTTGTTGCGGCGACCGAACTGGGTCGGACAGGGGGAAAGGGCTTCAATGAAGGTAAAGGCTTCGGTCCCCAGAGCTTTTTTAATGGCGGCCATGAGGACCAAGGGCTGGGTCACGCTGAAGCGGGCGGCATATTCGGCTCCGGCGCCCAGTACCAGGCGGCAGAGATCAAAGGGTCGGTAAGGGTTGCCTTCAAGGGTGGTGGCGGTGATGGTGCCCAGGGGGGAGGTGGAGGCCACCTGGCCGCCGGTCATGCCGTAAATCATATTGTTGGCGCAGATGACGGTGAGGTTGGTATTGCGGCGGGCCGCATGGATCAGGTGGTTGCCGCCGATGGAGGTCAGGTCCCCGTCCCCGCTGATGACGATGACCTTAAGCTTGGGGTTGGCCATCTTGGCGCCGGTGGCAAAGGCAATGGCCCGGCCGTGAAGGGTATGCAGGGTGTCCCCGTTAAAATGGGGGCTGGGAATCCAGGCCGAGCACCCGATGCCGGAGACAAACAGGATGTTTTTCATATCCAGTTCCATATCGGCAATGGCCCGCAAAATAATGTTCATCAAAATCCCGTGCCCGCATCCGGGACAAAAGGGCGTTGATTTTACTTCCTGCCGTAAATAGGCATCCAGATCCCTTGCCATTATATTATCCTCTCTATATGCGCGATGATGTCTTTGGGGTGAATGATCCTGCCGTTGGTCTGGTGATAGGGGATGATCTCGCAGTCCGCATATTTCCGGATCTCTCCGTATACCTGCCCGCTGTTCATTTCCGGGACAAACAGTTTTTTCCCGAGCTTGCCGATATCATTGATCAGACCGTCGGCAAAGGGCCAGATGGTTTTGAGCCGCAGCAGCCCTACTTTTTTTCCGGATTTGCGGAGCTGGTCCACGGCAAAAAAAGCGCTCCGGGCCGTGAACCCATAGGCCACCACGATGACCTCGGCATCATCCAGGGAATAGGCCTCACTTTGGATGATATTCTCCCGGTGATTTAATATTTTGTTGTTGATGCGGCCCACCAGCTTTTCGTGAACCGCCGGGTCATCGGTTTTCCGGACCCCGAATTCATTGTGGGTGGAGCCGGTGACCGTGATGCTCTCGCCTTCGCCAAAGGAGGGCATGGGCGGCACCCCGTCCTTTTCCTCGGTGCCGAAGGGGGCGGCCCCGCTTTTCTTGAACCGGTTTCTGATTTTTACCACAGGGCTGATGTCCATCCTTTCCCGCAGATGGCCCACGGCTTCATCGGCCATGACAAATACCGGCACCCGGTATTGTTCGGAAAGGTTAAAGGCCTCAATGGTCTGGTCATACATTTCCTGAACCGACCAAGGAGAAAGGGCGATGATCTGGTAATCCCCGTGGGACCCCCATTTGGCCTGCATGAGGTCCCCGCTGCCGACCTTGGTGGCCTGGCCCGTACAGGGACCGGCCCGCTGGATATCCACCAGCACCAGGGGGGTTTCCGTGAACACCCCGTAGCCCAGGGCTTCCTGCATGAGGCTGAAGCCTGGTCCCGAGGTTGCGGTCATGGCCTTGGACCCGGACCAGGAAGCGCCGACCACCGAGCAGATGGAGGCTATTTCATCTTCCATCTGCATGAATACGCCGTCCACCTCTTTGAGCCGCTGGGACATGCGCTCCATGATTTCGCTGGAAGGCGTGATGGGATAGCCTGCATAATAGCGGCAGCCGGCGGCGATGGCGCCTTCTGCGGCGGCTTCATTGCCCGTGAAAAAATAGCTGCCCGGCGTTAAGGCGCTTTGGACTTCCATTGTGTCATTCATAATTCACCATCCATATTCTGTTCTTCCCGGGGACCGTTTTTATATTCACCCGGGTCCCGGCGCTTTTCAAATTCATCTCATGGGGGCAATATAAATGTAATTAAAAATAAAATCAAATATAAAATTAAATTTTTTAAATTTTTCCGGATGCACAGGGTATGGTGTTGAGATTTGCTTAAGGATTCTTGAGGATTGGAAAAATAGCAAGGATATTATAATTAAAATTCCGCCTCAGTTTAATTACAAAATTGAAACTAAAATTGAAATTATAATTTACTTTTTTGTAATTAATCCATTGATGAGGCTCATCAATAAAGCTTAAAATATTTTTTTAATATTCAGGAATCGCTTTTGTCTGTAGGCTATTCTGTCTGTTCCGGAAAAATAGAATAGTTCTTGGCATATCCTTTGCAAATTTGGGTTGGATTTACCAATATTAATTTGCGGAGGAGATCTATGTCAGGGAAAATAAAGGGTTCCATTTCAGCATTGGTACTGTTCCTTTTACCGGAAATTATATTTGCAGCCGACGGCTCGGTCATCGATACCGGAAGCACCAGTTGGATGCTCATTTCCACTGCCCTGGTATTGCTCATGATGCCGGGACTGGCAATGTTCTACGGAGGACTGGTCAGGTCAAAAAATGTGTTGGGAACCATGATGCATACCTTTGTGGCCATGGCTGTTATCGGTGTTCTATGGGTTATCTGTGGATATTCTTTGACATTCGGCAAAAATATTCTTGGCGGTTTCATCGGATGGAATCCGGATTTCTTTTTCTTAAAAGGCATTGATGAAGTGATTACCGGCGGTATTCCCGAATATATCGTTGCCATGTTCCAGGGGAAATTTGCCATTATCACACCGGCACTGATCAGCGGCGCCATGGCTGAAAGGGTCTATCTTCGCGGGTATATTATGTTCATTGCTCTCTGGTTTCTGGTGGTTTACTGCCCGCTGTGCCATTGGGTATGGGCCTCTGAAGGATGGCTTTTCAATACAGGCGCTGCCGGCGTTATTGATCTTGCAGGAGGGCTTGTGATTCACGTATCTGCCGGTGTCAGCGCTTTGGTGGTTGCCATTTTCCTGGGGCCGAGGCTTGGGTACCAGAAACTGGCCGCCCCACCCAACAATCTTGTCATGACCCTGATGGGTGCCGGATTGCTCTGGGTAGGCTGGTTTGGGTTTAATGCCGGTTCTACCCTTCAAAGCGGCCTTGATACGGCCAGGGCCCTGACTATGACTCAGATTTCTGCGGCCACCGGGGCTTTAACATGGCTTTGTATAGAAGGGATTATTTACAGAAAGGCATCTGCCTTGGGATTTGCATCCGGAACCCTGGCAGGCCTCGTGGTCATCACCCCGGCGGCTGCAGTGGTCCTGCCGGTGGGTGCCTTTTTTCTGGGTGCCGTGTCCTCGATTGGCTGCTTTTATGCAGTTCAAATGAAAAATAAACTGGGATATGATGATGCCCTTGATTGTTTCGGTATCCATGGCGTCGGCAGCGGACTGGGTGTGATTTTGTTAAGTTTTTTTATCCGGGATTCCTGGCTGGCCAATGCTTCAAAGGCTGCAGGCAGAGCATGGACGTCTTTTGATCAGCTTTTTGTTCAGCTTAAAGGACTTGGGGCAACCATTTCAATTGCCGTTATCGCTACCGTCCTCCTGTGTATTCTTGTTGAAAAAACCGTTGGGTTCAGGATGGACCCGGAAAATGAATATATCGGCATGGACCAGTCCCTCCATGGTGAAAGAGGGTATGATTTTTCATAGGCGGTTTGAGGGATTGTCAGGATTTAAAAATTGTATCAGGGTTTGAGGCGGGGGGTACCGGCCATGGATATTCGATTCGATACCCCCCCCCTTAAGTGTCAAGATCTATGAACCGGCCTTTTATCATGACCCGACCAACCGGGTCAAGCCCGGTGAAACAGCAGAGATCCGACGGCTCATCAATGTCCCAGACCACCAGATCGGCATCCTTCCCCGGTTCAAGACTGCCCTTGGCCCGGTCAAGGCCCAGGGCCTTTGCCCCGTTTAGGGTGGCGCCCAGCAAGGCCTCTTCGCAGGTGAGGCCGAAAAGAAGGCAGGCCATGTTGAGAATCAGGGCCATGGAAAAAACCGGGCTTGAACCGGGATTCAGATCCGTGGCCAGGGCCATGGGAGTCTTCAGGTCTCTGAGGGTCTGAATCGGGGGCCTTTGTTTTTCTTTTAAATAATAAAAGGCGCCGGGCAGAAGAACGGCAGTGACCTTGTGCCTTGCCATTTTTTCGGCGCCGACGGGGGACAGGTATTCCAGGTGGTCGCAGGACAGGGCATTGAATGAAGAGGCAAGGGCGGCGCCATGGGAATCGGAGAACTGCTCGGCATGGAGTTTGACTCTTAAGCCGAGGGCCGTTGCCGCTTCGAATATCTTTCGGGTATCCTCCAGGGAAAAAGCCATGCGCTCACAGAAGACATCCACGGCTGTGGCGATCCCCTGGGTTTTGACCTTGGGCAGCATGGTACGTATGATCAGATCCGTATAGCCGTCCGGACTGCCCTGAAATTCCGGGGGCAGGGCATGAGCCCCCAGAAAGGTGGGTTCGATGTGAAGGGGAAAGGCCTTTGCCAGGTCTCCCATGACATCCAGGAGTTTCAGTTCGGTCTCAAGGTCAAGCCCGTACCCGGATTTGATTTCAAGGGTGGTGATTCCCCTGCGAATCAGGGTTTTCACCCGTTTTGAGGCGAGACGCAGGAGGTCTTCCCGTGATGCGGCCCGGGTGGCCCTCACCGTGGAGAGAATGCCGCCCCCCTGTTTTGCGATCTCTTCATAGCCAACGCCCCGGACCCGCATTTCAAATTCATGGGACCTTGATCCGGCCCAGACCAGATGGGTGTGGCAGTCCACAAAGCCGGGCAGGAGCCATCGGTTCTGGCAATCCACCATGGTTTTGCATCGGGAGCCATAGTCTTGGGGCAGGTCTTTTTCTTTTCCTACCCAGGCGATTTTTTCTCCGGAAACGGCCAGGGCCCCTTTTTCAATGACGGAGAGGCGGCCTCCGGCCATGGCGGCAAGGTGGCACCGGGTGAAAAGCGTATCCATGGTTTCGGGCAGCAGATTTTTCATCTGTGATTAAGACTCCATTTTAATATGGGTTCTGTTGTTTTCTCGATTTATTCCATCCGTTCAGCGGCCGCTATGTCTAACCCTTCGGCCCATTGATCATGGGAAGTTTAACCCCTTTGGCTTTGGCCACCTGGATGGCGGTGTCATAACCGGCATCGGCATGGCGGATGATGCCGGTGGCCGGGTCATTTCTGAGAACCGTTGTTACCCGTTTCTCGGCCTCGGGCGTGCCGTCGGCCAGGGTGACCTGGCCGGCATGGAGGGCATAGCCGATCCCGACCCCGCCGCCGTCATGGAAGGACACCCAGGCCGCACCCGAGGCCACGCTGGTCATGCAATTGAGCAAGGCCCAGTCGGCCACGGCATCGGACCCGTCCTTCATGGCTTCGGTTTCCCGGTAGGGAGAAGCCACGGACCCACAGTCCAGGTGGTCCCGCCCAATGACGATGGGGGCCTTCACCCGTTTATCCCGGACCAGGTCATTAAAGAGCCTGCCGGCCTTTTCCCTTTCTCCGTACCCAAGCCAGCAGATCCTGGCGGGAAGGCCCATGTGCTCCACTTTCTCTTCGGCCATCTTGAGCCAATGGATCATTTTTGTCTTTTCAGGAAACAGCTTTATCAATTCCCGGTCCGTCACCCGGATGTCTTCCGGGTCCCCGGAAAGGGCGGCCCACCGGAAAGGGCCTTCGCCACGGCAGAACAGGTCCCGGATATAGGCCGGGACAAAGCCGGGATAGTCCATGGCATTGTCCACCCCCCGTTTCATGGCCTGGGCTCTCAGGTTGTTCCCGTAATCAAAGGCAATGGCCCCTTTGTCCTTCATCTCAAGGATGGCCCTGACATGACCGGCCATGGACGTTAAGGCCCTGTCCTTATAGGTTTCAGGATCGGCCTTGCGAAGGTCCAGAGCCTCTTCAAAGGAAAGCCCTTTGGGAAAATAGCCGTTCAGTTCGTCATGGGCGCTGGTCTGGTCGGTAATGACATCCGGGATAAAGCCTTTTTGAATCATGGACGGGAGGATCTCACAGATATTGGCGCAAAGCCCAATGGACAGCGGCTTTTTGTTTTTGGCGGCCGCTCTTGCTTTCAGGATGGCTTCATCAAGGTCTTTTGCCGCCATATCCAGGTATCGTTTTTCAAGCCGTTTGGCGATGCGGGAAGGATTGATTTCAACACAGAGGGCCACCCCGCCGGCCATGGTGACGGAAAGGGGCTGGGCCCCGCCCATGCCGCCGAGACCTGCGGTGACAACGATTTTTCCGGCAAGATCGCTATGGTAGTGCTTTTGCCCCAGGGCGGCAAAGGTTTCATAGGTACCCTGGAGGATGCCCTGGGTGCCGATATAAATCCATGAGCCTGCCGTCATCTGGCCGTACATCATGAGCCCTTTTTTGTCCAGTTCATGGAAATAATCCCAGTTGGCCCATTTGGGAACGATATTGGCATTGGCAATGAGCACCCTGGGGGAGTGAGCATGGGTTTTGAGGACCCCCACGGGTTTACCCGACTGAATCAGGAGGGTTTCATCGTTTTCAAGATCCAGGAGGGCCAGGACAATGGCGTCAAAACAGGCCCAGTTCCGGGCCGCCTTGCCAAGACCCCCGTAAACGATGAGCTGGTCCGGGTTTTCGCCGTTGTCCGGGTCAAGATTGTTGCACAGCATTCGCAGGGCCGCTTCCTGGTACCAGCCCTTGCAGTGAAGGTCGCCGCCCCTGGGGGCTTTGACCGGACGGGCAACGCCGCATCCGATCTTAAGGTCTTTTAAGATTTTTTCTTTTCGGGTCATGGGTCTCCTCCCGGCGGGATTGACTTTTATCAGTGGATTGGATAGTACCTGTCTATACAAGGACAGAGGGGATGTCAAGTGAATTCAGGGCGGTTGCGGACAGCAGAATCGCCGGGGGATATGCACTCAGGGGAAGACGAATAAGGGGATAAGACCATGAAAGAAGAAATCGTAGTGCACGGGGAGGGGTTTGAACTGGAGGACCTGGTCCGGATCGCCCGGCATGGGGCCGGGATCAGGATATCCGAAGAATCCGTATCCAGGATCCATAAGGCAAGGCAGCTCATCGACCAATGGGTGAAAAAGGGGGAAAGAATTTACGGGGTCACCACCGGATTCGGAGCCCTGTCCGGCGTAACGATCTCCTATGAGGATACAAGGGAGCTTCAGAAAAAAATTCTTTTCAGCCATTCGGCCGGCATCGGAAAAAATCTGGATGAGGATGTGGTCAGGGCCATGATGGCCCTTCGGGTCAATGATTTTTGCCGGGGCAATTCAGGGATCAGGCTTGAAACCATAGAAAAGCTTGCCCGGCTTTTAAACGAGGGGATTGTTCCCCTTGTCCCGGAAAAAGGCTCCGTGGGTGCCAGCGGGGACCTGGTGCCCATGGCCCATCTCTCCCTGGTACTCATCGGAGAGGGAGAAGCCCTGGTGGACGGTAAAAGGATGACCGGGGCCCAGGCCCTGCGGAAAAAGAAGATCCGGCCCCTGGAGCTTGAGGCGGGAGAGGGGATCGCCCTCATCAACGGCACCCAGCTCATGATCGCCCTGGGATGTCTGGCCCTTCACGACGCCCTGAATCTTTGCAAACATGCCGACATTGCCGCGGGCATGAGCCTTGAAACCCTGATGGGAACCCGAGCCGCCTTTGATCCGAGGATTCACCGGGCCAGACCCCATAAGGGCCAGATCATGGCCGCCGACAATATGCTGAGGATTACGGCCAATTCGGAAATCATCTCTTCTCACGAGGACTGCTCCCGGGTCCAGGACGCCTATACCCTGAGATGCTCTCCCCAGGTCCATGGGGCTTCCTGGGATGCCTTCGGCTATGTGGACAATGTGATCCGGGTGGAAATGAATTCATCCACGGAAAATCCCCTGATCTTTCCGGAATCGGAAGAATTTCTGTCCGGCGGGAATTTCCACGGCCAGCCCCTGGCCCTGGCCTGCGATTTTTTGGGGATTGCCATTGCCGAGCTGGCCAATATCTCGGAGCGCAGAATCGAAAGGCTTGTGAATCCTCAGCTTTCCGGGCTTCCAGCCTTCCTGGTGGAAGACGGCGGCCTCAATTCCGGGTTTATGATCGCCCAGTATGCCGCCGCTTCCCTGGTTTCCGAGAACAAGGTCCTGGCCCATCCAGCCTCGGTGGATTCCATTCCCACCTCGGCCAACAAGGAGGACCACGTGTCCATGGGGTCCATTGCGGCCCGCAAATGCCGGGACATCGTGGCCAATGTGGAAGATGTCATTGCCATTGAACTCTTATGCGCGGCCCAGGCCATGGACCTTTTCACCAATCTCAAGGCCGGGGACGGGACCCTTGCCGCCTATGAGGTCATCCGGAGCAGGGTGGGGTATATGAAGGAGGACCGGATACTGTCCAGAGACATTGCCGCGGTCAAGGAACTTCTTCTGGGCGGCAGCATTGTCAGGGCTGTGGAAGATAAGGTGGGGAAACTATATTGATCTGTTGCAACGGGGAGCGATCAGAGATGTTACATGGATTTGCCTTCTTCCAGAGTTCAAAGATAGACATATTGTGGGGTTCTTTAACGTTACGGTTCACTGGTTGCAATGAAGCGCAGCGGAATTGCAATCCATGTGCAACCGATGGTTGGGCGAATTGCGATGGATGAACATATTGATACTCAAAACACTTTTTACCCACTTACCCCTTCAACTATTTGAAGTGCGTGCTTTCAGAGGTTCCCACTTTTGCGTTTGAAAATGGGCGCCGACCTGCCGTTTGATGTGAGGGGAGAGGGTTGCGATTATTTTTGACGCGTTTCTCCGGGCAATTTGGAAACGTTCTTCTTCTGGCATGTCTACAGGAACGTCTTTCCACGCTTGCGCCAGAACCCTGTCGACACCTGCCTGGATCCGTTCATCAAGGTTACTTTTTAATTGCTCAAATGGATGAATACTCACTGCCGGCTTTGCAGGTGGGGGTGCAATTATCCTTGCACGAGTTGGCGAAGATGTTGGGGTGAAGAATTCGCTGAGCATGTTAAAAGAGATTTGTCCGGGCTTGAGCAATTCTTTCAGGAATGTGTCATTTAGTCCGTGACCTGCTTTTTTTACGCCCGATTTCAGCCAAGAAATGGCTTCTATGAAATTCTGCGGATGAGATGTACCTATTCTGTCTGCTTCACGATCATATTTTTCGAAGTAACCGAGAGTTTTAGGATCTGGAGCGACAAGCCGCCCGAGGAATGCCACGGCACGACGGGCAAGGGCGAACGGACAATCCGGGCGTGTTTTGGTGAGTTTACCGAATGCGACCCCTAGACCTGCGCAAGTCACTTTGGCATCGTAATCGGTAATTTGAGCACCCCTTAAGTGGTCGGACAGAGACAAGCCTTGAATCCAGGCATCCGAGGCATCGTTTCCTGCCAAGCCTTCAGCCACCCCCCATTCATACCAATAGCCTCGAATGACTTTAGCATAATCTACCTTACTTGACACTGTGGACAAATTATCCCTGAACACTTGAACAGCGGCTGGAAAATCGTCTGCCATTCGGTAAGTTTTTCCGAGATCAACAACGCAACCAAGCCAAGTTGATTGGTGCGTAACCGCAGAGCTTGCTGCTGCAACAGCAATCTCCTTCCGACGTTGTTTGCTGAATTGCGGAGGAAGATTTGATTGTAACCGTGGACCGGCGTGGATTATTGGGGCATGGGTATGGCTGCTGACCCCGCCGACATGGCCTTCACGCGCTGTCTGCCGTACAAGGGCGCTCCAAAATTCTGCAATATCCACACCGATGTCTTGTTCAGCGGCAACAAGAATAGCGGCGGCCACGTTCCTGTGACGGGTCAGCAAGTGCCCCGCGCTATGGACGGCTGCCGCCTCCTCCCCAAGCGGTTTCACGACGAGCGTTTGTATCCATTCAGGCGGAACATAGAGCAAATCTGCGAGAACTTTCTCATCAAGCCCCTGAATGCCGACGGCATGGCAGGCGGCAGCGTAAACGAGAGCATCAAATAGAGTGTAATCGCTGTTCTTTATTCGCTGTTCCCTAAGTCGGTTGAGTAGGGTAATTACATGATCCCTTAACTCGGCTGGCCCGAAACGAATAGCGAGCAACCCTCCGAAGAATGAACCGTCAGTGTTTGTGGTGCTGGCGTCCCGTATAGCATTGAGAAGAGCGGCTACCTTTTTATCAGTGCCCGGTATGGATGCCAACTGGCGTAACCCGTCTGTACCATATTTCTGCCACGCTCCAACCAGCATAGCCGCGTCGCCATATGTGAGTTCGCGGAGCAGGATGTCAGAATGCCGTTTCAACCATGTATTCCATGGCTTTTGGTTGCCTTTTGCATGGTGCCAGTCGGTATCTCGCGCTGCCAAGAGGAAATGCACGTGCGAGTGACCGCCAGCATGCAGAAGCCGAGCTGCTTCACAGAGATCATCCACAAGATTTTCGGCATCGTCGACGACAATGAGCCAATCTTTTGATGGGTCTAATGCGCTGACGTGTTCCGGGGGTAGATGAAGACGGGAGGAAGGTCGCCAAAGGACTCTCCAGCCTTCGCTTTGAGCAGCGGCGGCAGCGGCTTGCAGGAGGAGCGTGGACTTACCTTCCCCGCCAGCAGCAATGATGAGTTGGAGTGAGCAACTGCTTTTAGTGTTTTTGACTTCAGTAAGTCGGCTAGCGATTTTGCCAAAATCGGCACGGATAGGGATATCTACAGATGTAGCGTGTCGCCAAGAGGGAGTCGCACCGTCGAAATACCTGACGAATTCCTCAGGCTGTAGTGAATCAAGTGATTCAAGGTAATCGGGGTCAATTAATTCCCACCCAGCAAGTGGAGATGCGATAGCTGCGGTCGCTATAGCTGGATCAGAGCTTCGAACTTCAGCAAGAATTTCACCGAAGATGCTGTGACAGTCTATTCCGCCGAATGCTCTGAAACGGTTCATGACAATTGCAGGTTCGACCGTGTTAAGGAGTTTACCATATCGGTCCTTCACGCTGTCAGCATTATCTTCGCGGAAGCACCAAATAACATCGAGCAGTCCCTGCTCATCATTCATAAGGTCTACCAGCGCCTCAGTGAAGACGTCATCCCAGCCACCGTATGCGGCGACAATCAGTGTTCGCCCATGAAGAAGTCGCTGCAGTGATTTTGTCAGTTTAGGGCGAGGGTTAGTTAACTGTGCCTGGGTATGTAACGTATCCGAATCGCGCCAGAACCCATGCAGGTGGATGATGGTGCAAATGCCATCTACTGTAGCTCCGTAGATAGTTCCGTCAGCGGTCAGAACCTGTCGACCGGTTTGACCGCCGAAATCTTGCACGGCCATGGAGATGAGTGGATCGAAGTTAGTGGTCAGGATAGGTCCAATGAACTGTTCGCTTTCTCTTGCCACCAATTCACCAAGTTTGGCCGTGCCATCGGGTATGTTCCAATCGCCATGATATCCATCACCTTTGGTTAGCTCTGGTGCTGAAGCCTTGCGAGCTTTGAGTACGGCCGCCTTGATAACATCGTTGATGGCATCCTGTCCCATGTTTCTACCCAGCCATTTCATTGCTTCTTGGTAGGCATCACCGCCAGTTTTATCATTTAGGGCAGCTTCAAAGCGGGGTAGTGCTTTGGCTACACGGCCACGAATCTCATCACGAATGAGTTCCAGAACCTCTGTTACACCCGGCACGCCAACACCATTTTTCAATGACAATGGCGCGCCAACGAGGAAGGCTACAGGACGTTTAGTAGCAATGGCAGCGGTGAGTAGTTCTTCTTTCGTAAGCAGTTCAAAAGGCATTTTAAAGGGTTCCTTTCGTGCAACCGAAATTGTAAGTGAAAGCGTTAGATTAACTCAAAATAATGGATTTACTATTTTTTATGCCCAACATTGAGTTGAGCCGCAACACGTTAAATGACGCGGAACTTGCCCGGGCTTGACCCGGATCAGCAAGTTCCGTGACATAGCGTTGTCGTGCTCGAACTCCTTGTTGGAAGCCTCTCTTTTCCTGCCCAATATCCACTTATTATACCACACCAGTTACCTAGTTTAGCTTTCATCGGGTTCTCGTGGATCCAGCTCCGGGGAAGACCCGGAGCAGCGCGGATTCTCGCGTGGACCAGGGGAGAGCGAGGGAACTCGCGTTGGGTTTGCGTGGCCAGCGTGGGAGGTTGGGACTCTTCAGGACTATGTATCATTTCAGGATCACCCATCAACTTCGCCATCTCCGTCAGTCCAATCGACCGTTACAGGCCTTAGCTCAGAACTCCTGGGAACATCAAACCCCTCTTCCTACCCCACTTTTTTTCTTTCCAGCGCGGAGCGTCCTTCCAACGTCCGCTGTTGCTCAACAGCGGTAATAAGCCAACAAATCCGGAAAATCTTGCGTTGAATTTTCCGTGTTCCGATGTTTGTATCCGATAACATGGAACATATGAAGAGACAACAAAAATTTGAGCTTGAACCGGTCAAGGCCAAAAGTTATGGCGAGAGGCGGACGAGTTCCAGATCTCCCCAAAGGCCGATGTTTTCCCCGATGATGATCACAATGCCCCGGACCCCGGGGATGGTCTTGCCCGCGTCCATGGCATGTTTGATATCGCCGCCGGTCTTCACCATATTGCCGAGTTTTGTGGCCACGGCATCGGCCAGGGGGCAGGAGTCCGACAGAATTGTTGCGGCATCGGCCCGGCCAAAGCTTTTGGAATGGCCGAAGGTTCCCGAGGAGGTGCACAATCCGTAGGGCCTCTCCCCTTTTGTAATCCGGATGCCCGTGGTCAGGCTGAAGGGGGAATTTTCGGCATAGATGCTGAAGATGGTGTCGGAATCGGATTTGACAAAGATATCTCCGCCGTTTTCCACAATCACTTCCCGGCTTTGATGCAGGAGGGCCTTGCCCGTATATTCGGCCACGGCCCCGGCCACGGCGGCCATGGGGCCCACCCGGGCCAATTGTCCGGCTTCCAGCATGTCCGTAATGATGGGCGGGACGGGAAAAAGCCGGTCCACGGGGACAAGGGAGGTGGCGAATTCAGGATGAAATCCGATATAGGTTTCAATCTGATTCCGGCAGTCCAGGACGGATTTCAGGGCCAGATCCGTCAGGTCGGTTTCGGCCTGGATATTCAGATTGGTTTCTTTGACCGTGACGTTAAAGGATACCAGCCCTTTTTTCTGATGCAGGTGCCGATAGGTCCGGTTCTCAAACATGGTCAATGCTTTTGGGTCTCAAATGCGCCGGGGCCTGGCGGATGAGATAGGAGTCTGTCATGCCGGAAATATAGTCCCGGACGATTTCAGGAGGGGAATGCCGGTCCAGGTATTTGGAATCCATGCCTGACAGGAAATCCGTAAAAATCATGGATTCCGGGTTTCCCTTTTCAAGATCGGTCATGTATTTTTCAAAGAGAAAGGAAAAGATATCTCCGATGGAAGACAGATGTTTTTTGATGACCGGGTTTTTATAAATATACTGATAATTAAAGGTCTTGAGGGCTTTCAAGGCAGTTGACACCGGGTCTGAAAAACCGATAAAGGGCTGGTTCAGGCTGGTTTTAATGAGGTCCGTCACCAGGGTGAAGACAATGGTGCCGTTGGTTTGGCCCAGAACCCGGCTGCATTCCTTTGGAATGTCTTCCCGCCGCACCAGTTTGAGCCGGATGGCGTCCTCCAGGTCCCGGCCGATATAGCTGATGGTGTCGGCCATGCGGACCACGCAGCCTTCCAGGGTCATGGGGATTTCATCACAGACAGCCTTGTATCTTAAGCTTTCCAGCCAGGCGTCAAATTCCCTGAAGGACCGGTTCTGCTGAGGCGCCAACTGCATGGAATGCACTTCCCCGTTGTGGCAGACAATGGCGTCCATGGTCTGGAGGCTGAGGTTCCAGCCCTTGCCGTTTTTTTCAATCCGGTCCAGAAACTGGATGCTCTGGATACTGTGGTGGAAATAACCGGCCCCATGCCCATGGGTCAGTTTGGACAGGAAACGCTCACCGTCGTGCCCGAAGGGGGTATGGCCGATATCATGGCCCAGGCTGGCCGCCTCGATGAGGTCTTCGTTCAAACCCAGGTACCGTCCTATGGTTCTGGCCACCCGTGAAACCAGTTGGACATGGATGACCCTGTGGGTCAGATGGTCGTTGTCAATGAGGGAAAAGACCTGGGTCTTGTCGATATACCGGGTAAAGGCAAGGGAGTTGAGAATCCGGTCGGCGTCCGTTGAAAAGGGCTGCCGGTATTCATCGGCTTCAAATTTTTCATCTTTGCGCCGCAGGGCGGTATGGCTGAAACAAGCCAGGGGACAAAGGTGATCCTTCTCCCTTGAGTTCAGAAGGGCTTTAAGTTCCCCGGCTTTTTCAAAATGATCATTCAATAGCGTGCTTACAATTGTTTGAGAATATTATCCACGACCTGATCAAATGCCATGGTGAATTCGGTCTTTTTGTCCTGGAACATGATGGGTACCCCATTGTCTCCGGAGGCCACCACAGCCGTGTCAAAGGGAATGGACCCTAAAAAGGTAAGGCCTTGAGATTTGGCGGTTTTCTCCCCGCCGCCGGAACTGAAGAGATCGATGGGCTCATGGCAGTGCGGGCATTTGAACCCGGCCATATTTTCAACAATCCCCAGGGTTTTTAAACGGACGGTCTTGCAGAAGGAAATGGATTTCCGGATATCGGCCAGGGCCACTTCCTGGGGAGTGGTGACAATGACGCCCAAAGCTTCGGGGATGGTCTGGACAACGGTTAAGGGTTCGTCGCCCGTGCCCGGAGGGGCGTCGATAACCAGGAAATCCAGGTCTCCCCATTCCACGGAACTGACAAACTGCCGGATCATGCCTGTCTTTGCAGGCCCCCGCCAAATAATAGCCTGGTCCTTGTCCTGCATCAGGGACTGCACGGAAACCACCTTCAGGGTGTCGCTGATCTTTTTGGGGATGAGCAGATGGTTTTCGGAGATATCCAGAATGTCTGTTATTCCCAGCATCTGGGCAATGGAAGGACCGTGTACGTCCACATCCATGAGCCCGGTTTTATATCCTTTTTTGGAAAGGCTGGCGGCCAGATTGGCGGATACGCTGCTTTTGCCGACCCCGCCCTTTCCGCTGAGAACAAAGATTTTATGTTTTATACGGGCAAGGGAGGCCAGAATGGTCTCATCTTCTTTTTTCTGCCGGGCGGCATAATCATTGCCGGCGCCCTGGGAAGGACAGCCTCCGCCTTTTTTAGCCTTATCAACACTGTCGTGAATCATTTTATAGAATCTCCTTTGAGAATGAGGTTAGCACATGGCATTTATAATGGTCATTTTACTTGGTCTGTCAACTCAAACACCGAGTCTTTTATGGGGGGATTGGGTTCAAAATCCGTAATGTCCAGGGTCAGCATCCTGTTCGTATTGTCTTTAATCCGGAGTTTGACCGGGATATCATGGGACTCATGGATTTTGTATTCCAGAAGAAGAATTTCATACAAGAAATCCCCATAAATATCCATGGATTGAATCCGGCTTATTTTTCCATGCCCGTCAACGTTCAGGTGCTGCAATCCGTCTTTGTCTTTTTGCCGGGTGACAAGGGTGGTCAGGGATGAATCCGAAGGTGAAAAATAGGCATCATCAAAAGCCTTTAACGGAAAATGCCCCAGCAGGATGGAGATGATTTCGGACATCTTTACCGGGACTTCAAGGTAATCTTCCATGTCCGGATTTTCCGAATTGCGGATATAAGGACTGTGTTTCCCGGTATGGGAAACAAAACGGATGTCTTTGCCCGTGGAAATGATGGTTTCCACCGGATTTCCGGATAAAAGAAAGGTAATCCTGGCTTTTCCGGGAGAGGCGGCGGCCCAGGCAATTCTGTAACGTTCGGTTTTGGTGGGCGTTTCAAGCTTTGCCCACCCTTTTCCCCGGCTTGCTGTAATATCCTGGTTATAAGACCGTGCCCCATTGGCCAAGGCCAAGGCTTTCTGATCCATGAGGGGGTCTGTTTCGGGACGCAGGGGCATACAGGAAGAAAACAAAGGGCCCAAGGCCAAAAGGGCAAATAGCAGAAAAAAGGAAGTCCGGTTATTCATTGAGCAGTTTCCGAAGCGCCTCAATTTTTTTTTGAATTTGTTCCACAAGCGCCTTATCCTCTTCTCCCGCATTGGATAAGGCTTTTTGATAGATTTCAAGGGCGTCTTTCAGCCGATTGAGTTTTTGATAGGCATCACCGAGGTGATCAGATATGATGGATTCAAATGAAGTCAGTTCGGCAGCCTTTTCAAGATATTCGACTGCCTTGTCATAATCGCCCCTTTGATAATAGACCCACCCCAGGCTGTCCACAATATACCCATCATCGGGTTTGAGATCATAGGCCTTTTGGATCAGAGACAGGGCTTCATCCAGCAGAATGCCTTTGTCTGCATAGGAATACCCGAGATAATTCAAGGCTCCGGCATCCTCAGGGTCAAGCTGAATGATTTTTTTCATGGTCAGGATGCTCTCATCCTTGAGACCGGCCTTGTCCTGAACCGACCCCAGTTTGAATAAAAGTGAGGTGTTGTCCGGGGATTCCTCAAGACCTTTGTTCAAAACCTCAAACGCTTTATCAAACCGGTCTTCGTTTTCAAAAAAAGAGGCCAGATAGGTGATGATATCGATATCCTTCGGATAGGTGCGAACCTTGTCTTCAAGATATTCAACAGCCGTCTGATTTTCCCCGAGCTGTTTGTAAAGATAGGCAATCCGGATGATGGTTTTTTTATACTGGGGATGTTCGGGTTTGATTTTTTTAAAACGGTCGATGGCGGCTTTGAAATCCTCATTGGCCTCATGGGCCATGCCGGTAAAAAAGTTCAGGGTTGAACTCTCCGGGTCGGCCTTCAGCATCTCGGAAAATACAATGACGGCGTCTTTGTATTTTTTTTTGGAAATATATTCTTCTACGGCAACCATGGCGAGTTTTGAGTTTTTTTCAACCTCACGGCCCAGCCTGATGAAGATCTCCCTTGCATCGGCCGTCATTTTATTCTTGTAATAGTGCAGGGCCATGCCGATTTGGGCTTGCTCGTTTTCCGGATCAATATCCAGGATTTCCTTATAATAATCCAGTATGGCCTGGTCGTTTTTTGCCGGGTTTTCAATATTTAGAATCTCTATGAGCTGGAATCTTGCTTCAATAAGGTCCGGCTCGAGTTCAAGGGTTTTTAGAAACTGGGTTTTTGCATTCTCGTACTCTTTTTGCTGCAGATAGATTTCACCCAGATAATAAAAAGCCACATAATAGTCGGGAAATTGCTCAGTCATTTTTTCAAACAGATCTTGGGCTTTTGGATAATTTTCCTTTTCAAGGTAGATTTTGCCAAGACGAAGGAAGGCTTCTTTGTTTTCAGGGTCAAGGGAAATGATTTTGTTCAGCTTCTCAAGGAGTTCTTTTTCATCCAGGCCGTCTTTTTTCAATTCAATGAGAAGCATTAAGGCGTCTGCATTTTCAGGGTTGATCCGGACGAGTTTTTCAGCCGCAGCCAATGCCTTTTCCGTATCCTGATTCCGAAGGTAAAGACCGACAAGGTCCCAGGTGATGACAAAGGATTCCGGATCTAAAGCCAGGGCTTTTTCAAGGGAAATGACGGCCTTATCAAAATCATTGTTTTTAAGATGAAGCCTTGATTCAAGATAATAATAATTCGCCGATAAATTTTCCTCTTTTTCAAGCCCGGTACCGGCCTGAGGACCGGGTTGTTTCCGGTTTGGGTCCGACGGCACACAGCCGGCCAGATACAGGGTAAAAAGGAAGAGATAAAAAATATATACAAGGGTTTTTTTCATGATTTTCAGTCTCATTTTACGAATAGCAATGATGATTACCGGCTGTGGTCATACATATCAAAATCAGGCATATCTTTTTTGAAAAAGGCCTTCATTTTTTTTAAAATATTGTTTT